>Ga0256405_10004125_pt1 | contig 27984 bp, 20 predicted proteins | sample RumenRJG_02DNA_FD_189096 | JGI IMG/M metagenome (GOLD analysis project Ga0256405, IMG submission 189096) | Bovine rumen microbial communities from Lethbridge, Alberta, Canada - RJG_02 | ecosystem: Host-associated > Mammals > Digestive system > Stomach > Rumen | place: Canada: Alberta... | reverse complement strand
CCCTTTCCTCTTATGGTTATATATTTGGGTTCGAAGTCATGATCTATATCGATTCCCATGGAGCTTCTTGGAAGATCCCTGACATGGCCATTGCTGGCAGCCACTTCATATCCTGAACCCAAAAACTTCTTAATAGCCTTCACCTTTGTAGGTGACTCAACAATAAGAAGTGAGTTTTTCTTTGTCTTGGTTTCTTTCTTTGTTGCCATTTGGAATAAATGTCCCCTTCACAATTTGATTGACACGTTTGTAACGTTCACTTTCATATTAATAAACATTTTATTTGATTTCGTCAAGTATATAGGAAAACAAGGGACGGTTCTTTAATGAACCGTCCCTAAGTATTGTTATTTCTTAAGCCATGCAGTCTCTTTTGGAGTCTTCTTAACGAAAGGTCTTGCAAGGGCCTGCTTTGCACCATTTGGAAGGATGTATTTAAGCTTATCCTCAGCCTTTCTCATAGTTGAGCAGTCTGGATTATCTCTTGTCAGCTTGATAGCATCAAATTCACATCTGGTTGTGCAAAGTCCGCAGCCTACGCACTTATTAGGGTCAACAATTGATGCACCACAGGACAGACATCTTGATGTTTCCTTCTTAACCTGTTCCTCTGTAAATACAAGCTTGTTGTCTCTAAATGAAAGCTTGCCATCAGCGCTTGCCTTTATTCCTGCTGTCTGTCTTCCAACGTGGTCATAATCCTTAACAGAAATATCATCCTTATCAAGTTCGATAAAGAAGTTAGGGTCACGACCAATTGTAAGTGAAGAATGAGGCTGTACAAATCTGTGGATAGACTCAGCACCCTCTCTTCCACATGCAATGGCATCAATGGCAAATCTAGGTCCATAGAACATGTCACCGCCTACAAAGATATCAGGAACAGTAGTCTGGAATGTCACTTTATCTGCTGCAGGAGCTGGACCTCTAAACTCAACGTTCTCATCCTTTAATAGGTCTCCCCATACCGTTGCCTGTCCAACAGAAAGGATCACGTTCTCGCAGGCGATCTCTATGGTCTCATTCTCATCGTATTTAGGATCAAAGCGTCCCTCAGCATTCTTGACCTGAGTACACTTCTTAAATACAATACCCTTTACTTTTCCGTTCTCAGTAAGGATCTCTTTTGGTCCCCAGCCGCCCTTAAGCTCAATGCCCTCAGACTCGGCAATTTCGATCTCCTCAGGAAGCGCTGGCATAATATCTCTTGTCTCAAGAGAAACCTGTGTAACCTTGGATGATCCACATCTTATTGCAGTGCGGCTTACATCAATAGCTACGTTACCGCCACCAATTACAACTGTATCACCAGTAAGCTTGTAGCTTTCGTCGTCAATAACCTCATGGAGAAGGTCAACGCCCTTAAGGACTCCCTTAGCATCCTCGCCAGGAACATTTACTCCTCTTCCTCCCTGACATCCGATGGCAATATAGAAAGCCTTGTAGCCTTCTTCTCTAAGCTGCTTTAAGGTAACGTCTTTTCCAACCTCTACTCCAAGGCGGATATCAACACCAAGCTCTCTAAGTACATCAACTTCGGCTTCTACAACATTCTTTTCCATTACGAATGAAGGGATACCATAGGTGACCATTCCGCCTGGCTTCTTGTTCTTGTCAAAGAGTGTTGGCTTGTAGCCCTTAAGTGCCAGATAATAAGCACAGGAAATACCAGCAGGACCTGCACCAATGATAGCCACTTTCTCATCAAAGCCAGCTCCGATCTTAGGAATGACCTTCTTTGGAATGTAGCGGGTTTCTGATTCAAGATCCCTCATTGCAACAAACTTTTTAACTTCATCGATTGCAATAGCCTGATCGATGGTACCTCTTGTGCAGGCATCCTCGCAGCGTCTGTTACATACATGTCCACATACAGCTGGAAGTGGGTTGTACTTCTTGATAAGAGCAAGAGCTTCCTCATATCTTCCCTGAGCTGCCATCTTAAGATATCCCTGAACAGGAATATGAGCAGGACATGCTGTCTTACAAGGAGCTGTACCTGTCTTATGCGTATTGATCCTGTTGATGTCGCGGTAGTCCTCAGTCCACATCTCTGTAGACCATTTCTTTTCTGTAGGAAGTGGCATCTTAGGATAGATAACTTCGCTTCCATCCTTCTTGCAAAGCTTCTGTCCGAGAGTTGCTGCACCAGCAGGGCAAACCTCTACGCAGCGTCCACATGCAACACAGTTTTCCTTGTCAACATGAGCAACATAAGCTGAACGCGACATATTTGGTGTATTGAAAAGCTGTGATGTACGAAGTGCATAACAAACATTTACATTACAGTTACAAATAGCAAAGATCTTGTGCTCGCCATCAATATTAGTGATCTGATGAACGAAACCGTTGTCCTCAGCCTGCTTAAATATTTCAAGAGCTTCCTCTTTGGTGATATAGCGGCCATCCTTCTGAGTTTCAACTACGTAGTCAGCCATATCGCCGATAGCGATGCACCAGCCTTCAGGATCATCAGCGCAGCCCTGCTCGTAGGTCTTTCTGCTTCTTCTGCAGGAACATGGAGATGCTGCATATTTTCCCTCATAGTAGTCAAGCCAGTAAGAAATCTTTTCAATGCCGATGGCTGTATTTTCCATCTCAATAGCCTTTTCAACAGGGATCACATGCATACCTACGCCAGCGCCGCCCATAGGAACCATATGTGTAAGTCCCTCAAGAGGAATACGGCTCATTCTCTCAAAGAAAGGTCCTACTTCAGGATGCTCTTCAATAACTCTGCCGTTCATGTTACCGAACTCAGCAGACCCTGGAACATACATAGGAAGAACATACTGCTTAACATGCTTTTCATTTTCGTAGTTCCACTCAATGATTCCGTGATATGACATCTCATCAAGGTGCTTTTGCAGCTCCTCTTTTGAGTATTCAGGACAAAGAGCAGCAACCTCTTCGAATGTCTTTGGCTTTCTCTTTTCCATCTTAAGAGCAATCTCGCACTGCTCATCAGTTACAAGATTGTAAATGCCCCAGTACTCAGGGCTTTCTTTTGTGATCTTTTCAAGACCAAGCTTTATTTCTTTCCTGTCAGTAATAGCCTTGGCAAGTCTTGCCAGGGGCTCTCTGAAAGGAGCATTCATATCAACCCATTCCGGAATGATGCCAGCTCTTGGGTCAATTCTGTTACGGTTTGGATCCAGCGAATATGGAGTGTTTAGATCCTTCATATCCATTGTATTCATATCAACCATTCTTTCTCCTACCTTTCTTCCACTCAAAACTAAAGTTTACGTTGCCGCAATTTCTTTTATCATAAACTCGTTGCCCTTTAGAAGGTATGTATGTTCACTGCCACAGTTGGGACAGATCTTGCCATGAGCAACGGTTTCATATTCACTTTTACAGTCCTCACAAAAGGTTACAGCAGGAAGAGTCTCTATAATAAGCTCTGCCCCGTCCATGAGCTCTGTCCTGGCAGCAGCCCACTTCCATGCGTCGTCCAAAAGAGAAGGTACTACCCCTGAAACCTCTCCAAGCTGCAGGGTTACTGAATGTATCTTTTCAAGATTATTCTCTTTTCCCACCTCTGTAAGGTCATCAATTATTCGAAAAACAACACCAAGTTCATGCATTTGTCTTTACCTTGTCTGCCTTAAATAAATTTCATTTGATCCTTAGACAAGCAAAAGCCATGCGAAACTAAGGTTAAGATAAACTTCCCCTGGTTTATCGCATGGCTTTCTCTCATCTCAATGCCAGATCTATGTTTACTTTATAGCTTCCTCTATCTGCTCAGAAAGCCACGCAGCCCACTCATCGATTCCTTCACCTGTTTTAGCACAGATAGGAATAATGATAGCCTTGGGGTTGCGCATATGGATATACTCTTTGCACTTTTCAAGATCAAAGTCAAAGTAGGGAGCAACATCCATCTTGTTGATAAGTACCACGTCGCAAATGGAGAACATAAGTGGGTACTTAAGTGGTTTGTCATGTCCTTCAGGAACTGAAAGGATCATGGCATTTTTAGTGCTTCCTGTATCAAACTCTGCTGGGCACACAAGGTTACCAACGTTTTCAAGGATCGCAAAATCCACATCTGAAACATCAAGTTCTCTAATACCCTGTCTTGTCATGTCAGCGTCAAGGTGACACATTCCACCAGTGTGAAGCTGGATTGATTTAACTCCAAGCTCGGCAATGGCCTTAGCGTCAACATCTGAATCGATATCAGCTTCCATAACGCCGATCCTGTACTTGTCCTTAAGAGTCTCAATTGTCCTCTTAAGTGTGGTTGTTTTTCCAGATCCAGGGCTGGACATAAGGTTTAAAAGAAAAGTCTTAGACTCCTTAAGCTCTCCCCTGAGTTTTTCTGCATCCTTATCATTACTTTCAAAGATGCTTCTCTTGACTTCAATTACTCGAACATTATCCATTATTCTGCGCGCTCCATTGCAAGCTGGAAGTCCTTGGTATCACCAAATACTTCGTTTGCATAAGGATTCTTACCAAGCTTGATTGATCTCTTGATGATTTCAGCCATACAGATCACGTTGATGGCAATTGCAAGAATTGCAACAACACCCTGAGCTGTAGGATTTGCGGTGATACCCATAGAGGAGATTATATCACCAGCCTGTGCTGTCTTACCAGCCCCAGAATTGTAAAGCTCGATAGCCTTTGCATAAAGGTCCATTGTTGTGATACCAGCCTCTGATGCTCCGCCGTAAACTGAAGGAAGAGCTGCTGCAAAGCGTGAAGAAAGCTGGAATGCAGGAACAACCTGTGCCCACATGCACCAGATAGCAAGTGTGTTGGCACGGTTCTGGATCCATGCGCCCTTGTTCCAGAATGCATTAGCAAATGTAGGAGCAAGAAGAAGTGCTACACCACAGTACCATGAATGTGTAGGAAGGTTGAGGTATGTGTACTCAAAGTTCCAAACATCGTATGCAAGGATGAACCAGATTGTCATATCAGGCCAAAGCATATCAGCCTGGTTCTTGTCCTTAGATGTGTAAAGATGTACGCAGCCTGTCATACAGAAGATGTTGATAAGTCCTGCAAGAGCGTTAACTACGTTCCACCATCCACCATAGATGAATACGCCCTCGTTTGATGCCCACCAAGCACCTGAAAGGTTGCCAGTGATTGAGAATGCTGCAAGAGCAGACTCCATATCAGAAACGTTAGCGATCATGATGTTAGCTGCAACGATGAACCATGGGAACCATTTGAACCATTTTTCCTTGCCAATGCCCCATTTGTACTTGATCATCATAAAGCCTACACAGCCAATATCTGCAGCGTAAAGCTTGAAGTAATGGAACCATCCGTCCATAAATGCTACAGTAGGATTTGACTTGCCACCAAACATGCCTACATGAGCAAGGATGAAATAAACTGTAAGGATTGTAGGAATAGCTACAAATACGATCATTCCACCCAGTTTGGTCCTACGACCGATCTCGTTCATGAGAATAAGTCCCACAAACACTAATACCCAACCAATCAGCTGCATAGATGCATGGTCGCTGTAAAGTTGAAATAACATAAAAAACCTCCTTTGACATAGCAAAATTTATAGTTACATGCATATGTCACATTTTTAACTATTATAGCATATTGCACAACACCAATCAACTATATAAGCGGCTATTTTGTTAAAACTGGGGCACTGGTTTTAAAAATCTCAGTTTCCATCAGCATCATTCCTTATTTTTTCTTTTTCCAAATGGAATATCAAAATCATCTCCCGCCGTAAAGTCCAGGTCAAATGCTTTAAGGTCATATTTGGTTTTTGTTTCTGGCTTTCCAGGATCTTTATTCTTAGCATCTTCTGCCACAGTTTTCTCCGGCTCAGTATCCTCTGCCACAGCTTTCTGTGAAGATTCGACTTCATCAGCATTTTCATTTTTGCCGGTATTGTCATCTTCTTCGTCTTCTAATTCAGATTTATGAACCGCCTTTTCCCTGTCCCGTATCTCAGATGAAAGGCAGTAAACCAGGAATATCATGCAGAGGATCACACCAATTCCTGTGGCAATGAGGCTCTCCATCAAATATGGATAAACCACTCTTATGATCGTGTTCCCACTTCCAACAACCAAAAGGTTATTATCTTCACTTAAAGCTTTATCAGACCTGAATATATCCTGATAAGCAATTCCGGTATTAAGATCATCAGCAGGGCTGTTTATCATCATACCATTAAGAAATGATGAAACTTCAATAGGATATATTTCTTTTTCTGGAAGCCTGCTTGGCTCCATTCCCATTACCCACTGCATGATCTTTTCCGCATTGGAGTCCCTGGTTATATAGTAATAGAAAGGAATATTAAGTCCTATGTAGCAGACATTCTCATTGATACCTGATCCAAAGAAAGCCAGCTCAATATTGTTGTCGTAAATTGTTCCCTTTACGTCCTTAAGACCATTTAAGTAGTAGGTTATCCACTTTGAATATCCTCTTGGGAATAAGTCGCAGTCCATTTCTCCAAAGTCCTGGGTATACAATATCGGATAGCCATTTTCAAACTGTATAACGTTGCAGGTTACTCCGAGGAAGGTCTTGGTTCTGGTATCCCTGTCCTCTGGCATGCCATCTGCCAGTATTACTATCCTTACGCCATTCTCAGAAAGCTTTCTCACCAGATTTTCAGCCGCTGTCCTGTCATCGTAATAAAATCCTGAAAGATAAACAGTCTTATACTGGGAAAGTTCCTCATAGCTATAGTGATCTAAGTACTCATCACTGGTTTCTCTTATATTTGGGAAGGCCAATGACAGAGAATATGCACTATATCCGATACCAATGGCATCATATTTAGTCTTGGTGCCATAATATGAATTGATTCCGGAAAGATGATAAAGCATGTATCTGCTATTTTCATAAAGGAAATCGTAATTGCACTCTTCTGCAGCCTTATCAAGCTTAACAAGGCTCTTTTCACCATAGGGAACCTGCTCTTTGTCTATGATAACAGTGTCAGCTCCTAAAGTTATGCATCTGTCAAAGAGATAACCGTAGTACTCATCATTAAGAGCCATGTTGAGCCTTCTGGTATTATCGCTGGTAACAGCGGTCTCATACTTTTGTCCAAAGACTTCCTGAACCCCATCTGGTCCGTAGCTGAGGGCAAAGACTCCTTCTCCTGGAAGTTCTCCGAGATCAATAAAGGCAACCCTTTGCTTTGTCAGCTCTTTTGCTTCTTTTATAAGAGTTTTCTCGGACAGCTCAACGATCCTCTGTCCTGGCTGCCTGCCATTTCCATAGCCATAAATCCAGTAAAGAGAAGGAATAGAATCAACTGCAATAAGCAAAACAAACACTAAAAGTATCCATTTTCTAAGCTTTTCCCAGTAAATCGTTCCAAGAAGAACAAAGCACGCAGCCCCTGGAAGGAGTAGCAGCATCCAGAGCATCTCCGCCCCTGGGATTATGCGGATCATAAGATATGCTGTAGAACCGGTCAAAAGAACTGTCAGTACAGCACAGAGATACATGGGAGCTGATTTTTTGTTGCTAACCATTATTCCAAGTATGGCGATGATAACCAGCGAAAGGCCAAAATATGCTGCTCCCGGCGCATCAATCCTATATACAGGATTTAAAGTGATCAAAATACTCTGGAAAAAATTTCCAGCTTTATCCAGCTTTTCAAAGTCATAACCTCCTATCAGCATAGGAAGTGTGTAGATGCCACAGACAAAGAACGAGATAAAGAAGCTTACAAAAACCTTAAGCATTCTTCTTCGGTTCTTAAAATAAAGGCGTTGCAACAGCATATAGATACATACAAGAAGGAAATGTAAAAGCGCCGTTCCTGTATGTGACAGAATCATAAGGCAGCTAAAGAACATTATTGCCACCAGGTCTTTAAACCTGTTTCCAGAAAGGTATTCGGATACAGATAGCAAAAATGCCGGCAGTAAAAAAACACAAAGAGCCATGGCTAGATTGCCCTGGCTAAATAAGACATAGATAATGATGGGAAGGAAGTACCAGATGATGCCAAATACGGCTCCAGTTATGGGCTTTTTCTTTTTAAATCCAATCGTGGTCCATATAATCTGCCCTAAAACAAATAGAAGAATACAATAATAGATGTAGGCAATATATACCTGCCCACCTGAATACATCTCACATAAAGCAAGTAAAACCGCAGAAAGAGGCGCAATATACCTAAGGGGCTGAATGCCGTTGTACCAATAGCTATTGTAAAGAGGATAATAATTATCTCTTACAATAGACTTATAGAGCATATCTCCCCGAAAAATGTGATAATAAGCATCCTGTCCACTGGGATAAAGACCGTTTAAAACAATAAGTTCCCAAAGAAGAAAAGAAATCCCAAAAAGCGATGCGATGGTTATTAAGATTGCTAGTAGCCCTGGTATTTTACTCTTCATCTAAACTCTCTTCCACGATGGAATGTACTATATTATTAAGAGCCGTGTTCATGTGCTCTTTTATATCATTTAAATACTCATCTCTTCCCCTGAAGGAATACACATAGGTTCTTGATGGGGTCTCACTGGCTTCGATTTTAATCAGAAGTCCGCCAATCTTTTTTATCTCCTCATAAAAAATAGGTGCAAAGTAATCCAGCATATTCTCAAGAGTCGGGATTATGGTATCAAAGGGCTTGATATCGTTAAGAAGCTTGTCCTGGAAAGGCTCCAAAAAATCGTCGATGGCCTTCTCAAAGTCAAGGAACATGATGAACTTGTCCTTATCAACCAAAAGCTCTATGGCAAACTCCCAGGTATGAGGATGGCTCTGGCCCTTTTTGCCATTAAAGATCACATAGTGATTGGCATTTAAGTACAATTTGAACTTGTATTCTCTAAGTGCATCGTTACGCAACTTTCTACCTCTTAAGATTTATCTTCTTTTGATCTAAATCTTGATTCCGTCCTGGAATCCGGCCTCATAGGCTTATCACTTGAAATCATAGAAACGATCTCAGGATTGCCCATGGCTCTCATTGTTCTGTCATAAATCATTTTTATATCAAGCCTGGACCTTGCAGTTTCAACAGATAAAAGCTCTGCATCAGCCTTGACTTTCTTTGCGATATCTTTTGCCTTGTCATTGTCACACTTAACTGACATGATAAGCGCCAGATGGTTTTTGCCATCGTAAAATTTGATATCTCTTTTCCCAAAGAGAATACAGTTGGCCCCAAAGAAATTGGATACTGTTTCCTTCTGGCCATACCTGAATGCAATAAAAGAAATAGGAAAAGCCTTCACCTGTTTCTTGTATTCTTCAATGAACTTTTCAATGGCGGTAAAATTAAAGAGATTTAGCCTGTTGTCATAGATCTCGTCTTTTACCAGCTTTTCGTTAAGGACTTCAATCACGTTATTGGCTTCTTTAAGGTCAGCCTCAGTTGAAAAGACCTTTTTCTTATTTTTATTGTTTACGATCGCCAGTATAATTGGAAGAACAAAGATTGCAGAATAAGCCACCACAAATATGATGATAAGCTCCATCTTTGAGCCAAGGAACTTGTTGTTATCAAGAAGCACTGTGGTATTGGTCAAAAGACATATCCTGTACTTTTCACCTTCATAGTCAAACAGAGCGCCGCTGGCAATATATTCCTTATTGTCCAAAAAGATCCTCTCGTGCTTAACCTTATTAAGCTCCAAGTCATTTATGAAGCCCATTGAGGAGTCTGTTGTATAGTAGGAATTTGCTGTAAGGGCCTGATATCTGTTGGTTTCAAGAGCATCCTTTACATAAAGCATTGTCTGGTCTTTTGAAAATGTCCAGTATCTGTTGGAGGAAGAATCCAAAGTACTTAGGATACTCTCAATAATCTCCTGATCAGTTCTGTTTTCCTTAAGGTTGATCTGATCTATAACCAGCTGAACGTAGCTGTCCTGCTGCGTAGCGCAGACATCCAGTATTCCATCCTCATATCTTTGCATCTCAAAATAAGTCAGAGCAATAAATACTGTGACCACAAGGAGCATCGCTATTAACATCAGTGGGATACTTACTAGTCCGCTTTTTACTTTAGTCTTACTCATGATTCGTTCATAAAATGATAGAGCTTTGAGTTCAAAAGAGATATCTTCTTCATATCATCTTTTACAACACTTTTATACTCTTCTACTTCCTCCGTAAAGGTCTTGGTCTTCCATGCGCTGGTGGTATTCATACTGTTGAAAATACCGGTAAGTCTGATAAAGAATGTCAGCATATTAAAAAGTGGCAGAATTGGAATTGCCCACCAAAGCGACTTGTAATATTTTTGAATGTCCGGAAATTCTCTTAAGAATATGCTGATGGACCAAAAATACAAATAAGCGATCACCACATAAATAAGCATAATAAGGGCACTTGAAAGCAGGATCATCTTAGTTGAAAAGTCCATAAAGTATAGGCATACAAGGGCTAATATCCAGACAATTCGTGGGAATGCAAAAGTGTGGTCGTACAAAAGAGTCCGCACATTGACATCCTTAAGCATCCTGCTTGGGCGAAAGGCCTTGGAATCAAACATATTGGCTACTTCCAGTGACCCTCTCTGCCATCTCTGTCTCTGAGTATAGAGCTTATTCATGCCTTCAATAGGTCCAACAAAGTAAATAGCATTATCGCAAAGCTTAACCTTCTGCCCCATAAGATATCTCATCTGAAATGTTATCTGGGTATCCTCTGCGATAGTGTTGGTGTTATACATTCTTGATTTTAAAACTGTTGATTTTCTAAAAGCAGAAAAAGCGCCTGACAAGGTGTAGATCTCATTCTTTTCAGAAGCATAGCTTCTTCCTGCAAGAAAAGCCTGGGCATACTCAACAAACTCTATCTGACGAAGAAGTCTTGAAAAGAAATGTTTGTACTCCTCTATCTGCTCTGGAATAGTAAGGATTGCACCAGTCATGCAGCCTATAGATGAATCAGACTCAAACACATCTATCATGTTTTTAAGTGCGTCTTTTTCCAGAGCACCGTCTGAGTCTATGTTTATTATATATTTGCCAGTGCTGTTATAAAGTGCCAGGTTAAGGGCTCTGCTCTTTCCCTGTCTGGCATTTAGCCACTGCATCCTGATTGTTGGAAATTCCTTCTGTGCTTCAGTGTACACATGAAAAGAATCGTCCTTGGTCCTGTTGTTTACCAGATAAACTCTTATCTTTGAATCATCATAGCTTGAGTCATGTATGGATTTAATGCACTCCCTGAGTGAATCATAGGAGTTGTAAACAGGCACAATAAGAGAGATCTCCGGATATGCAAGAGGGGGGTCAGGATGGTAGTTACGTATACGCTTTTTTATCAGCGTAATGGCACTTCCAATTGAAGGTATTATCTCCATTATGAAAGGGATAATTACCCAGGCGCCCCAGAATATGAAGGAATTAAAAAATGTACTGATACCCATATTTATTTATCTTCCTTTTGCTCATTCTCCTTTGGAGTGTCAGTTTTTTCTTTATCGTAAGAGAAGCTTCCAACCTTCATCCTTACAACCTGTGATTTTGTAAAAACATAGAAATACAAAACCACTGTTGCGGCATAGAAGAATATTCTTCCTACATAAGTATGAGCAATGTAGTACATCTGCTCTCCACCAAAGTGGATCATAGTTGCTATTATTATGATCCTTAGAGCGTTTGCAAGAATTATATAGATAACCCCAACAGCTGAAAGGATTGCTCTTTCAGAAATTGTGTAGACCTTGAAAAAAGCTAAGATGGCAATATAAACCATGATCTCTATGATTCCTGAGCACTCGAAATCAATCTGAAGTGTCATGGATCCGCCTGCAGTCTCAACAAAAATGATACCATACTTAAAAAAGGCTGAAAAGAAGCCTGTTACACGTCCAAATAGTCCTGCAAGGGCAGCAACTATCCTTGCTAGCGGCATGGTGGCAATGGGGCGAAGGAATATCATCATAAGAATAAACAGACCGCCCATTCCTATGGTTATAAATGCAGCCTGATTCTTAACTTTATAGAATATTCTAAGATTAAGAAGCCAGATCACTACAAGGACTATGAAGATTATCAGTTTTGTAGTACTTGACGGATTGATGGTGGAAAGAAAAGCAGATATTCTTGATGTAATAGGCATGGTAACCCTCCGTACCTTAATTCTCAATTTATATTATATACTATTATCCGTAACATTATTGCCAACATTCTGTGAAATGTTTATAAAGACAAAAAAACACCAGGAATGGTTACTATGACCTTTTGGGGATCAAAGAAAAACATTCCCAGTGTCTGTAAATTCAAGCCTTTATTTAAAATATGAATTTCTTTTTAATAACAAATGGAACAACTGCACTAAGCAGGCACATTGCAGCACCGCCCCAAGGACCTGAGCTTGTTCCTGCGCAGGTAACAAACTGCTGTCCGATCCTTCCGTACTGTGTGGAAACAGTCTTTACATCAGTGGCATCAATTCCATACCTCTCGGCAAGCTTGACTGTATTTACATACCACTCCATCTCCTGCTTGGTATCGGAGATATTGATTGTTGCCTTTCCGTAGCATACATCGGCAGGAACCAGTTCATTTATATTGGTGCTGGTGCCCCAGGCTTCAAGAGGGAATATATAGTATTCATAGCTTCCGTCAGCAAGCCCCTGCTTTTGAGGATTCCAGTTAATATTGCCGCTGCCGTCAACTGTAACCAGCCTCATGCCAAGAGCATGGCTCCAGTCATTGTTGACCAGTATTGAAACAGCCTGGGTGTATTCGCCGCCTCTCTCATTTAAATGAGCTGGCATCTGTGTAGTACAGTATCCGTAAATATTCTCACTCTGGTCATTGTACTGCTTGGCTTCTCCATCCACAACCACCTCCTGAGTTCCAGGTGTTGCATATTGGATAAGAGTTGATGGATAGTATGTCCAGTCATCTGAATTACCATCATAGGTTATACCTACAGGAGATGCTATTTCTCCAGTATCTCCATATCCTGAAAGTGAAGAATCCTCCATGTAAAGCCCAAATGAAAGGCCACCAGTATTTGCTGGAAGCTCACTTATTGGGATCGCTATCTCCCACTGACTTCCCTGATGAACTGCATCATAGCCATTTGCTGCCACAACAGCACCATCCTGTGTGAGCTGGATCAGCATTCTGTTTCCAAGATCAGTTAAGATCTCAAACTTACCATTGTGATTAGGCCCTGCCCATGTAGCTGAATTATTACCGTCATCTTTGATGTAGATATAAACATATCCTCTGTCAGAATCAATGACCCAGGCTACAGACTCAACATTATGATCACCTTCAGGCTCTTTTAAGTCATACTTGGTGACCGCATTCCAGTCATTAAAATTGCCATCAAGCCCAATGCCTTCATAAACTGCATCAGGGTCATTTGTTGATACTTCCTCAATGACATCTCCGTTAACACTTGTGGAGTAATTCTGACTACTTACAGTAAAGTCCTGACTTGCAAAGTATGAAGCAGGAATTGAAATATTAAGGGTAAGTGTATCTGCCTGATCAGAAGTTTCAGAAACAGAAAATCCCGGAATATCTGACCAGTTATCTCCGTGAACACCCTTGTTGTAATCAATAATGATCTGCTGCGTTGTACCATCTGGATAGGTTATTGTAAGAGGATAATTCTGCCAAGTATGTTCCCACTCATTAGTGCTCTTAGTCTTATAGGAAATAGTTACTGTCTGTCCATCAGTAACTGCCCTGACCCCCATCACATCTTCTATCGCACCATTTGACCAGCTCTCTGACTGAATTTCAGGTTCTCTTCTTTCACCTTCAGAAGATTCATCTCCAGTCTCAGATGAAGACGTTCCTGCTGGCGAGGCATTCTCAGAAGAACCTGTTTCTGAAGAAGGAGCCTTTCCATCATTACCAGTACTATCGCCTTCAGAGGCAGCAGGCGTTGTTCCAGGAGTAGTTTCTCCTTCGCCACCCTCTGAACCAGAAGGAGTTGTTGAGCCTTGGCTTCCGTCAGGAGTTGTAGAACCCTGATTTCCCTCAGGAGTTGTAGAACCCTGATTTCCCTCAGGGGAACCTGTTCCGCCACTTCCCTGTCCCGCATTACCTGAAGTCTCCTGCGTTCCGTCTCCTGTACTAGTGCCTGGGTCAGCCTGACCGCCCGCCGACTGCGAACCATCTGATGTAGATTGGTCGCCTTGATCAGAACTTCCCGATCCCGAATTATCAGAGCCTGAATTTTCAGATGCAGGAGTCGTGGTATTTTCGTTAGTGTTTGCATCCGAAAATGTCGCATCCTCAGCTGCAAATACTGTCATGCTCATCATACTTGATGCAAGTATTATTGCCATGATCTTACAAAATTTCTTTTTCATCTCTTTTTCCCTTTAATCTCTAAGCTCATCAGTTATCACGTAAACCCTAAGGGGTGTTTCGCCAATTTCAAATCTGTTCATGCTATAGCCATTTTCAACAAGTTCATCATCTATCTCGCTGCACAAAACTTCTCCAAAGTGCTCAATGGTGGCGTCCATTTTGAAATCCTCAAAGTCATTTAAATATTTATTTTCATACTTTGAGATGCAGCCTGCGATAAGACTCTCAGTCATTTTGTAGTCGATGATGTCTTCGGAAGTCCTTATAGTGCAGTTAATTTCCACAGTATGGACATGACTGGTGTCTTTATTCCCATCAAAGCTGTGCTGTATCGCCACGAAACTCTTTAGTTTGTAGGATTTTTCAGTACTTGCCAGCATGATAAGCTAATATATCCCTCATAATAAATATTTCTTACAGTTTAATCATAATAAATGCACAAGTGATAAGCCATAAACAATACATAAAAAAAGAGGTATTTTGAATTTTAATTTACAATCATAAAACCCTCCTCAGAAATAAAATTCTAAAGAGGGTTATGATTTTAAGTATGATCATCGCTCAATACCTTTAAATAATTCAAGGTGTGATAAGCAATTCCAAGCTTATTGCCTTCATATGCATTTAGCATTTTGTCATAGCTTGTTTTTATGGCACCAAGTCCATCTTTATAATAGGTCACGCTGTTGTTTGTCTGAGAAAGAAGACCTGGCTGCAGCTCATATACTGTGACTATTCTCTTGCCAAGCCTAGCTGACATTTCCACCTCAGTCCTTATGTCTTCTATCTCATTAGCTTTATTGTAATTAAGGACAAATACCTGGTCTGAGCTGTCTATAAGGCTATTTAAATGCTCTTCATATCCCATAAGGTCAAAGGAATATGGCACACAGATGCACATTTCTATGTTGTAAGAGCGCCTTTCGATCTTATCCCGAAGAGCCTTCATGTTTTCTATATACTCGTCCATGATAAGCTGCGGCGTACTGTGCCATTTATCAAGAACATAAGGCTCTATGTCATAAACAACTCCAAGTATCCTTTCTCTTTTAGACACATAGTTGTTTATATAAGCAATCCTGTCGATCACTGCCTCGGCGTAGCGGAAATTATCCAGATAGGACCAGGTAGGTTCTCCGTCAAGAATGTACACATCTATCCCATTATCTGACATCCTTCTGAGAAAAGAAACTATCTCTTCATCGGAGTATTCCGGCTTTAGATACTGATATATCTCAGTGATATTATTGGAAACAAGACACTCTATATCATCTTCATCCGGCAGATGATCCCAGGAAAAAGTTCCTGCCCCATATGGATGATCAGGCTTTATGACCTTTTTCATATCTTTCTCCGGCTCTTGTGAGCTTACATCTTCTGTCTCTGGTCCATCAGCTTTTACAACCTCAGAAGATGACAGCGAATCTTCCGGCACTGAAAGTGTGTCACCAGCATAATTATCATTTTCTACCTGACAAGCCACAAGAAAAAGCATAGCCAATATGATACATAGTATGTTTTTCATTTTCCTAGTCTTCTTCAAAAAGTTTCTTCTTTCTATCTATCATTTCCTGGATGTTTTCCATATATAGTTTAACATCCTTAACATTATCGCATCGTTCTATTCTTCCACCCTGATGATACACTCTTTTAGTTACTGTTCCAGCACCAAGGGCCACAATTGACTGAACCTCTTCGTTGATAAGAATATTGTAAATACCTGCTTTACCTTCTCTAGCATAACCGGTATTCTCAAAATTTCCACTTATGTTCTTTTGTCTGTACAGATAGTAAGGTTTAAGGCCCATGTCCGCAGCGCCTTTGGACGCAATGTCTGCCATATTTTGAATATCACTCATAGTATCAAGCATAGGTATTTTAAGCTTACCAGAAATCTCTTTTTCCCTGATGACTTCAAAAAGCCTTGAGCCTCTCTTGATAGCCAGACAATGGACAGTAAGGTCATCAGGATCAAGCTTACCAATCTCACTTATGGTATGAGCTACGTCGCTGCTGGTCTCTCCAGGAAGTCCAAGGATAATATCCATGTTTATATTATCAAAGCCTTCCTCCCTTGCCATCTTAAAGGCATCAATAAGCTGAGAGACGGTGTGTCGTCTTCCTATTAGTTTAAGCGTATCATCGCTCATGGTCTGGGGATTAACAGAAATCCTGGTAACGCCCATTTCCTTCATGGCCTTAAGCTTATCTCTTGTTATTGAATCAGGCCTACCTGACTCAACAGTGAACTCTTTTACCTTTGAAAGATCTATCTTTGCTCTCAAGTAGCCAATAAGCCTTCTGATCTGGTCTGACTCTAAAGTTGTTGGAGTACCTCCGCCAATATACACGGTATCAAGAGTCTTGTCTTTAAATTTTTCAGCCACATAGTCTATCTCTTTTTCAATACAGGACAGATAATCATCTACGATACCGCTAAAAGCGCCTATTGGATAAGAAGTAAATGAACAATAAAGGCATGTTGTAGGACAAAAAGGAATTCCAATGTAAAGGCTGTAGCCATTTACGTAATCAATGTCCTTGAGTATATCTTTTTCTCTCTTTGCTATATCTATAGCGATATTTATCTTGTCATCGGAAACAAGATAAGTATCCTTCATATATTCTTGTATCTCTTTATCAGATCTGCCCTCTTCAAGAAGGTTCATAGCTATCCTGGTTGGGCGGATTCCTGTAAGGTCTCCCCAGGGTAGTTCTTTTCCTGTCTTTTTAGAAAGATCCAGATAGATTTCTTTCTTCAGATCATTTTTTGTCTTATTTACATCAATAAAGGATATCTCATCATTTGGTGAAATATCCTTTTCTTTTTCATGACTTGATCCAGGCTCTCCAATAATAACTCTTATCTCCTCAGTAGGATAAAAAGCCTTGTAAAGAGAGTGAATGTCATATTGAAACTTGTCTTCTTTAATATAAATTATCTGCATTTTCTTAAATTATAAATGGATTGTACTGTTTTTCATGGCCAACCGTAGTAACTTCACCATGCCCAGGATACACTATAGTGTCATCTGGAAGCACAAATATCTTATCCTTCACTGATCTTATAAGTTCACTTGTGGAGCTTGTGGGGAAATCAGTTCTTCCAACAGACTCTTCAAAAAGAGTATCTCCACTTATAAGAATGTTACCATCTTCAAAATAGTAGCAGCATCCGCCGCTGGTATGACCAGGTGTCTTTAGGACCTTACATTTAAGATCTGCTGCTTCAATAACTTCACCATCTGTATAAAGAATATCCGGAGACACAGCCAGATTCATACCATAGTTATTTGAAAGATTAAGGTATGGGTCCTTGCAAAGAGCCTCTTCCTCTTTAAGACAGCCAAGCTTTGCGCCAGATAGATCCTTAAGCTCTTTTGCCCCGCCAATATGATCAAAATGTCCATGGGTTAAAAGGATCAGATCCACAACGATATTGTTTTCTTTAAGAGTCTCATATATCTTAGCGCCTCTGTCTGCAGGATCAAAAAAGATACAATGTCTGTTTCCGTCCTTATCAGCGGCGTTCTCATTAAAAACAAAGTAGCAGTTGGTTCCGATCATGCCCAAAGTGAACATTCCAACCTTAATATCAGCCATCAGCTCGTTGTCCTTTCAATATCGATAACACTATCAATCTGCCTTATCTTGTCCACTATATCCCTGAGCTGATCCCTTGAAGAAACCTGGAAAGAGGTCTCCATGGTAGCAAGTCCCTGCTTGCTGGTCCTGGTATTCATGGACAGGATATCTATATCTTTTTCAGTAAGAGCCCTTGATACATCAGCAAGAAGACCACTTCTGTTATTGGCAAAGATCTTGATGGTTGCAGCATATTTGCCACCGCTGGCACCGGTATCGCTCTGCCATCTGGCTTCGATCAGCCTTGTTCTGTCCTCTTCCTGCATCTTGACTACATTGATGCAGTCTCTTCTGTGTATTGATACGCCTCTTCCTCTTGTTACAAATCCGCAAATATCATCTCCAGGAACAGGATTACAGCACTTGGAAAATCTAACTGCAACGTCATGTACACCCTTAACGATAATGGCGTTTTCAGAACCTGAAACCTGAGGAGTAACATTGGACTCTGCAACAGCCGCAAGAACCTCTTCATCAGTGATATTGCGCTTATGCTCTTTATCACCAAGCTCTAAGATCTTGTTGATGATCTGGCCTTCCTTAAGGCCGCCATGTCCAACAGCTGCAAGAACAGCATCCCATTCATGGAAGCCGTATTTCCTTGTAACTATGGCCTGGTATTCAGGTTTGGCAATGGAGAAATAGTCCATTCCCTTACTTCTGCAGTATTCTATCAGCAGTTCTTTTCCCTTAAGGATATTCTCTTCCTTAAGCTCATGTCTGAACCACTGGTTGATCTTGTTTTTAGTAGAGGTTGATCTTGCAATCGAAAGCCAGTCCCTGCTTGGTCCCTTTGAGTTCTGGCTGGTCACGACCTCAATTCTGTCACCGTTCTGAATCTTGTAATCAATGGGCACAAGCTTGCCATTTACCTTGGCTCCGATCATCTTATTGCCAACTGCAGAATGGATGCTGTAAGCAAAGTCGATAGGTGTTGATCCGGCAGGAAGGTTTTTAACTTCTCCAGTAGGTGTAAAGCAGTAAACATCTTCTGAAAAGAGATTAAGGTCGCTCTTTAAAAGGCTCATGAACTCCTGGTTATCAGAAAGATCCTGTTGCCACTCAAGGATCTGACGAAGCCAGATGAGCTTTTCTTCCTCACCGTTATCTGCCTTTTTGCCATCAGAAGATTCCTTGTACTTCCAGTGAGCTGCGATACCATACTCAGCAGCCCTATGCATATCATAGGTCCTTATCTGTATCTCAAAAGGCTGACCAGTCTGTCCAATAAGTGTAGTGTGAAGAGACTGGTACATATTGGGCTTGGGCATGGCGATATAATCCTTGAACCTGCCTGGAATAGGCTTATACAGTTCATGGATGACGCCAAGGGCCGCATAGCAGTCCTTGACTGTATCTACAATGATACGTATTGCAAACAGATCATATATCTGATCCAGTGTCTTGCTCTGATTGCGCATCTTTTTATAGATGCTGAAAAAGTGTTTTACTCTTCCGTTGACTTCACCTTTTATGCCAGCAGCTTCAATGTTCTTTCGAACATTTTCGCAGATATCTTCTACGTATTTTTCTCTCTCGCTCTTTCTCTGAGCAACCTTTTCAGAAAGATCCTTGTAAACATCAGGTTTAAGATATTTAAGTGAAAGATCGTCAAGTTCTACCTTGATCCTGCTGATGCCAAGTCTTCCTGCGATGGGAGAATAGATATCCAGTGTTTCCTGAGCAATCCTCTGCTGTTTTTCCGGAGGCATATGCTCAAGAGTACGCATATTATGGAGTCTGTCTGCAAGCTTGATAAGAATAACTCTGATATCCTTGGCCATTGCAAGGAACATCTTACGAAGATTCTGAGCCTGCATATCAAGCTGCTCAGGAGTTTTACCTGTATTGTCAGATGTAAGCTGCAAAGCAGTCAGTTTTGTTACTCCGTCAACCAAAAGAGCAACATCTGTTCCAAAACAGCTTTCAATCTCTTCTTTTGTACAGATAGTGTCTTCAACGACATCATGAAGAAGCCCTGCTGCGATGGTCTCTTTATCCATCTCAAGATCAGCAAGGATTATTGCTACGCAAAGTGGGTGAATGATATATGGTTCACCAGATTTGCGCAGCTGTCCCTCATGGGCTTCAGCAGCCTGATTGTATGCCTTCTCAATAAGGGATATATCATCAGACGGGTGGTATTTTTTTACTCTGGTGATAAGGTCATGATAAAGGCTCTCAGGGCTCTGAAACTCAGGGATTGCTTCAATTTTTCCGTCATCGAAGTTCTGACTCATTAAGCTTACTTCCCTTCGTAGCTAAGTGCTGCGTCTAATCTATATTTGCTAAGTCTTTCTCTTCCCTTAAGCCCCTTAAGTTCCATAAGAACAAGGATTCCTGCTACTTCACCACCAAGCATCTCAACGAGCTTGATCATAGCTTCAATTGTTCCGCCTGTAGCCATAAGGTCATCTACTAAAAGAACCTTCTGTCCAGGTTTGATAGAATCTTTGTGAAGCTCAAGTGTAGCCTGGCCATACTCAAGGTCATAAGAAACTTCAACTGTCTCGCAAGGAAGCTTGCCCTTCTTTCTTACAGGAACAAGTGCCTTGCCTCTGTTATATGCAATAGGAGCGCTGAAGATAAATCCTCTTGACTCAGCTCCAAGAACAACATCGAAATCAAGATCCTTAATAAGGTCCTGCATCTTATCGATTGCAAGTTTGAACCCCTCAGCATCCTGAAGTACAGATGTGATATCTCTGAACATAATGCCTTTCTCAGGAAAATCCGGTATTGTACGTACGTAATCTTTTAATTCTTTCATGGTCATACCCTCTCCGCACCTGACTGAAATTCAGTTTCAGTGCACTAAAAATAATTCGACAAATTATTATACCACAAAAAAAGAGACAACAATACAAAATGTTGTCTCCTTTTTGAATATCCAGAGCTGGAAAAGGGACTTGAACCCTCGACCTACTGATTACGAATCAGTTGCGCTACCGACTGCGCTATTCCAGCAAACTAAAATATACATCACAGTGGATCCCACAATATATGGGATCCACCACACTGCAACTTAATCATTATAAATTTTATTTCAGTTAATTACAACTTTTTCTTTTTAGGAGCGGCCTTTTTAGGAGAGCCAGGTTTCTTTGCGGGAGTTTTCTTTGCAGCTGTCTTTTTTGATACTCTCTTTAAGGCTTCTTCAGAAACTATGCTAAAGATCCTCTCTTCTTCGATCTTTTCATACTTTTCTTCAATAGCTTTCTCCTGCTCCATGATCTCTTTTTCATACTTGAGTTTTAAATCTCTTAAGAGCTTCTCTTCTTCAAGGGATTGCTTTTTCTTAAGAGCCTCAAGGCGCTCAAGCTTTTCTTTCTCTTTCTTTATCTCCTGCTCTTCCTTGACAGCGCGGATTTTCTTTTCCTGCTCTGTATATGGAGTGTATCCAAAGATAGCCAGGGAAACAGGCGCCATTTCAATTGATATGGAGTAATTTCTTCCATCGCACTCTTTGCGTCTTGCTTCTTTCCTGCCCTGATTAAGAAGTCCTTTTCCGCCATAATTTGTATTGTCAGAATTAAACAGTTCAAGGTATCTTCCATCAGCAGGAACGCCAATCTCAAACTCTCTTTCAACGCCTGCCATGTTTGCTATTACAACAAGCATTTCGTTGTCGTTATCTGTCTTTCTTACAAAGGCCAGCATGCATTCGTCAGAGGCAAGAACATTGATCCACTCAAAGCCGGAATCATTGCCATCAAAGGCATGAAGGGCAGGTTTTTGATAGTAGAGATTGTTTAGATCTTTTATCATGTTTTCAACAAACACTGACTGATCTACAGTAAGGGCATCAGGCTCCATGTATAGGTGCTTTCTGCCTGGATGTACCATCATAAAGCTGACAGCAAGGCGGAGATTTGCCATCTTCTGGAAAGAATCTCCAGGCATCCTGTAGTAGAGGCCCTCAAGTCCTTTCTCAATATCCTCATGGGTAAATGCAAGAATAAATCTCTCAGTATAGCTGTAGATAAGGCTAAATGTCACTTCATCGTGATGACCAGCTCTAAAGAGCGGATCATTTTCCATATATGAAAGGAAATCTCTGCTCCAGCCATTGTTCCATTTAAAGTCATATCCAAGGCCGCCCTCTTCGATACTCTCTGTAACGTGAGGCCAGCAGGCTGTCTCTTTGGTCAAAAGAAGAAGTCCTGGATAGTTCTTGTGAAGAACTGAAGTGAACTGCTTTATAAATTCAAGAGCTTCGAGGTTTTCATTGCCGCCATAGATATTAGGGATCCACTCTCCTGGCTTTCTGTCGTAATCAAGATACAGTATCCTTGAAATATCTGAAGTCCTTATTCCATCTATATGGAAGTTATCGATCCAGTAAATTGCATTAGAAAGAAGGAAGTTTGTAACTTCTTTTCTTCCATAGTCAAAGATAAGATCCCCAGACTTGGGGTGTATTCCAATCCTTGGATCAGCATACTCATATAGGCTTCTGCCATCAAATTCGCTAAGGCCGCAGGAGGACTTTGGAAAGAAAGTCGGAACCCAATCAAGGATAACTCTTATTCCAGCCTCATGGCAGGCATTTACAAACTTCATAAAGTCCTGCGCCTCTCCATAGATATCATCCAGGGCAAAGAAATCAAGAATGTGATAGAAATGTCCGGGAACATGCTTCATTACCGGCATAAGCTCAATTGTATTAAAACCATGGTTAAGCACATACTCAAGAACGTCTCTTGTGATCTCTTCCATTGTGCTCTTGCCTTCATGTCTTCCCGCAAAGGCTTCAAGGCTTATCTCGCAAATGGAAACAGGATCTTTATCAAGATCAAGTTTCTTTCTGTCTGCAACCCATTTATCATCAGTCCAATTTATTGAATCAAGCTTTGAGATTACAGAAATGACGCCATTCTCACCCTTTGACTTAGCAGCATATGGATCAGGCCGTTTTAAGATCATACCGTTTCTGGTTTTGATCTCAAACTGATATCCATCACCTTCTCTGGCGCCAGGAATAAATATCTCAAACACTCCTATTGGATCAAGCCTATGCATCTGGCAGATCCTGCCATCCCAGTTATTGAAATCTCCAATAACGCTGACTCTTGCTGCAGAAGGAGCCCATACAGCAAACTCACAGCCCTCTATCCCATTCCTTGTCATGAGATGAGCGCCGAGCTTTTCATAAATCTTAAAGTGAATACCGCTTCCAAGCTTTATAAAATCCTCTCTGTCCATGAGAGGTCCAAAAGCATATGGATCATAAACCTTTGTTTCCTCGCCTTCAGAATCAGTGATAACAAAATGATATTTGAGCTTGTCAACGAAAGGTACGATCACAGCATAAAAACCTGCTTCATCAGCAAGCTCCATCTCGTAGCTCTTTTTACTATTCTCAATGTGGACCTTTACTGAAACTGCATCAGGATAAAAAGCCTGTATAAGGTAGCTGTTTCCAACCTTATGGGCTCCTAATATTCTGTGGGGATCGTCGCCATCAGAATAAATTATCTCTTCAATTTCAGGCCAATTCATCATCTTGTATAGTTTATTATTCACGGTAATCCCTCCATTAATTATCAGATTACTTATATCTTACCACAAATATCATGTATGAATAAACCGCTTAGAAGCTTAGGCTCAAACCATGTAGATTTAGGTGGCATGAGTCTTTTTGCGTCTGCAACTTCAAAAAGTTCAGAAATAGAAGTAGGATACATCGAAAAGGCAACGCACATGTCGCTATCTGCTCTTTTCTCAAGCTCAGAAAGTCCTCTTATACCGCCAACAAAATCAATTCTCTTATCAGTTCTGGGATCTCCAATACCAAGAACAGGAGAAAGAATTTCATTCTGCAAAATTGACACATCAAGCCCTTCTACCGCATCGTCTTTCAAAATATCTTTATGGGCAGTTAGTCTGTACCACTTTTTATCAAGATACATGCCAAATTCTGCCTTCTTTTCTGGCTTAACCTGACCATCTTCCTCTTTAACATCAAATTTCTCTTTTATTTTTGAAAGGAACTGCTCTATAGTAAGACCATTGAGGTCTTTTACTACCCTGTTGTAGTCCATGATCATAAGCTCAGAATCCGGAAAAAGAACTGACAAAAAGTAGTCCGACTGCTGCTTGCCTTTAAGTGTTCCCTCTCCCTCCTGCCTCATCTTAAGTCCAACCTTGACTGCAGATGCGCATCTGTGATGTCCATCAGCAATGTAAATATCGTTTATTGTGGTAAACACGCTGCTTATCATGTTGTTCTCATCTTCATCTTCCATGAGCCATACTCTGTTCCTGACATCGCCCTCTGAAACAAAATCATAAATTGGCTCATCTACGCTTTTAACCCTTGAAACAATCTCACTTATGGTCTTGTTTTCTCTATAGCAAAGGAAAATAGGTCCAGTCTGAGCTTTGCATGTGTAGACATGATCGATCCTGTCTTTTTCCTTTTCTTCTCTGGTGTTTTCATGTTTTTTGATAACACCATTTAAATAATCATCAATTGACGAAAGAGCAACAATTCCAGTCTGGCTTCTTCCTTTAAAAGTCAGTTCATAAATATAGTAGGAGTTTTCTTTATCCTGGATAAAATCTCCATTTTCCATTTTCGCCCGAAGCTCTTTTGCAGCCCTTTCATATACTTCTTTGGCATACATATCATGATCAGGCTCAAAGAATGTCTCCGGCCTGTCAATTGCAAGAAAAGAATCAGGGTTTTTAGCAACTACTTCCCTCGCTTCCTGTCTGTTATAAACATCATATGGCAGAGCTGCGATCTTCTCTACCTTTTCTGGTGCTGGTCTGTAAGCTTTAAAAGGTCTAATATCAGCCATTGCAATCCTCCATTACAAAATTTAAGGAGAGACCTTGCAAACTACAAAATCTCTCCCATTATTTTACTATATTTTCTTTGGATCAAACGTCTTTTCTTACTACTCTTACTCTTATAACTCCCTCGATCTTCTGAAGCTTCTTAACGATCTCTTCAGTTACGCTCTCCTCAAGATCAATAAGAGTATACGCATAGTCACCTCTTGACTTGTTGGTCATGTCAGAGATGTTCATGCCCATGTTGCCGAATACTGTTGTGAACTGACCGATCATGTTTGCTACGTTCTTGTGGAAGATTCCAACTCTTGGTCCGTGGCATACGCCCATGTCGCAGTTAGGAAGGTTAACTGAGTTATTGATATTACCATTCTCAAGATAATCCTTCATCTCAAGAACAGCCTTAACAGCACAGTTATCCTCTGACTCCTCTGTAGAAGCTCCAAGATGTGGGATAACGATACATCCGTCATGGCCAGCTATTACAGAGTTAGGGAAATCAGTTACATATTTTCTGATCTTGCCGGAATTGATACCAGCAAGTACATCAACTTCATTGCAAAGGATATCTCTTGCAAGGTTGATGAGGATAACGCCCTTCTTCATCTTGGCAATGGCATCCTTATTGATCATTCCCTTTGTAGAATCAAGGGCAGGTACATGAATTGTGATGATATCGCACTTTGAATAGATGTCATCAACATTAGTTACATGCTTAACATCAGAAGAAAGTCTCCATGCTGCATCGATTGAAAGATATGGATCATAGCCATAAACTTCCATACCAAGCTGTCTTGCGGAGTTAGCAACGCGGACACCTATGGCGCCAAGTCCGATGATACCAAGCTTCTTGCCAAAGATCTCAGTTCCAGCAAACTTCTTCTTAGCCTTTTCTGTAATCTTAGCAATATCAGGATCTCCGGCATTTGCCTTAACCCACTCTGTTCCTCCGATGATATCTCTTGATGCGATCAGCATTGCTGCAAGAACCATCTCTTTTACACCATTAGCATTAGCTCCTGGTGTGTTGAATACAACAATTCCCTTCTCTGCACATCTGTCGAGAGGGATGTTGTTTACGCCCGCTCCAGCTCTGGCAATTGCAAGGAGGTTATCAGAAAACTCCATCTCCAGCATGTTGGCACTTCTTACAAGAATACCTTCAGCATCGTCAACATTATCAACTACCTGGTACTGGTCGTTAAAATTATTAAGGCCAATCTTGGCAATTGGATTTAAGCACTTATACTTGTACATTTCTCTCCCCCTGTTATGCGTTTTCTTTCTCAAACTTATCCATGAATTCTACAAGCTTCTTAACGCCCTCAATTGGCATCGCATTGTAGATACTAGCTCTCATACCGCCAACTGTTCTGTGGCCCTTAAGGCTTACAAAGCCTGCCTCAGTAGCTTCTTTGATGAACTTGGCATTGAGTTCCTCTGAATCTGTTACAAATGGTACATTCATAAGAGAACGATCCTGTGGTCTTACAGTTCCCTTGAACATCTTGCTCTGATCAAGATAATCATAAAGTACAGCTGCCTTCTCTTCGTTTCTCTTCTTCATCTCAGAAAGGCCGCCCTGCTCCTTGAGCCACTTGAATACAAGTCCGCACATGTAGATGCTCCAGCAGTTAGGAGTGTTGTATAAAGAGCCGTTGTCTGCCTGGGTCTTCCACTTAAGCATTGTAGGTGTGAATGAAGGCACATCATCTGTGATGAGGTCTTCTCTTATTATGCTGATAACAAGACCTGCAGGTCCAACGTTCTTCTGAACACCGCCGTAGATAACGCCGTACTTGCTCACATCTACTGGCTCAGATAAGAAGCATGATGAAACATCAGATACAAGGATCTTGCCCTTAGTGTTTGGAAGAGTCTTGAACTTGGTTCCGTAAATTGTGTTGTTCTCGCAGATATATACATAGTCAAGATCATCAGCTATATCAAGATCTGAGCAGTCAGGAATATATGAGAAGGTCTTGTCTGCACTTGATGCAAGTTCTACAGCCTCACCATACTTCTGAGCCTCCTGGTAAGCCTTCTTAGCCCACTGACCTGTGATGATATATCCCGCCTTTTTATTCTTCATAAGGTTGAGAGGCACTGCTGCAAACTGCTGGCTAGCCCCTCCCTGTAAAAAGAGGACCTTGTAATTGTCAGGAATATTCATAAGATCTCTGATATCCTGCTCAGCAGTCTGGATGACGTTATCAAAAGTTTTGGATCTGTGACTCATCTCGTTGATGGACATTCCACAGCCGTTGTAATCAAGCATCTCTGCTGCAGCCTGTTTCAAAACCTCTTCCGGAAGTACTGCCGGACCAGCTGAAAAGTTATAAACTCGTGACAATTTAAATCTCCTCCTTTAATCTACCAAAAGTGTTGATATGCATTTTTAAAAATCACATTTTAAAGCTATAAAAAATATTGTAAATCAAGTTTCAAAATTGTCAATATCGTCATTCCATAATAATTGTTATTTTATTTTTTTATAAAAAAAGGCATGCAGACCCTTAAACAATCTGCATGTCTTAAATTATCAATAAACTTCAATTACAATATCAACTATTTAATCTTTAACTATTGGACGTATCTGAGAAACAAGGTTGTCAATATTCTCAAAGGTACTGCTCTTTGTTGTTCCCAGAGCATTGATCTTATCAAGTCTGACCACAAGATTTTCATTCTTTGCATTTATATCGTTGATGTTGTTCTCAATCTTCTGCAGCTCATCAGAAGCTTCCCTTGCAGTATTCTCTATCTCTCTCTCAACTGCATTGGCTCCGTTGGCGCTGCCTATTATCTCTTCAAAAGAACCTCTGGTCTCCTCAACCTCCTGCAGGCTCTTATCCATAGCTTCCACAGAATTCTGCATACTAAGTGTAAGCTTTTCGCTCATCTGTCCCGCAGCCTCGATGGATTCATTAACCTGGCTTGTCATATTCTTGATCTCATCGGCAAGCTCTCTGACCTCGGTAGCAACCACAGCAAAGCCTTTTCCGGCCTCTCCTGCCCTGGCAGCCTCGATCGAAGCATTAAGAGCCAGGAGATTTGTCTGGGATGCAATACTTATAATGGTTTTCATATATTCAGATATCTGATCAACAGATTGCTTGAATCCCTCAAAAGCATCAGCCATCTCATCAAAGCTCTGTCTCACACCCTGAGACCCGCTTTTCAAGACTTCGACCTTGGCCTGGGCGCCTTCTACGCTTTTAAGAATATCCTGCTTAACATCTTCAAATTTGCTGGCGCT
>Ga0256405_10004124_pt1 | contig 27985 bp, 26 predicted proteins | sample RumenRJG_02DNA_FD_189096 | JGI IMG/M metagenome (GOLD analysis project Ga0256405, IMG submission 189096) | Bovine rumen microbial communities from Lethbridge, Alberta, Canada - RJG_02 | ecosystem: Host-associated > Mammals > Digestive system > Stomach > Rumen | place: Canada: Alberta... | reverse complement strand
TGCGATCAAACTGTTCTTGCTTGATAATAATGCTGCGACCAAACGGATCTTCCTTATATCATCTGCTTTTTATGCTCCGGATCGCAGGATGCTTATTGCGTATGGAATTATTGTATCAAATCACTGTCGCAATAGCTATCAAAGTTATCAAAGATTCCCTATTCGAAGATTCCCTATTGCGCAATCATACAGATTGTATGAAAAATACAAATGTGGTACTATTAATACGCTGTTATTTTGACAATAACAGATCTCCTGCAATCCCGTTCAGGCAAAGAAAGCATTGTTTTGTGCCGCGGGATGTGATGGTACTTTTAAGCGTTGGAGAGGCAAAGCTTCACCGGCGCTTTTTCTGTGTCCTTACGGAACAATGCCGTAGACTGATAATAATTGTGAATGGAGGATGAACGGCAAACATGCTGCACTATGTATATCTGATCAACCGTTTTCAACTGCACAATAAATGCGACGAATTGATGGAAAAACTCCGTGAGGTGTCTGAAGAACTGGGACGCAACTATGAATTTGTTATCAGTGAGACGCCGGAAGAGGCTCAAAAAGCTCTGGCCGGCTTCCGGGACAAGGACTATGTCATCACGGCCATCGGCGGAGACGGATCCATCAACCATGTGCTGAACGCTATTGTCGGGACGAAAAACATCCTCTCCTTCATCCCCTTTGGGACCGGAAACGATTTCTGCAGGACCTGCGTGGAGAGTATGGAAAACGGTATCCACGAGGTGGACATCATCCGGGTCAATGACAGGTACTGCATCAACGTGGCCTGTTTCGGGATCGATGCGGATATGGCAAATGACGACCTTTTTATTCACAGCAAATGGATCCCGCGGACCATGCGCTTTAATGCGAGCGTGGTCGGACACTTTTTGAGATACAAAAAGGGACGCAGGCTCCGCATTGAGTGTAAGGGCAAGGTCCGTGAAGGATACTTTGCCACGGTGATCGCCGCCAACTGCAGATATTACGGAAGTGGCTACAATGTATCTCCGCAAAGCGTCACCGACGACGGAATGATGGAAATCTTTGAAGTGGGAAGCCTTCCCAGGATTCCGCTGGCCATGCTGATCCTGAAGATGAAAAAAGCCCGGCATCTGGGAAGCAAGGGTCTCAAAAACTATCGGACCCGCAGCCTGGTCGTCTCCTCCGACCAGCCTTTTAAGGCCAATCTGGATGGGGAACCTTACCTCTCCGACAGGTTTGAACTGGAAGTCATCCCCAAGGGAATCCGCCTGGACGTTCATAAGGATGTCATCCTGCGGGGCCGGGTGTGACGGCTTTTTGATTTTCTGAAACAGCAGGCTTATTCTTCTTGATCTGAAACAGCAGGCTTATTCCTCTTGATCTGAAACAGCAGGCTTATTCCTCATGAAGTAAAGAGCGGCAGTTATGTCACTGCAGGAAGCCATACCGGGAGCCACCATGAAAAAAACAGCATGCGGCAATACAATAAGAGATACGAAAACGACAAAAAAGAACCGGCTTCTGAAAACAGCCGGAAGAGTAATTGTGCTAATTACAGCGGTCGTCCTGATCCTTATTGTAGGATTTGGCTTATATACTTCGCAGTACTACAGGGCAGATGCGGATGCAATTGAGGTGCTGCAGCGGGGATCGGATCGTGTCACGATCACCTCGACCGATTACGGATGGTTTTTTGACGGGCCTTCGGAGGATTCCGCACTCATCTTTTATCCCGGCGCAAAGGTGGAGGAAACTGCCTATGCGCCTTTACTTCACAGGATTGCAGAGGGCCAAATGGATGTGTGCCTTGTGAAAATGCCTTTCCACCTGGCTGTTTTTGACAGGAATGCCGCCGAAAAAGTCATACCGCAGTACGATTATGAGAAATGGTATATTGGCGGTCATTCTCTCGGAGGCGCAATGGCCGCTCTCCATGCATCGGATCGCGGAGATTTCTATAAAGGGATCTTTCTCTTTGCGTCCTATCCTTCCAAACCGCTTCCGGAGAACATGAAGGAAATACTGCTCGTTGGATCGGAGGACGGAGTGATCCGCTGGGAGAAGGTTCAAAAGGCCCGGGAGTATTCCTCAAAGGACTATACAGAGCATATCATCGAGGGTGGAAACCATGCACAGTTTGGAAGCTATGGCAGGCAGAAAGGCGACGGCCGGGCGCTGATTTCGGCCCGGATGCAGATCAATGAATCTGTAGAGGTCATAAAAGACGCCCTGTCCTATTAATGGGGAGGAATCCGCACATTCAAAGGCACATTCAAACCCAATTCATGGACACTATACCCGGAGCTCTGTCACCGGGATCCAAAAGCAGTTTTCAATTGTGCCAGGAATCGTTCCGCCAATGGAGAAAAGGTCTGGTACTTTTTCCATACCAGATACAGCTTTGTCTCCAGGGGAGGGGAGAGCGGACGGAAGGCCAGTCCGCTTCCGGGAGAAGTGTTCAGTAGCTTATTAAAGGTCAGCAGATACCCCAGATGTTCTTTCGCAAAAACAGATCCGTTGTAGGACAGCCGGAAGGACCCCTCCAGATGAAGCAGATCCATTTTTGCACCCGCCCAGCGGGGAATATCGCTTTCCCAGCTCTGTTCGGAACAAAAGAGCGGCAGCCCGATCAGGTCATCCACTTGGATGACCTTTTTTGATGCCAGAGGATCGTCCTCGGGCATGACGATTCCCCATTCATCGGATTCAGGGAAAGCCAGTGATTCATGCCTGTGAGCATCCGGCGTCTCCGCCAGCACGGCAAAGTCCAGAAGACCCTTGTCCAGCTTCTCCATGACCTGCTCTGTGTCACCGCTTGTGATGTGGTAGCGAAGACCAGGACAGGTCTGTTTGAAGGTATGGATCTCATGGGCCAGATAGCGGATCTGGTAGGACTCCGCCAGGCCGAAATAGAGATCTCCGCCGGTCATATCGTCCAGGGAGATAAACTCCTTCTCAATCTTATCCGCCATACTGACAAGGTCCTCGGCGCGGTTGCGAAGCAACATTCCCTCGTCGGTCAGCTTGATGCTGAAGCTGCGCCGGGTAAAGAGCTTTTTGCCCAGCTCATCTTCCAGCGCCTTCAGGGCTTTTGACAGTGTCGGCTGTGTCACGTGAAGGGTCTGTGCCGCCCGTGTCATATTCTCTTCCCGCGCCACGGCGAGAAAATATCTGAGTGTCCGGATTTCCATTCTTACCTCTATGCCGTCCGCCGGTGCAGCCCTGAGGAGTAAGGACACCAAGGTGCTTTCTCCGATGGAATCAGTGGAGATTTGAGCTGTCTGGCGGAAAATTCAGTATTTCTTTTTTTGTGATATTCCGATAAAGAATATTACGATATTCATTATAACTATTCGCAAATATATTCACAAGTTGTTATGATAAACCCATAAAAAGAAAACAGAAGGAGAGAGAGTCAATGAGTGACGGAAAAGCAGTAAAGCATAACCTGCTTGACGCCGGCTGCAAGAAACAGACTGCTGACTTTGTGGAACAATTATATCTTTCCGGCAGGCTCTCCGATGCGCTGCATGAGATGAAGGCCTTCCGATGTGACCTGATGGATGCACTCCATCAGAGCCAGAGAAGAGTGGATTGCCTGGACTACCTGATCCGGCTGACCGAAAAGGAAATCAGAGTAAGACAGAACTGCCAGGAAAAAAGTGCTGGTAAGAAGAGCTGTTCACAGAAAAAGTATTAACAGAAAAAGAATCAGCAAGAAAAAGGAACTGGTCATTATTCCGGATGCGGTCCACACCGACCTGTATGACCGCAAGGACATCATCCCCTTTGACAAGATCCAGCATTTCTTTGAGGAATATTTAAAGTAATTATTTTGCTCTAACAGGATTCAATTACAGCATGATTTCAACTACAGCAGAATTCAACTACAGCATGAATTCAACTACAGCATGATTTCAACTACAGCAGAATTCAACTACAGCATGATTTCAACTACAGCAGGATTCAACTTCAGCGGGATTCAACTTCAGAGGTTTGGAGCGATGCGCGAGCGCGGAGTTTTTATCATACATGTTTGCGGGCACCTGCCCATGGACGGAAGCTTGTATGCCGGAACCTGTTCTGGATGATATGTATGTTCCGGGCGGAATGTAAAGGAAAAGATTATGAAGACATTGAGCCTGATTCTGGGTATGATCGTAATGCTGACTGCAGGCTGCGGAGCACAGACGTCCTCTGCTTCGGGACCTTCGGCAGCGCAGACGTCCCCGGCTTCGGCTCCTTCGGCAGCGCAGACGTCCCCGTCACAGGTACAGACTGCAAATGGCGCTGAAGAGGAGAAAGATGCAGCCCGGATGCCTGAAGCCGATACAAGTGCAGACACAGAAACGGTTTTAGACACCCCGGCAGACGAAGCAATCACAGAAACTGCGGAGGCGTCAACCGCCGCAGCCGGCGAGGAGAGTCAATCAGCTGATAATAAGACAAAAGGAGAGGAAAATACTATGCGTCTATTGATCGGAGAGAGAGAAGTGCCCGTTGCATGGGAAGAAAATGAATCTGTTAAGGCGCTGCAGGATCTTTGCCCGCTCACGATCCGGATGTCCATGTACGGCGGCTTTGAGCAGGTTGGTTCGATCGGGCAGAGCATCGTCCGTGAGGATGTAGAGACAGTCACAGACTCTGGAGACATCGTTCTTTATTCGGGCAATCAGATCGTCATTTTTTATGGTTCCAACTCCTGGGCGTATACAAGGCTGGGACATATTGACCTGTCGGAGCAGGAAATGCGTGACTTGCTCAGCGGCGGAGACGTGACCATCACGCTGGAAAAGTGATAAGAGCAATGACATAAAAGAAATGACATAAGCGGAAAAATGTCAAAAGAGTAAGCAAGCGGACCTTACTGTCGTAAAAAGGCAGGAGCATAGCACAAAAATGCATTGTGTTATGCTCCTGTCGCTTTTTTGTTATTATTCCATACGCTTCATGACGCTCATGTAGGCGGGGCGGAGGATCTTGCCCATACCGACAATCTCCTCGAGACGGTGTGCGCTCCAGCCTGTGATTCTGGCCAGGGCGAAGAAAGGGGTATACAGTTCAATCGGAATGTCGAGCATGTCGTAGACAAATCCGCTGTAGAAGTCGACGTTGGGACTGACGCCCTTGTAGATCTTGCGCTCTTTTGCAATGACCCTGGGGGCGATATCCTCAATTTTTTTGTAAAGCATCAGGTCTGTCTCACGCCCTTTTTCTACGCAGAGGCGGTCGACGAATCTCTTGAAGACGCGCTCACGGGGATCGGAGAGAGAATAGACCGCATGGCCCATTCCATAGATCAGTCCCTTGTGGTCAAATACGCTTCCCTTGATCATCCTGGTCAGATACTTTTCAATTTCCTCATCGTCGCTCCAGTCATGGACATTTTCACGGATATTATCCATCATTTCCATGACTTTCAGGTTTGCTCCGCCGTGCCTGGGACCCTTGAGGGAAGACATGGCTGCCGCGATGGTCGCGTAAGTATCGCTTCCGGAGGATGTGACGACTCTGGTTGTAAAGGTGGAGTTGTTTCCTCCGCCGTGCTCCATGTGCAGCATGAGCGCGGCCTGAAGGACCCTTGCTTCCGTGGTCGTAAACTGTTTGTCCGGCCGCAGCATCATCAGGATGTTTTCCGCGGTGGACATCTTCGGATCAGGCCGGTGGATGTACATACTCTCCATATTCTCAAAGTGGTTGTATGCATGGTATCCGTAAATCGCCAGCATGGGGAAGGTGGCGATCAGCATAATACTCTGACGGATGACATTTCCCAGATCTGTCCGCTGTGCATACGGGTCGTAAGAAGCCAGGGTCAGAATGCTGCGGGTCATGGAATTCATAACGTCTTTGGTGGGCGCCTTCATAATAACATCCCGGACAAAGTTGGTCGGAAGATCCCGTGCCTCGGAGAGAATCTTCAGAAAATTTCCACGCTCCTCTTCATTGGGCAGTTCGCCGAAGAGAAGCAGGTAGGTGAGTACCTCATAGCCGAACCGGTCTTCCCCGAACATTTTGATCAGCCTCTCCACCGTATAGCCTCTATACCAGAGTTCGCCGTCGATGGGGATTCTTTTTCCGTCTTTTTCTTCAAATGAATTGATCTCGGAAATATTGGTCAGGCCGGTAAGTACGCCCTTTCCGTTGATGTCCCGAAGGCCCCGATTGACCATATATTTTTTAAACAGTTCATCGGATATCGTATCATTTTTTACCGTTCTTCCCATCTGAGAAAGGGAGTAGTCATATATGTTTTTTTCAAATCCCATAGGACCTCCTTTCTTACATGACAATGATTATTATTTATCGCGCGAGCCGGCAGATTTATAGCAGAAGTGGGATCAATTTGCGATAAAGAAAGCCTGCTCCATCGCATAGGACCGGCGGACGAATATAGGATCTCGTGTCTTATCTGCCGGGAAATCAATTATATCGTCTGTTCTTTTTTGCGTCAATGCTTTATTACGTAACAGTTCAATGTAATGAAATCAAGGCGATGTGTCAGGAGAGACAGCGGAGACAGTGGAGACAGTGGAGACAGGGGGACGGTCCTTTTGTCACATCCGGGGATGTGACAAAAGGACCGTCCCCTTGTCTCTGTCCCCCTGTCTCCGTCCTCCGCCCGTCCCCCTGTCTGCGTCAGGAAAGCAGTGGACATGTGATCATTTTATAGACCTTCACTGAGCGGGGAGCCAGATAGGTAAGGCTCTTGGCTGTTTTCCCGCCGTTGGCAAGAGCGTTGAAGCATTTTGCGCCGGCAGCGTCCGGTAATACGGCCTCCTCTTCAGGAGCGGTGTTTATTGCCAGCTGAAAACACAGTCCTTCGGGCAGGGCCGGCAGATAAAAAACCTGGGGCTCCCAGTATACATTGATCGCGAGGACGATAATATCATCCTGCGAGACGATGCTGGAAAAAGAGGCAGGGAAGACTTCTTTACCGGATAAGGAGGAGGAGAGGCCTTCTTTACCGGAATCCGCATTATGCTTTTTTGAGCCGGAATACATGACTCCAAGTACCTTTGAATCCGCAGAGGGAGGCAGGACCTGAACATCCGGAAAACCCAGGGAGCATGTTCCGTGTGTGCGTCGTATTACGGGGTGGTCGTTTCGAAAAGAAAGCAGAGCCTGTACATAATCGTGAAAATCCCGGTTTTTGTCCAGATCATTCCAGTCCAGCCAGGACAGTTCATTGTCCTGGCAGTAAGCATTATTATTGCCGTCCTGGGAATTCAGGAATTCATCACCCGAAAGGAGCATGGGGGTACCGCGGCTCAATAACAGGACCGCCATCGCATTTCGCATAAGCTTTCGTCGAAGAGCCTTAATATCTTCATCCTCCGTCCGGCCTTCTATGCCGCAGTTCCAGCTTCTGTTGTCATTTGTGCCGTCTGCATTTTCCCAACCGTTTTGTTCGTTGTGCTTTTCCGAGTAGGAATACAGGTCATTCAATGTAAAGCCGTCATGGCAGGTGAGAAAATTCACGGAAGCCCGCAGCCCACGCTTTTCCGGATCATAGATGTCACGAGACCCGGTGATCCGTGTTGCTGCGTTTCTCCAGAGGCCGTAATCTCCTTTCAGGAAATCCCGCATATCATCCCGGTATCGTCCGTTCCACTCCGCCCAGCGCCCCCTGTAATTAAAGCCGCCGATCTGGTAGAGGCCGCCCGCGTCCCATGCCTCTGCGATCAGCTTCACATCCGAGAGGATCGGATCGCAGGCAAGCCGCTCCAGTAATGGCGGGTTGGCCATAGGCGTTCCATCTTCATTTCTTCCCAGAATACTGGCAAGATCAAAGCGAAAACCATCCACATGGTATGCTGTAGTCCAGTATCGCAGACTATCCAGAATCAAGTCCTGAACCACCGGATGGTTGCAGTTCAAGGTGTTTCCGCAGCCGCTGAAGTTATAGTATTTTCCTTCCGGTGTCAGAAGATAATAGATGTTGTTGTCAAACCCCTTGAATGAGAACATGGATCCGTTCTCATCGCCCTCAGCAGTGTGATTATAGACGACGTCCAAAATGCACTCCATGTTGTTCTTGTGAAGCTCCCGGATCAGTGTCTTAAGTTCTGTCCCTTCGTCGTTGAATTCAAGAGTGGAAGCGTAGCTGGTGTTGGGCGCAAAGAAACAGACAGGGTTATAGCCCCAATAGTTTAAAAGCCGTTCTCCCTTGTATGTCCGTTCATCGGCGCTCTCATCAAACTCAAACACCGGCATCAGCTCTACAGCATTTACTCCCAGCGATTTTAAATAGGGGATTTTTTCCCTGAGCCCGAGGAAGGTCCCCGGAGCAGAAACTCCGGAAGAAGGGTGCTGCGTGAAACCGCGGACATGCAGTTCATAGATGACCAGATCCTCCATTCGGATTTTCGGAAAATGTTCGTTCTCCCAGTCAAAACTGCTGCGCACGACGCGCGCTTTATAAAAGCCCTTGTTCTTTACACCCCAGACACTCTGTCCCGTCACGGCTCTGGCGTAAATATCCAGTAATATTTTTGAAGAATCAAACAGCAGACCCTTTTCCGGTGCCCACGGCCCGCTGACACTGTAAGCGTATTCAAATTCTTTGATATCCAGACCGAATACGATCATAGACCAGACCTGACCGATCCGGTACTGGTCTGGGAAGGGAATCTGCGCATAGGGAATATCCCCCTCCCGGTGGAACAGAAGGAGGGTGACCGATTCAGCGCCTGCGGAATGAACTGTAAAGTTTACCCCGCCCCGAATCGCGTGGGCGCCTTTCAGTTCATATATGCCGGGACGGACATAAAAACCTCCGGACTGATCCAGGGGTACCAGGCGCAGTTCGCCGGTGGACGTAGTCCAGGTATTGATATAATCCGATTCTTTCATATCAGAAAACCCATTTGTTTTATTCATTGTTCCACCTTAAACAGGAATAACAGCACATGGAAACAGAAGACATGCATTATTTTTATTTATTTTTGCATTCTCAGACCAACGCTTTGCAAACAGTTTTCGGAGTCTGCAAAACAGGGAGGAACTTTCCGGATGGAAAGAACCTCCCTGTTTTCAATGAAAAAGATGAATGATAATAAATGCCTGGAGTGACAAGTATCAAAGGCCTGGAACGGCAAGTATTAAAGGCCGAGAGCGGCAAGAGCGATAAACAGGAAACAGGTGATAAAAGGAATGGCGATCTGCGTGATCGCAATGTCGTAATATGCTTCTTTGTGCGTCATCTTGCAGATGCCGAGCAAGGTGATCTGGGCGCCCTGATGAGGCAGGGTGTCCAATGTGCCGGCTGCAATTGTAGCAATACGATGCACATAAGGGAGTTTGGCGCCGATCGATATGTAGGTGTCCGTCAGGGCGTTAAAGGCGACTCCCATGCCTCCGGATGCAGAGCCGCAGGCGCCGGCGCAGATCGCCACGGTGATCATGACGAACAGCAGAGGGGACATATTAAGCCCCTTCAGAAGAGAAACAAGGTTCTCAAAGCCGATCGTTTCCTTTACGACGCCGCCAAAACCGACTACGATCGCAGTGTTGAGAATAGACACATTCGAGTCTGCAGCACCCTTATTGAATACTTTGATCCAGGACCGGAAGCCGCCCTTCACGCGTTTGAACATCAGTATTGTTGCGAGGGCTACGCCGGCAAAGACGGATGTTTCTACAGGAATGCGGAATGCGTTAAAGAGGATCAGAATAAGGGCAATAGGGATCAATGCAATGAGCCAGTGGGGAAGATCGTCTTTTTCCCGCAGACTCAGTTCATCCTCAGAAAGCTGGTGCTTGAGACGGGTGTCATAGAAAGTGAAGCCGTTTTTGGTAAATTTCCTGGTCCTGAACTCCAGCCACACAAAAATCAATATGAATTCAACAATGGAGACAATTAAGGACGGAGCCAGTGCGGCGGTAGAGGGAGTACCGAGATTTCGCATTGCAATAACGTTCTGTATGGAAGGTGACCCCGGGGCTGTCATGGAAACCGTCCAACAGCCGGCAGATATAGAGGCCGGTATCAACCGCCTTGTTATGTCTGCCTCTCTGAAAAGATTCAGGGCAATGGGGTAGACGACGAAAAACACGACGAAGCCGCTGACGCCGCCATAGGTCAGGACACAAGTGATGATAAAAATGATCGGTGCTACAAATTTTCCTTTGCAAAAGCCCGCGATCCAATGGGCAATGGATTCTGCGGCGCCGGTATATTGATATACAGCGCCGAATAAGGCACCCACAAAGAAAACCAGAAAGTAACTGCTGACATACTCTGCCGCGGCAGGCATGAACATACTTGTGAGTCCCTCCAGGATCGTGATCCTGCCTGCGGAAAACTGACTGAGCAGTATTACGAAGACAGAAACCAGGGGAGCCAGAATCAATGCACTTACCTGCAGAAAAGCAAGTATGCCGAATAGTATCAGCGCAATAAACAGGACAGCAATACCCAAATGCATACCTTAGACCTCCGTATGATATTTCTCAACATTTAATACAGCTGAGGAAAACATAGCATACAGGGGGTAACAAGCCACAAACACGAATTGTTTACGAGGCGAATTATTTCTGTGAATTGAATTGATTCCGTGAATTTTTTCGGGAGGCGTACAAAAAGCGGTCTGAAGTCATGGACTACAAGGCCGCTTTTGCAGGATTTCGTATGAAATGTGTATATGAAAGAGGGATGCTATGTCCGAGGGATGGAGACAGTGACGACAGTACCTTCACCTTCTGTACTGGTAATATTGAGAGAACCATTCAACACTGCCTTGATTCGGAAACGGATATTTTTAAGACCGGTAGAAGACCTTTTCTTTTGCCGGATTTCCTCATGGATCTGATCAACATTGAATCCCACACCGTCATCCTCCACCTCGATGATCCATGCGTTATCGGTCTTTTTAGTGCGCAGAGTCACTGTGCCCCCTGTTTTGCCGCGTTTATGGATGCCGTGGCGGATGGCATTTTCGACAAGGGGCTGAATGCTCAGCGGGAGTACAAAAAAATTGGATTCCTGTATCTCGTATTTGACGTCGAGCTTCTTCCCCAGTCTCATTTTCTCGATATTTGTATAGGCACGGATATTTTTGAGCTCTTCTGAAAAAGGGATCGGCTTGTCGTTCTCCATCGCCCGGACACAGCTCCGGAGATGGACCATAAAATCACCCAAAAGATCGGAGGCGTACGCCGGATCGATCAGAATCAGTTCCTGAATAGAGCCCAGGGCATTGTAAAGAAAATGCGGCTGCATCTGACTTGTGGAGTTACGGATACGGCTCATGTTAAGCTCTTCCTCCAGTTCTTTTAGCTCCTTGTCCTTTTTCTGCTGTTCTGTGAGATCATATATTACAGTGAAGACATGAAGATCACCGGTTGCCTTCTCCTGATACAGATAAAAGACTGCTCTGCATGGCTCTTCACCGTTATATCCTGCATACACAGAAAAGGAGACCGTGGCGCGCATAGTCCCGTTTTGAAAGCAGCTGCGTAAATAATCTCTGCTGCTGACAAGCTGATAACCTTCTTTATTTGAAGAAACAAGATGATCCAGAAACCAATTCTGCAGACCATCGTACGATTTTACTTCCGTTAAATCAGGTAATTCCTCCCGCCACCGCAGCTTTTTGTTTTTTAAACCTACAGATTTCTCAAGTACCAGATTTCGGGAGAGGTTTGCCTCCAGATATGCGGAAGCGCTTGCAAGGACGGCTTCAAGATGATTATGTTCCTTTTGCTGCAGGGATCGGACTTCGTCTTCATGTGCAAGCTGCTGCCGGATCAGGTGATCGATATTCCTGATCCCCATCAGTATATGCATGCCGTCTTCTGCCTGCTGGAGAGTGGCGCTGAGCTGATGGTATAATTGTTTGTCAGCGTTCTGTATGCGGTAGACGATCCGATAATGTTTCCTGCATTCGACGCCTTTGACAAGACGGTCTCTCTGGAGCATATGCAGGACATAATCACGGTCTTCGGGAGCAAGGATCCGGTTGATCCCTTCAGCCAGCTTGTCAAAGAAGCGAGTTCCTTCCCTTGCAAGTTCCAGTTCCTGGTAGGAAGTGCTTTGGTAGTATGTTTTATATTCTTCTGTTTCCAGGTTGATATCGTATATACTCTCGTAATTTTCGAATAAAGCTTCTGCCATCATCTTGTAGGTAACAGCGCTGCTTATTGTTTTTTCCATAGTATTGCATCCTTAAACAAGCACATTAAACAGAGGGACATCTGAGAACAGCGTATTCGCTTTAAAGAGAATATCATCTGCCCTGATATACTTCAATACAGGTGTCACTGTGATTCGCGTGCAATTCGCCAATGAGCCGCAAAAGAAGATTCAGCCGCTTCTCAACATTGATTCCAGCGTTGCGTCAGACAGTACATCCTCCAGGTTGTTTTGTATTTTTGTCAGACTCTCTGCGTAATAGCGTGTGGGACCTGCAGTTTTGTCAAAGAGTATAAACACCTTCATATTTCCCTCTACGGCTTCCCCTATGGATAAAATACTCTGCTGCCAGAAATCGACACCCGGATACAGAAGTTTTTCGCCTTTTGCGCCGATTGCCGTATACAGCATGCCTTTTTCTTCAAGAGTGCTGCAGATTCTGTTAAATGCGGGTTTAGGGATTCCGGTGTCTGCCACTATGTCGGCCATCAAAACGCCTTTATTGTAGTTATCTTCTTGTATATGCTTCGCAGTACAAATCATGATACGCCAAGCATAGTCGGTATCTTTTTTCAACTGCATGCCTGCTATTCCTTTCCGAAGTCAATAACGAAAATATTTTCATAAGAACCTCTCTTAAAACATAGAAACTATCTTATAAAATCGAGGATAACGCTGGACAAACCGGGAAGCGCAATGGAGGCACGCAAAATCAAGACCGTTGCCTGAGCGGGGTAACGGCCTTGATGAGAGGGGAGTTGATATCTGTGAATGGCTGCTGTCCTCAACGGGGACGATTGCTGTTAATCGACAAGCAGATCTACTTCACCGGCAAAATCGCTGTTGATTACATAGTAGGCTTTGCGGTCTTCCGGCTTCAGGTAGACCCTGATGTCCTCCGGCGGATCTTCTCCCTTTTTTATAGAATCATAGTTCTCTCTGACCGCTTTTTCTACAGCATCGATTGAGATTTCTTTTCCATCATACTGCAGATAAATGGATTTCTGAGCCTCCTTTTTTTTCTCGTCAGACATAAAATATTTCCTCCTTTCAATTATGGCGACGGTTCCGGCTGTTACTATTGTTACTATTGTTACTATTGGTGGGGGAGAATTGTATGTGCTTTTATAATACAAGTCCATAACAAACATGTTACGAATCCGGAAAAAGAAACATCTACCAACCGAAGGCAAACTTTTATTCCTGTTTGGCAGGAAAGATACGGGTAAAAATGGATAAATGGCCGCAAAATGTGTTAGTAACAGGTTACTTTGGCCTGATATAATTATTTCATTATCTAATTAAAATGTGATTGAAAAGTTACACACTGCAGGTCAGAGAAAGATAATGAGCAGTATAAATATTTAAAAAATTTATCAGTAGAAGAAATTGACAACCTGCCTCCGGGAAAGTTCTGCCCGGAGTTTTTTAGGATAACGAGGACATTGGTATGTGGTTTGTTGTGTATCAGGAAAGGCTGAGATATGAGGGCGATCATAGTTGACGATGAATATTTGATGATCCATAAATTTACCCGTCTGACTGCAGAACTTGACGATCTGGAACTAGTGGAAGGGTTTGACAATTCGGAAGATGCGCTGGAATATGTGAAACAGAATTCTGTAGAAGCCGCCTTTCTGGATATTGAAATGCCGGGGATTAACGGGATAGAGCTGGCAAAAAGATTGCGGGAATGCCGGAAGGATATTCTTATTGTTTTTATTACAGCGTATGAGGACTATATCTCGGACGCGAACGAGGTCAACAGCGATTATTATATTCTCAAGCCGTACACAAAAGAGACCCTGGAGAATGTGATGGAAAAGCTGCGGCTTTTGTCTGCCCGGCAGAAAAAAGAGATATATATACAAACCTTTGGGCGCTTTGTGGTTCGAAATAAAGGGGTCCCGGTCAGGCTCACAGGCAAAGCGAAAGAAATACTGGCCCTGGTTGTTACCAGGAGGGGCAAGGAGATCAGCAATGAAGAAATATACAGCACGATCTGGGAAGGGCGTCCATATAGTAATGCATGTATGAGTGTTTATTATAATGCGCTTCGGAGATTGAAAAATGCGCTCCGGAAAGCGGGGATTGAAGGAATTCTTGTATCTACAGTAAGGGGACAGACAGTAGATACAGAATTGTTCGATTGTGATTATTACTTATGGAAAGATAAGAAGCTGGAATCAGGACATCTTTTTGAAGGAGAATTCATGTCGGAATACTCCTGGGGGGAATATATACTGGCGACAATTCTGCGTGAGGACAGGGAAACTGTAAACAGGTAGTAAACCCCGGTTTTTTCACGCAAAAGGCACTAAAAAACAGCGCCCAAGTACCGGCCGCATGCATGAACGATTAAAAAAGACCTTTTACTGTGGTGTAAGACCATATGCTGTTTGTAGTTTGTTACTTGAAAAGTGTTACTATTAATGTGCATTTTCGGAAGGCTGATTTAGCACATAAGCACTGCTACCTGCTTTTCCTGTGAAGGAGTGTTATTTCACAACGCCGTAAGATGCGTGCAACTGCCGCTCTTCCTTCGTGTATTGGATGGGCTGTCAATTTATATATTGACAGCTCATCCGATAATAGTAATCTGTTGTCATGAAGATGACATGTTTTTCGTGCGGGGAAGTATCTGTGTATATTGATCTGCTTGTAGAGAACGAAGAGAATACGTAAGTGTAATTGAGAAAGAGGATTTTTATCCGAACAAAAAATAAAAAAACCGGCAGCCATGATCCATGAGAGCCTGGCTGCCGACTTTTTTATATTATACAGTGCAAAAGCTTGTGTGTGCGGAACACTGTCAGACGGGTATGTCCCTGACATGGCCGCCATCCCGCCGGACAGGACCATCATCCTGCGGACAAGATCACCATCCCGCTGAACGGGGCCAGGGGTCAGAGCCAGCATTGATCTTCTGCAATTTCCTGAACAAATAATCTCCCTGCATCCGCGGGATCTTTTGCCTGATGGTATTTGAAAAGCATATTCTCATGATCTCCATCCAAAGGACCCAGGATCTCAATTTTTCCCGACACATGTGACATCATAAAACGAAAGCTTTTTCCCTGTCCGTTCTGCATCTGTGAAGCATCCTGTACGATACGGTACCCTCGTCTGAGAGGAACCTGAAAATGATTCATTACACCTGTGACAGGCCGGCATTGAAAAACATAGTAGGGGAGCACACCGATCGACGTGAGCTGCCGCAGAAGCTGCCCCAGTACGGAACTGTCATCGTTTACGCCTTTCAGCAGCACTGTTTGATTTCGAACGGGAATTCCGTTTGTCAGCAGTGCCTCGACAGCTGCTGTGGATTCGTAGGTGATTTCTTTGGGGTGATTAAATTGTGTTACAACATAAATCTTTTTCTTTTGGGAATAGATGCGCAGAAGATCGGTAAGTTCGCTGTCGGAGGTGATTCTCTGGGGAAGGACAACCGGTGTTCGTGTCCCGAAGCGGATAAAGTCTAAATGTGGAATAGAGCAGAGCGCGGATAGATAACGGGAGATGGTTTCATTGCTGTTCATAAAGGCGTCCCCGCCGCTGATCAGAACATTGTTGATCTCGGGGTGTTTCAGTATATAGGATGTGATTTCTCCGATCTTGCTGCATATTTCGTCCTCCGTCAGTCCTACCAGTCGTTTTCGGAAACAGTGCCGGCAGTACATGGCGCACTGGTTTGTTGATAAGAGCAGGACGGTTTCATTATATTTGTGCTGCAGCCCGGGAAGGACTGTATTGGACTGTTCTCCGCTTGTATCAAAACTCCCCGTTTTGTTCAGCTCTTCTATGCTGGGGATGCTCATCTTCTGAATGGGGTCATTCGGATCCGTTCTGTCGATCAGATAGAGATAGTAGGGATTCACAAATACCGGATATTGTTCCTGAATGATTTTTAAGGATTGTATTTCCTCCGGCGGGATTGAAAACAGCTTCTGTAAAGATTCAATATCTTTGTATCCTTTTGAAAGAAGGGACTGCCAATATTTCATAGTATCCTCCTGTCCGGAGCGCTTTGCGGGACGGCGGAGACGGGAAATCTGCATTTCAAATTCTATTCCATACAGACTTTGAAATTGTCGGTTTCCCGTCTGCCGTCAGGGCTGTTTGCGGCGCTCCGACACAAACAGCGGTGCGAAAAAAGCGATCGGGATTCTTTATGTACCCCTGTTTCAGGCCTTCTGTTTCTCGCGCAAACGTTCTTTCCACATTTCATCAGCCTTCGGGGTCCATTTTTCTGCATAGGGCTCCGTTTTTGCCGTCAGATGTTCAACACTCTCCGGAGACTGCAGGTCCGTGGAATGAGCGCCCGCTGCATTGACCATTTGTCTGATTTTTTCCGGGTTTTCCAGCATCGGGCATGGCCGGAACATGTTGTCATTGAAGGGCATGTTGTCATGATATGCCATGAACATCGGTGACCGCAGACATTCGAGCAGTGTCTTTTTTCGGATATTTGAGTCAGAGTAATGGATGAATACGCAGGGGTCTACATCACCGTTTGCGTTGATGTGGAGATAATTGTGTCCGCCGGCAATGCATCCGCCGACATATTCTGCATCGTTCTGGAAGTCCATGGCAAAGAGGGGCTTCTCCGCGCGATATTTGCGGACACGCCTGTAGACAAGTTCTCTTTGTTCCGGTGTGGGAAGGAGTTCGGGAGCCGCATCATTGCCTACGGGCATATAGTGGAAATACCAGATAAAGTAGGCGCCCATTTCAATGAGCTTGTCATAGTACTCCTCGGAGGTAATGGAATCATAGTTGACGCTGGTATAGCAGGAGGAAATTCCATAGGGGAGTTTATGTGCGTGCAGGATTTCCATAGCCTGGATAACTTTCTGATAGACGCCCTTCCCGCGGCGGCTGTCGGTTGCTTCTTCAAAGCCCTCCAGAGAGATTGCGGGAATGAAGTTGCCCACCCTGCGCATCTTCTCTGCAAAGGCATCATCAATCAGTGTGCCGTTGGTAAAGCACAGAAAAATACAGTCGTTGTGCTTTTCACACAGGCGGATCAGGTCGTCTTTGCGGACCATGGGCTCCCCTCCGGTGTAGATATACATATAGACGCCCAGCTCCTTGCCCTCTCGAATGATACCGTCAATCTCATTCAGGCTGAGGTTGAGCCTGTTGCCATACGTTGCCGCCCAGCACCCGGTACAGTGCAGGTTACAGGCACTGGTGGGGTCCAGAAGAATTGCCCATGGAATATTGCAGTTATATTTCTTCCTGAGTTTTTCCTGATAATTGTTGGTGGCAAGGTTGGCATTGATAAAGAAATTTGTGACTACCTTTTTGAAAACATCAGGATCAATATCACGGAACATGTGCAGAACAAAGTCGTGATAAGGGTGATCCGGATTTTCGATAACATTCCGGATTACTTTTCGCTGCGGCTCCAGAGCGCCTTTCGCAAAATTGTCTGCCCAGTCCATCAGCTTTTTCAGATTGGGTTCAGGATTTTTGTAAACATAGTTAAAGGTCTGTTCGATACCGAATTTTTTTAAACTGTTTCCGACATTTATCATGACACGCCTCCTCGTTTGTTTATATGTTGTAAATGAAATAAGCTTAGCACTTTGGCATTAACGTATTAGTAACGTGTTGATTGTTTTCAGTTACATTATTGAGTCAAAATGAAGGAGGCAGATTATGTCGTTGATAGACTTTTCATTACAGTGCGGAAGGTTATGGAAGAACGCGGGAAAATCTGCAGATCAGATTCAAACAGAAAGCATCGCCGCCTTTCGCAGGATGCTGGAACATGCCTGGAAAAATACGCGTTTTTATCCCGCCTTCTGGGGGCGGTCGGGGATTTGTTATGAAGATTTAAGAGTTATAGAACCCGGTGACATTCCCTGCATCACGAAAGAAGATGTGAGAAAGAACTATGCAGATTTTTCGACGGTCTCCTTACGAAAAGACCGGACAGGTGAATGGATCCCGAAAAAGAAAGCGGCCGTGATACACAGTTCGGGAAGTACAGGCATTCCATTACAGTTTCTGTACAGCAGACGTGCGATGACCATGGTTGAAGCAAATTTTGTCCGCCTCAGCAATCTGGGAGGAAAGAAGAGAGTCGGGTGGAGGGATCTGCCGATCCGCAACATACATGCGGCGTCGGTAGGAGAAGGATATGCCAGTGCCCTGCTCCTTACAGACGGGCTGTTCCGATATCACGCGAAATGTATTGTCTTAAATGCTTCCGAACCGCTTGCAGAATGGGTGGAGAAGACAGGGGACTTCTGTCCGAACTTTCTGTCGGGTTACCCGTCCTGCCTTGCCATGCTGCTGGATCTGCAGAAGGAGGGTAAGATCGATCTGCATCCTTTAAAGGTCATTACCGGGGGAGAACCGCTGAAAGAAGATCTGAAGATGGAATTTGAGAAATGCTTTGATGCAGACGTCATAGATTATTATGGATGCTGTGAGTCATTGATGGTGGGAGCGGGAAGCAGCTGGTATCAGGGGATGTATCTCTTTGACGATATGAATTATGCGGAAGTGGATGATAAAGGGCATCTGATACTGACGCCTCTCTATAATCCTCTGTTTCCGCTGATCCGGTACAGGCTCGATGATCTGGTTGAGGGATTTTCGCGCACCGGACGCGGGGAACTGCCGTTTACGCACATTGACCGGATCCTGGGCAGGGATGAAGATATTTTATGGTTCAGGAATGAGGACGGGAATCCCGACTTTCTTCATCCGCTGGTTCTGGATGATTTAAATGTCAAGGGACTCACATCCTATCAGTTTATCCAGAAAAACGATGAACTGTTTTATGTCGACTGCATAATGGAATCGTCCGATCCGGCAATAGAAGGGGAGATCCGCAGGCAGCTTGATGAAATGCTCAGGCACAAAAAAATGCAGAATGTCCATTATGAAATAATCCATCGCAGTCGTCTGCAGAGAAACCCCAAAAGCGGAAAAATACCGCTGACAATCCGTCAGAAAGAATCCGGCCGCTGAGGTGGCGGAGACGGGCGGCGGCGTATATAATGAGCCAAAGGACAAATGAGGGCAGATTGCGTAAAAAGCGCGGGGCTCATGCAGCAATGTGCCCATTTGCCGGGCAACTCATATAATGTTGTTAAGACAAAAGCTTGTTTGCGAAGAGTCTCCTTAAAGAGCACAAGCGGCTGCAGGACCTTTGTGCAGTCCCCGGGGAGAAGCCGGGTGCCGGGATTTTTTTGAAAGGAAGTGTATATGTGTACACGATTCTATGTGGAACCTGATACGGACGAGATCCGGGAAGTGATCATACAGATGCAGAGGTCAGGGCTTGTGCGGCGCTTTGAGGAGGCAGGGTACAATATCCTTACATCCGGTGAGATCCGCCCCTCCAATGTGGTACCTGTCATCGCGACGGGGCAGAGCGGGGCAAAAAAAGTTTTCCCGATGAGGTGGGGATTTCAGATTCCCGGCAGGTCTCTTCTTGTGAATGCGAGATCAGAGACGGCTGCACAGAAACCGACCTTTCGGGAAGCATGGAAACGCTGCCGCTGCATGATCCCGGCTTCCTGGTATTATGAGTGGGAGCATTTGTACGACGATGATACCGGGAAGATCAGAGTCGGCAGTAAATACAGGATCCGCCCGAGAGACGCATCTGTCACATGGCTCTGCGGCCTGTACCGCATTGAGGACGGGCTTCCCGTCTTTACGGTACTGACAAAGGAGCCTTCTGCGGAAGTCGCCCGCATCCACAACCGCATGCCGCTGATCCTGCCGGCAGACCTTGCAGACCGCTGGATCTTCCCGGGCACGAGGCCGGAGACGCTGCTATCCGGTGCACTGACAGATATGGTGATGGAAAAAGAGGTGTGATGTTCTAGAAAAATCTTTCCTCCGCCTGGAAGACACGGCTGATCTCGTCATAACGTCCGAAAACAGTCAGTCTGTCGCCGGGTCTGAACACTGTACCCGCAACGGCAGCTTCGGGCTTGAAACCGTCTCTCTCGACCAGAAGAACGAGGATGCTGTGCTCCTGTTTCAGTCTGCTTTCCGCAAGGGTCTTATGCTGGAGATGTTCGGGTATTTTTTTGAGGATGACATTGGCGATGGAATCGTGACCGATATAATCCATGAGGAGGACCGTGTTTACTTTGTCCTGCTTCATGATCTTTCCGGCGATCTGGCTCAGGAGCATATCGATCCTTTTCCGGATAAACCTGGTCCTGATCAGCATGATGACCAGGGCTGCAATTGACAGAGGAACGACAATTCCAAGAAAGAAATTATCAACCTGTGCAGATTTCAGGGAGAAGAAGATGTTTACAAAAGCCGATACGATGGAAATATTAAAAACATAACCGAAGAGCATAGTCACCTGCGCAAGCTTGCGGCGCATTTTGGAGGAAAGAATACTCTCGCTTTCCCGCGTTGTGAAACCGGCTCCTGTCAGAAGCGAAAGGACCTGAAAACGAGCCTTGTCATCCGGAAGGCCGGTAATGCGGAACATCACTGTAAACAATTCCAGTATGATCCAGTAGATCAAAATGATGACGGAAAACAGCAGGCTTGCAAGGAATAGATTCATGTAACTTCTCCTGTAGCTATCATTAGTATGTCTGCATTTCCTGCCAGACATCGTCGGCGGCTTCGAGAATCCTGTCAGCCGCGTCCGGGCTGTCTATGATACTGGCATAGCCCCGCAGGGTCTGTGCTTTGGAATAGAGGCTCACGGCATGGCGGTTGACAAAGATCCGGGCTTTTCGTTTGCCGTTTCTGGCTTCCTGGACTACGTTGGTGCCGGCAGAGTTGCCGTCCAGGGCGGCAACAACGGATGGACGCCGCTTGAATATTTCGTAGGAGAAACTTTTGTAAAGTCCCATGCCGACGGATTCGATGGAAATGCGGATGCCGACGCAGCTCTTTTTGAGCCTGGCCGCTTCCTGCTCTGTCAGCTGGGTGGGAACGATCGCAAAGATTTCGAATCTGCCATTACACAGCCTGACAAGTTCTCTTTCATATGCCAGCATCTTGTATCCGATCACAAAAAAGACTTTTTCGGGATCCGCTCCTTCTACGATCCTCTTCAGCATATCCTGTGCCCATTCCTGCATTTTGGTCGAGCGCCGGTCTGTATTGAAGCTTCCTCCCAGAACGATGACAGGAACTTTATCGGTCGGCATCTCCCGTACCTGGTCCTTAAGGCAGACAATGCTCTCCAGACGGCCGCGGCCGATCATGAGGTCGTGGTCCGGAAGGGGGGCCTTGCGGATCTGTTCGTTCAAAAAGTCCATGGGGTCATTCTGCCCGCAGAGTGCAGCAAAGGCAGACTGTTTGCGCAGGAAGGTTTCCATGGAGGCGGCAAGAACGCGGTCTTCCGCTTTTTTCATGGACATCATATCATCATAGGAGAGGTCCAGCAGGCGTTCCAGGGCCAGCTGTTCATCAATGGAGTCTGTTCCGTAAATGGCTCCGCCGTCTGTACCCTGTACGCAGGAAATACCGTTTGCCAGATACTGTTTGAGCGGGTGCCGGCGCAGGACGCTGAGATTGTTGAGCCGTACATTGGAGGTCAGCTGGAATTCCAGTACTGTACCGGATTCCCGCAGATCTTCAATCAGCTGTTTTCCTCTCAGGGATTTAAGGTTGGCGGTATAGAGGCCGTGACCGATCCGCATGGGAGGCATGGACTGACCGGGCGAAAGAGATTCCTTCACACAGCGCAGACTTTCCGCCACGTTGTTTTTGAGGGAATCATTTTCTCCTGCATGGATGCGGATGACAAAGCCCGGATTGTCACCTGCGATGGAGACCAGTTCATGGATCAGAGGACGCAGATCCCGTATATCATTGATTTCTTCACCGATGATATCGGATCCTGCCACATAGGGATCGCAGGCGACTGCCCGCAGGGTACGAACCTGGTCCTGGACCACACGCTGCGGCTCCACCTGGTCACGGACAATGGTCAGGGGGATCCGTCGGAAGGAGGCGAGCAGGCGGAGGACCACCCCTGTCTCCCGGGTGATGGCGGGCATGGATTCGTGGAACTGTCCCAGGAGTGATGCCGCCTGATCGGGCTTGACAAGACCTGTGTCGGAGATTTCCATGTAAGAGATGCCCCGCTTCTGACAGCCCCTCGAGATCCAGAGGAGTTTATCCTGAAACAGGGAGAAAAAGGCATAGTCCGGATTCTTCCGGTCTGCTTCCATCTGTGCGAGCGCCTCCGCGATCTCCCTGTCCGGTACAGTCGGATACCTGCCCGGGTCCACCCAATCCTCTGCGGCCTGTGCCTTGGTGAAAACATATCGGTAAAGGTAGACTTTTTCCAGATTGGAGAAGACAGCCTGGCCGTCCTTGAGGATGGAGAGAGAAGCCCGGATCAGGGGAATGTTATAAGCGGCATTCTGCGGATCCGCCAGGATGAAATCCGCAAAATTTATGAAGGTGTTGTCGTTGATCCTCCGGGTCAGGTATTTGCCCCGCAGGGGGGAGTCCGCGAAGCGCTTCTCCGTCACCGCCCGCCGCCTGGCCAGCAGAGCCTCCTGCTCCGGCGTGCAGCGGAGTTTCAGCTTTCGAATATAGTAGAGAGGGTAACGGATCTGATGGTGTATGCCCAGTGCGATCAGGATATCCGGGTCCAGATTGGCATTCATGTGAGTATGAAGATCTGTACGGAATTTATAATCCCTGGGAATATAGGTCTTGACCAGAGTCTGCCAGGTGCCAAGTCCATAGTTCTTGGTCTGGCTCATCAGAGTCTTGGCGATCGCCGGAATAGACGCCTTCCGTTCAATAGTTCCGTCGGGATATATATTGGCTACCTTGGTGTCACCCAGACGCAGGATATAGACGGCCCGATTGGAATCGTCGATATAACAGGGAATCTTTCCACGCACCACTTTGAGACCGTCAGCGTCAAAACTGATGGAAAGACCGCAGAGACGCGCAAGGTTGGTGATCAGATTGCCTGTCGCATGGTTGGGCGTACGCAGAACGTAGGACAGTGCATCGCCTTCCATATAGAGGTCGACAATGATGTCCTTTTCCTTATCCAGATAGAAATGTCCGAAATCTGTCATGTGCTAAATCTCCTCAAACAACTCCTGTTACGCGTCCTCGCCTTTGATGATTATTTTTGCGTCTGTCTCTTTGACCACCCAATCCATCGCTTCTTCATTACTTTCAAACACTTTTGTCTCGGAATATCCGCAAAAGTGCCCGTCCTTCACTTCATACATCCGCACAGTATTTCCGCTGATCTCCGCAAACCGGCCGTTTTTCTTTTCTTCCTGATCCCCGGAAGCTCCGGAGGTCTCCCGGCGCTCATGCTCCAGAAGAATTCCTGTGACAACCAGTCCGACCACGATACCTGCGGCCATAAGCCCTGCTCTTTTTAACATCTTCATGACCTCCGTAAAAAAACTATGAGCGATTTTGGAGCGCGCAGCGCGTAAAAAGCGCGGAGCTCCTGCGACAATAAGTTCATTTGCCGGGCAACTCATAATATTAAAGATTATACACTTTTTACCTACATAAAAAAACAGTCGCCCGGGAAGTGAAAAGTGTTACATACGTCGAACGCTTACTGTATAGACCTACATGTAATTCGGGCGGTCCCGGCGAAACTGCTTTTTGATCCTGACATCTTTTTATTTTCAGAGAAGCTGATATAATCGTTACTATTCAGCACCCCATGTTCAGAACGCTCCCCGTTCAGATTTTGAGATGTTTTCCCGGGGGGCTATTCAGCACCCCATGTTCAGAACGCTGCGCGTTCTTCACTGTGGGGCGTTCAGAGGCGCTCCGCGCCTTGTCCGCCCCAGGAAAATGCTCGAAATCCGCCCGGTGAGCAAGCTCCCCGTTCAGATTTTGAGCATTTTCCCGGGGTGCTGAATAGATACAAAAACAAGACACAGCAGAAAAGGACACATATATGAATATTACAGTATATCTGGGAGCGCGTACAGGAAACGAACCGGTCTTTCGGGAGACGGCTCTGGAGGTTGGTAAGTGGATCGCAAAAGCGGGGCATCGTCTGATCTATGGCGGCTCGGAAGTTGGACTTATGGGAGTACTGGCCAACGCAGTCATGGAGGGCGGCGGAGAGGTGATCGGTGTTGAACCGCAGTTCTTTATCGACGACGGATTCCTTCATGAGGGCATCACCCGGACGATCCCGACAGAGACAATGGCCGAGCGCAGGCTTCTGATGATGGAGATGGGGGACGCATTCATTGCTCTTCCAGGGGGTGTCGGCACGTTGGACGAGATTTCTGAAGTGATCGTCATGGCAACGCTGGAAAAACATAGCAAGCCCTGCATTTTGTATAATAAGAACGGATATTATAACCTGCTGCGCGATATGTTTGACAGAATGACAGAGTATGACTTTATGACGAAAGAAGCCCGCAGCAGGATCACTTTTGCGGATACCCTGGAGGACATACAGCGGGCAGCAACGGGAGGTTCCTGATCCATGATCAGGTTCATATCAGGTTCATGCTCCCTGTTTGGATCCAGCCGGGGAAACAAGCGTGGACAGGCCAATGCGGCCGCAAGATCAGGGCAGCAAATATGGCGATTTAAAAAGAGGGCGGGAGGCAGCCGGGACGGTTATGGATTTTTATGCAGAATACAAGCAAAAGCTAAGGACTCCGGAAGAAGCGGTCCGGGTCGTGAAAAGCGGAGACTGGGTCGATTACGGCACAAATGTCTGTTTCCCCACGTTGCTGGATGCAGCCCTGGCACAGCGAAGGGATGAGCTCTTTGATGTGAAGATCAGGGGAAATCTGTGTTTCGGCCCCATCATGACGGTGGAGTCTGACCCGGAACGGGAACATTTCTGTTACAACAGCTGGCACTGTTCCTCCTATGAGAGAAAGCTGTGCGACCGGGGACTCTGCAACTATATTCCCATGATCTTCAGGAATCTGGAACCATATTACAGACATTTCCTCACCGTAAATGTTGCTATGATGTGCGTTACTCCTATGGACAGGCATGGCTTTTTCAACCTGTCCTGCGGTGCGGGCATTGCCCAGGGGATCCTCAAGAAGGCGGATATTGTCATACTGGAAGTGAATGAAAACCTTCCCCATATCCTGGGCGGATTCGACGAGAGTATACATATTTCAGATGTCGATCTTATTGTAGAGGGAGAGCATCCACCTCTTCCCGAGTTTCCCATTCCGGAGCCGTCGCCTGAGGTCGTGAAGGTGGCAGAGATTCTGGTGCCCTTTATTGAGGACGGATCAACACTGCAGCTGGGGATCGGCTCCATGCCGAATGTGGTCGGATCGATCCTGGCACAGTCGGATGTGAAAGATCTGGGAATGCATACGGAACTCTGCGGAGATGCCTATTATGAACTTTACAAGGCAGGGAAACTTACTAATAAACGCAAGACTTTTCGCCCGGGCAAGGGTGTGACCGGAATCGTATTCGGATCGAAAGCCCTTTATGACTGGGTAGACAGAAACCCCGGTGTGATCATCGAGCCCCTGGAGTATGTCAATGCAGCAGAGACGATCGCCAGACAGCACAAGATGATCTCCATCAACAACTGTATCTCTGTGGACCTGTACGGACAGGTCAACGCGGAGAGCGCGGGGCTCCGCCATATCAGCGGGACCGGCGGCCAGCTTGACTATCTCACCGGCGCCGCCATGGCACGCGGCGGCAAGGCTTTTATCTGCATGACTTCTACATACGTGGACAAAAACGGTGTCCGAAGATCCCGCGTTGTACCCTATTTTAACGGCGAGATCATCACAAATCCACGAAGCCAGAGCTACTACATGGTCACTGAATACGGTGCGGTCAATCTGACCGGACGGACTACCTGGGAGAGGGCCGAGATGCTGGTCAGCATTGCCCACCCTGATTTCCGGGACGAACTCATCCGGGCTGCCGAGAAACAAAAGATCTGGCGCCGGTCCAACCGGCGGTGAGGATCACCATGGTGTATATTGTAAAAGAGCGTGTTCCTGAAAAGATATTCCCATGATCATCCTGTTACATGATCATCCTATTATTTTATAGGCGAGCTGTCCTACATACAGCAGGATCATGATAGCACCCTCTTTCCTGCTCAGTTCCCTGTTGGTCGTAATGAAAAAAAGACTCACTGCACTGATCAATATTAAATAGACGAGACTGGCCGACAGTTCGTAGGTGACATTCAGAGGATGGAGCACAGCGGTGGTGCCCAGTATAAACATGATATTGAATATGTTGGAGCCGACAACGTTGCCGATGGCGAGGCCGTTTTCATGTTTTCTGGATGCAACAATGGAAGTGACCAACTCGGGAAGCGATGTACCGATAGCCACTACGGTCAGCCCGACCAGCGTTTCCGACATGCCGAAGAAATAGGCGATGGCTTTTGCCGAACTGACAACAGCCTGCCCTCCTGCGATGATCAGCGCGACACCCGCGAGGATAAGGACTGTGCATTTGCGGAGAGAAATATCCGCGTAATTGCCGGGATCCTCCTGCGGGTCATTTTTTGCGCTTTGTATCAGCAGGAACATATAGGCGAAGAAGGCGATCAGAAGGATAAAACCTTCAAACCTGCTGATCGTTCCGATCGTCTGACTGTCCGCTCCATGCAGGATCAGACCGCCGCTGAAAAGCAGAACCAGCACGGTCACAATTATAGAGAAGGGGAAATCCCTCTTTATGATCTCCGGTGTGATCGGTACCGGGGAAAAGACCGCGCAGGATCCCAGAACACAGAGCAGGTTGAAAAGATTTGACCCGACTACATTGCTGAGGGCGATTTCATTGGAATGCCGCAGTGCTGCTGTAGTACTGACAGCAAGCTCAGGGGCACTTGTCCCGAGTGCTACGATCGTAAGGCCGATGATCAGCCCCGACACATTGAATTTTCTGGCAAGAGAAGCACTTCCGTCCACAAACAGGTCCGCACCCTTTACCAGAGCGGCAAATCCTGCAGCCAACACTATAAAATTTATAAATATCATAATAACCTGAACAACCTCCTCTTTTGAGACGGGAATATGAAAGTCTTTTTTCGTCCTGCCGCTTCTGGAAAGAGTCGGAAGATTATGCGTAATCTTCGTCGTGATTTTCCGGAAGCGGTACATCTTTGAGAAAATCATTGCGGGAGGTGACCGGCGGCTCCACCAGCTTATATCCCTTCCATTTGAGCATGCGGAATTTGAAATCCAGAAGTTCCATGGGAACATTTAATATGGCGGCGGCTGTAAAAAAGGTGCCGTCATTGTTGATCTCTTCCAGGACTTTTTCGTCGTCCATCAGCAGTTCCGCCGCAAAAAGATTTGCTTCCTTTTCCGCCGCAGAGCTCTCGTCATACAGTGCCGTATCATGGAAGGTGCGGAAACCGCTTCCGCCGTGAAGAACAGCGTGGCCCAGTTCGTGTGCCAGTATATAGCGGCGGACGATCTCCGGCAGATCGCTGTTAATGGTGATGACCTTCATCCTTGCGCTGCGTATGAAAAAGCCTTTGACGGCGGTACTTCCGCTTCCCATAGGAACCGGGTTGATAATGACTTTCATGGCATCACATAGTTCCCATACATCATCGGTCCTATACTTCTTCTTCAGCTTTTGTACGATCCTGCTGATATAGTCATACTTCATAGACGGACCCTTTCGCCGGACACAGATTTCAGTCCTCTTTTTTACGTCCATAGGTCTTTTTGGCGGCTTCTTTGCTCTTTACATAAGCGGTCATGAGCGCATCAAAAAATCTGTCTTTTTCTTCCTGGGGGATATCGCCGCCGGCGAAGAGGGCAACGCTCTCGCTCAAGAGGGCGTCGATCTCGCGCCCGCCTTTTGCGCCGTAGCTTTTACGTGCCTCCATGATATAGCTGTCCTTTGCGATCTCTTCGACGGGATTATTGCAGCTTT
>Ga0256405_10004123_pt1 | contig 27989 bp, 30 predicted proteins | sample RumenRJG_02DNA_FD_189096 | JGI IMG/M metagenome (GOLD analysis project Ga0256405, IMG submission 189096) | Bovine rumen microbial communities from Lethbridge, Alberta, Canada - RJG_02 | ecosystem: Host-associated > Mammals > Digestive system > Stomach > Rumen | place: Canada: Alberta... | reverse complement strand
GTTATTATAATAATCACTTATAGTTTCACTTAAAATACTAGGTTTTAATGAAGTAGCACCATTATCAAAATAAATAATATCTTGTTTTAATAACGGAAAATCTTCTCTATTCATAATTCACCTCCATTATCTAATTTCAATTTAAATTTTAAATTATATTTCTTTTTAATTAATGATTTTACATGTTCATCAACATCATAATCATCACTTGGTAATTTTTCAATATTACCTCCAGTATTTATCGATTATATCATCAATTTTTTTATTATTAATATCTAGTTTTAAAAAACCTTTTACAAGTAAATTTAAAGCATTTTCTTTGCTTATTCCTCTACTCATTAAATAAAATAATTCTTCATCACTAAATTTACCAATTAAAGCAGAATGATTTGCTTCTACATCATTTTCATCTATTAATAAAATAGGATTAATAGTCGATTTTTTATCATTTAAATTAATAATTTTATTATTTTGATTAACAATACAATTTGTTATACCATTATATACAGTTCCTGTTACATTAAACGTAACAGAACCTTTTAATATACTTACTGCTTTATTATTTAAATTACTTATAGTATTTTTATTATTATGATAAACAACTATATCAATATTTTGTTTATCTTTGGCGATTGTATTAAAATTATAGTTTATTTCAGAACTTTCACCATTTAATTTAATAACATCTAATTCCTTAACTATATCAACATCATAAAATTTATTTACTAATACATTACTATATTCATCTAAATTATATTTATATTGAACTTTAACTTCATATCCTTCTTTTATTTCAAATAGTTTAAATTTAACATCTTTATAAATATTTATTTCTACATCTATTTTAGATTTACCTTGATTATTATATTCTATTATTAAATCAGTATTTTTTTTAACATCTATTTTTAATTTTGTAACATCAAAAATATCTTGTCTTTCATATACATCTATATCCAATGATGAATTAGTTTTTAATTCAACTGAATCATCATTTACTATTATTTTATTCATTTATTAAAATTCCTTCACGATATTTAACCAGTTATTTTTTCATAACCTTCTTTTTCAATTTCTTTTACTAATTCAATAGTACCAGTTTTAACAATTTTACCATCTTTAATAATATGAATATAATCTGGTTTAATATAATCAAGTAATCTTTGATAATGAGTAATTAATAATATAGAGCAATTATTATCTTTTTTATATTTACTTACTTGTTTACCAACAATTTTTAAACTATCTACATCTAGACCTGAATCAATTTCATCAAGTATTACTGTATTAGGCTTTAACATATACATTTGAAGGATTTCATTTTTCTTTCTCTCTCCCCCACTAAAGCCTAAATTAACACTTCTATGAATCATATTTTTATCCATTTTTAATTCTTCAGTAGTTGTATTTAATTCTTTTATAAATTGCATCATTTTGAAGTCTTTTCCTTCTTTAGAAAAACGTGCACTTCTTAAAAAATCAGCATTTGTAACACCATCAATACTTGGAGGTAATTGTAAACCTAAAAATATACCTAATCTAGCTCTTTCATCTACTGTCATATCATTTATTAATTGATCATCAAAATAAATGGATCCATTTTCTATTTTATAATCAGTATCACCCATTATTACTTTAGATAAAGTTGATTTACCTGTACCATTAGGACCCATTATCGCATGAGTTTCTCCTGATTTTATAGTTAAATTAAAATCTTTTAATATTATTTTATCTTCTACACTTACTGTTAAATTTTCTATTTTTAAAGTATGCATATCATCAACTCCAATTTATATTTTATCATTTTTTTTACTATTTTTGAATAAAAAACTTATATTTTTCCAATATAAAATAGAATATTCGCAGATATTCATAAAAAAAGACTATTATTTAGTCTTTTTATATACCAATACTGCATCTTTTATAGGATTTTGTTGATGATACAATATATTTTCTATTCCTTTAAATTTTAATATTTCATATTTAAAATATTTATTAACTTCTTCTAAATCATATATTATAGGTCCATTAATAAAATTTACATTGTGATTTATATCATATAAATATGATAATAAGATTATACCTTCATCATTTAAATTTTCTTCTAATTTTAGTATTAAATTATGAAAATTTTCTAAATAATTATCTTCATATATATATTCTAAATAGCTTGGTATATTGGATAACATTATAATATCATATTTTTTATTTAAATTTATATCATAAATATTTGAATTATAAAAGGTTGAACTTTGGCAAAAAGGTAATAAATCTTTTAATTTATAATAATTATTAGGTTCTAAATACAAATTAGTTTTAGTTAAAACTTTACTTGGTTTTTCATCTTTAGAAAACAAATCAGATTTTCTTATATCTATTCCCATATTATCAATATATAAACTATCCCAAAAAAATTTGGTATCATCATTTAAATAAGGTAATATTTTATAATATGTACTAATACTAAAGGCTTTATTATTATTTTTTAATAATTTAGGATAATCGTTATAGCAAAAAAAATCTAAAAATTCATCATATTCTAAATGTTCAATAGCTTTTCTTTTTAAATCAAAATAATATTCACAAAAAGGATTAATGTCAAAATAATCAACACTACTTACATTTTTAAGATATAAATTCAATGTATGATCGCCACTAGATCCTACTGTTAAAACATTTTTATTACTAAAATCTAATAAATCATAATAACCTTTTATATTTTCTGTTGTAAAAGGATATATATATGAAAATAACTCATCGATTTCATTATTAATTATTTTTTTGGCAAGGTCTATATTTTTTCTAACATTATCCATAATAATCACCTGTGCGCTATATTATAACATATTTATTTTTTTATGAAAATAGTATATAATTATTTTGGAGATGATTATATGGATATTTTTTGCAAAATAATAAATGGAGAAATTCCTTCATATAAATTATATGAAGATGAAATAGTATTATGTTTTTTGGATATTAATCCTGATACTAATGGACATTGTTTAATAATTCCTAAAAAACATTATACTGATATTAATGATATTGATTTAGATGTACTTAAACACATCTTTGATGTATCTAAGAAAATCAAAAAGCTATTAGAAGATAAATTAAATATTGAAGGATTAACTTATATTCAAAACAATGGAGATGTACAAGAAGTAAAACATTTTCACCTACATTTAAAACCTTATTATAGAAATAATGAGAAAAAACCTGTTGAAGAAATATATGAAATACTTACAAAATAAAAACTTATAGATATCTATAAGTTTTTTTATACAAAAATTACATAACTATAGTAAATGATAAATACTAATATAAATAATATTCCTTCTTTTTTTTCAATTTTATATCCTGTAAAAGCACATAAAAGTAATAATATTGTAGCAGTTAATAAAGCCATTAAATCCACCACATTTATAGAATAATTATTAAATCCTCCAAATAATGTAACTGGAACACCTAAAACAATACCTATATTAAATATATTACTTCCTACTACATTTCCAATTGCAATATCATAAGATCCTTTTTTAGTAGCGACAACGCTTGTTACTAATTCAGGTAGAGATGTACCTAAAGCAACAATTGTTAAAGCAATCATTTTCTCACTAACTCCTAATGTAGAAGCAATATACGAAGATGATTCAACAACAAAATTACTTCCAACAATTATTCCAATTATACTTATTATAGTTAATATAAACGATATTAATAATCCATGTTTTGGCTCATCATCATCTTTAATTTTATTTTTCATTTGTGTAAACAAATAATATATAAATATGGAAAAACATAATAATATTACTATTCCATCTCCTCTAGTAAAACTATTAGTTCCTCTATCAAACAATGAATCACCTAATACAACTATTAATAGTGAAGTAAGAAGAAGTGTTATTGGAATTTCTTTTTTTACTGTATTATCTTTGACAGCAAGACTATGTACTAAAGAACTAACTCCCAATATTAATAAAATATTAAGTATATTAGATCCAATAACATTTCCTAAAACAATATCTCCACTTCCAGATACAATTGATTTAACACTAACTGCAAATTCTGGAGCACTTGTACCAAATGATACAATTGTAAGTCCAATAAACATTTTACTTAAATTAAAGTGAATTGCTACATCACTAGCACTATCTACAAATATATCTGCACATTTTATCAATACAATAAAACCTGCAATTAATAAAGCAATATTTAATACTAGCATAAATTCCTCCTATACATAGAAAAGACTATTACTAGTCTTTTACTTCTGTTTTTGTACCATAGATTGCATCTTTTCTTGAAAGATTAAGTCTTCCTTTTTTATCATATCCTTGAGACATAACAAGTATTTCATCACCAACACTTACTATATCACTTGGTTTTTCTACTCTTTCTTTATCAAGTTGTGATACATGAACTAATCCTTCAGTACCTGGCCATAATTCAACAAAGCAACCAAAGTCTTCTACTTTAACAACTTTTCCTTTGTATATTTTACCATTTTCAACTTCTCTTACAATATCTTTAATCATATTAGCTGTTACTTCAATAACATCTTTATCCATATGATAAATTGTAACAGTACCATCATCTGCTAAATCAACTTTAACAGCATTAATATCATTAACTGAATCAACATGAGATGCATCAAGAATAATCTTAGTGATCATTTCACCACCACGACCAATAACATCTTTAATTTTATCAGGATTAATTTTAAATATTTCAGTTTTTGGAGCATATTTAGATACTTCTTTACGAGGTTCAGGAATTTGTGCTTCCATAACATCTAATATTTGCATACGAGCTTTTTTAGCTTGAGCTAATGCTTCTTTTAATATTTCTTTAGTTATACCTTTAATTTTAATATCCATTTGTAAAGAACAAATACCTTTTCTTGTTCCACCAACTTTGAAATCCATATCTCCTAAGTGATCTTCCATACCTTGAATATCAGTTAAAATAGTATAGTCTTTTTCATCTTTTGATGTAATAAGACCCATAGCAATACCAGCAACAGGTGCTTTAATTGGTACACCAGCTGCCATTAATGACATACATCCTGCACAAATAGTTGCTTGAGATGAAGAACCATTTGATTCAAGTATTTCAGATACTACACGTACAGTATATGGGAATTCTTCTTCAGATGGCATAACTTGTTTTAAACATCTTTCACCTAAAGCTCCATGTCCAATTTCTCTTCTACCAGGAGAACCATATCTTCCTGTTTCACCAACTGAGAATTGAGGGAAATTATAATGTAACATAAAATGTTTTTCTGCTTCTAAACTAATTCCATCTAATGCTTGATATTCATTTAAAGCACCTAATGTTGTAACAGCTAATGCTTGAGTTTCACCTCTTGTAAATAAAGCACTACCATGAGTTCTTGGAAGAAGATCAATATCAGTTGATAAAGGTCTTATTTCATCCATAGCACGTCCATCTGCTCTTGTTTTTTCATTAACAGTAATTGCTCTAAATATATCATATTCAATTGATTCTAATACTAATTTAACCTTAGTAATTAATATAGTTAATTCTTCTTTATCTAAATCACTATTTTCTTCTTCATATTTAGTAACTACTTCTTCTTTAACAGCATCTATAGCATTATATTTTTCTAACTTGTCTTTTATTCTCATTGCTTTATCTAATTTATCTGCAGCTAAGTCATATACTTCTTTTCTAAGAGTATCTTCTATTTCAAGTTTTTCATATTCCATTTTTTCGTCACCAACTTCGTCGATGATTTTTTCTTGGAATTCACATAATTCTTTAACTGCTTCATGTCCAAACATTAAAGCTTCTAACATATCTTCTTCAGATACTTCTTTTGATCCTGCTTCAACCATATTAATAGCTTGTTTAGTACCAGCTACTGTTAAATCAATATCTGATTGTTCTAATTCATCTGGTGTAGGATTAATAATAAATTCACCATTAACTCGTCCAACTTTAACACCTGCGATTGGTCCATCAAAAGGTATTTTTGAAATACATGTACATAATGATGATCCAAACATAGCTGATAATTCAGGTGAATAATCATTATCTACAGATAATACTGTATTTACTACTTGTACCTCATTTCTAAAATCTTCTGGGAACATTGGTCTCATTGGTCTATCAATCATACGAGCAGCAAGTGTAGCTGCATCTGTTGGTCTACCTTCTCTTTTAATAAATCCACCTGGTATTTTACCTACAGAATATAGTTTTTCTTGGTAAAGTACCATTAATGGAAAGAAATCAGATAAGATATTAGCGTTTTTAGATACAACTGCAGTTGAAAGAATTACTGTATCTCCATATCTTACTAATACTGCTCCATGAGCTTGTTTTGCTAATTCTCCTGTTTCTACTACTAATTTTTTTCCTCTAAAATCTAATTCAAATGTTTTTTTCATATTTACCTCTTTTCTAAAAATAAAGACACTAAAAATAGTGTCTACTTATCAATATAAATTATTTTCTTAATCCAAGACTAGCAATTAATTCTCTATAACGAGTAACATCTTTTTTGAATAAATAATTTTGTAAGCTACGTCTTTGACCAACTTTTTTAAGAAGTCCTCTTCTTGAATGATAATCATGTGGATGTTCTTGTAAGTGAGCTGTTAATTCTTTGATTTCTTCAGTAAGAATTGCTATTTGAACTTCTGGAGAACCAGTGTCACCTTTTGTTCTAGCATACTTCTTAACAATTTCATCTTTTTTAGCTTTTGTTAATGCCATAATATTTCTCCTTTCATAATAATCCGCTTAAACCTAGATAAAAGTTGGAGATTCTTATATCCACGTCCAAGTACAAATATAATATACACTATATTTTATGTGAAAGCAAGTAAAAATTATATTTTTTTACTTATTTTACATAATAAGTGTAAACAAAAAACCAAAATGGTTTTTATCAAATTAAATGGTGTCCCCTCAGGGATTCGAACCCTGGACCCCGAGATTAAGAGTCACGTGCTCTAACCAACTGAGCTAAGGAGACAATTAAACAACAAAATAATTATATCATATTTTTTTAATTTTTCAATACTTTTAAATACTTTTTACATATAATATGTTATAATGTAAAAAAATAAGGAGGTTTTAAATGAAAATAATTGATAAAACAGCCGTATACGTTCAAAAAAAAGATTTAAAATTCATTTATGTTAATAACTTACCTATTACAGAAGAAGTTGCTTTAAGACTTGTTAGTAATCCAATGATTAATGATAGTAATCAATATGAGTTTGAAAAATTTGAAGATAAAGAAACAATTAAATATTTTAAAAATCTAGATTGGATAATTGAATATGATAAAATCAAATACTATACAGAAGATGAACTAATTGAAATATGTAAAAAAATAATAAATGAAAGTAATAAGATTGCTGATAAGTTTAATAAAATGAATAATGCATTAAAAGAAAAACATTTAGATATGATTACTAGATGTGAACTACTTGAATATAAAATGCATTCTATTAGAGATGCATTATGGTTTAAACAAGGACGTATTACAGTATCACTTCCTGAATCTAACTATAAAAAATTGAAAAAATTTAAATCATTTAATATAAAAACACCATAAGGTGTTTTTATATATATTTAATATTGTTTTTTATATCTATTTTAGGAATTCTTTTAACATATGTTTTATATAATTCAGTTATTTCTTCTTTAGGCTTATCAATTTTTTCTATTACAAAATCATCTTCTAGTAATTTAAATTCTTCTAAAAGTAATTCATGAATCATATTAGATATTTCTATTTCTTTTTTATCTTTGTCTGTTAATTCTTTCATATTTTGAATTTTAGCCAATTTTTTTTCATATTCTTCAATTTTATTTATATGACTAATTGTCCAATTAGATGCTGAATTACCATAATTATCATCATAAATTAAAAATGGATTTTCAGTACTATATAATTTTTCAAGCAAATTTTTTAATCTATCAATTTCTTTTTTTCTTTGTTCATTACTATGCAATGTTTTAAATAAAGATATTTTACCATCATCAAATTCTTTATGTTTATCTGATCCAATCAAACTATAACTAAACAACATAAAACTTGATTTATCTATATTAACAAATATACGTAATTCATCATCATCTTTTTTAATAACAGTATCAATTTCATTATTTATTGGTTCAAATAAATTAAGTATTCTATTTACAATATTGTAATTAAAAACATATTTATATAAATTTAATCTTGATATTTTACGTTTTTCATCATCATTTATTATTTCATCATTAATTATATAATTTGGTATAGCAGATATTTCTAATTCAATTAATGAATTTAAGTATTCAATTATATTTTTATCTAATGTATTATTATATTTATATAACAATTCTTTTAATTGTTCTTTACTTAACATAGTGATATTTGGTGTATGTTTATAACTTAATATTTTTCTTTCCATTCCTTACCCTCCTGTTATAGTATAACAAAAAAAACTAGATTTTTCTAGTTTTTTCATATTCTTTAATATCAAAAAATGTATTATATGAATTATTTTTTTCTTTTTCTTTTTCTAAAATATTTAATGTTTTTAAAATAATTTTTTGATATACAGCAGGAATACCCTTTTTATTCTTTGTATATTTTGATTTTATTTTGTTAATTATTTCTAACATGTGATCCATAGTAATATTATAATCATTATCCGGATTATAAAGATTATTATCAGAATATAGCATGGTATATCTATAATAATTTAAATAATTTTCATATAGTTTATACCATACTCTTCTATCAAAATCATTTGAACAAGCATTATAATCTGAATATATCTTAGTATCCATATCAATTGTATCTAAACGTGACTTAGAAAGAATTAAACTTTTTGATTTAAGACCATCAATTATTTCTTCAAGGATAATCTTATCTGGTTCTACATGACTATCCAAAATAGTTATTTTATTACTATATGATAATTCAAACAACTCATTTATTTGATATATTTTTTCATTATCAAAATTATCAATTGAAGTTGTTATTGAACAAATCATTCGCGAAAAATGATGGGGTATTTCACTATAATTTTTATTAACAAATGAATCTACAAATTCAGCTTTAAAATCAACATAAAATACATTAGTTTTTACATTTAGAAATTTTTCGTTAGAAATTGAATTTAATAAAGTTTTGCGATATTCATTATATAATTCTGGATTCATAAATGTTATGCCAATAGAATGTGATAGAGTTTCAAAAAAAGTTTCATTATCAACATTTTCATTTCTAACATTTTCTTTAATATAATTTATTTTTTTTAGTATACTTAAACAGTTACCCATATAACTTTCAAATTCATTTGGTTTTTTTAGAAAATTATTTATTAATGTATTTATATTTTTATTTGATATTACTGCCATACAAATCCTCCATTACCAACTAATTAGATATTATATCATAAATAAAATAAAAAACTAGTATTAACTAGTTATTTTCAATTTGGTGACCTGTATGGGATTCGGACCCATGAATGTAGCCTTGAGAGGGCTATGTGTTAAACCACTTCACCAACAGGCCAAAATAATAATGCCTTTATAAGACATTATTATTTTAACATATTATGTTTTTTTTATCAATAAGAATTATTTTTCTTTTTTAATCATATCCATTATAACTGGTCCAGCGGCTAGAACTACACCAATTAATACAATCCAAGGTGCAACATAAGTTAATTTAGCACCAAATGCTTTAACAGCTTTCATAGAAGAATCTCCATTTACTTTGAAGAAATCATAGAAAGTAATAAATAAAGCAATACCTGTAGAAATTAAAGAATATTTTTCTTTTTTAAGATATACAAGTGCTGCAGAAGCTGCTGCTGCAACAATTACAAACCATCCACTGATTAGTTTCATGTCGTTACCATCTTTTGTAACATTAATGAATTTAATTCCTTCAGATTGTCCAAAAGCACTCATTTTTACAAATGGTAAGAAACAAGCAATTGCGATAATTGCACATCCAGCCCAAATAATATAATTCTTATTCTTCTTAATAAATTCCATAATACATACTCCTCTCTACAATAATTATATAAAATTATTTTATATGTGTCAACAAAATGTAAATAAAATTATATTTTTTTAATATCTACTAATACATAATCATAATTTTCTAAATCATATATTGCTCCACAATATTCACATTTACCATTATTATTTATATCCATATTTGCTCCACAACCAGGACATTTTCTAGATATACCTTGTACTTTAGTATTATTTGATTTTTCAAATGTTAATAAATAATTTTTTTCTATTCTATTTTCATCATTACCAGATATTATTTTTTTACTATCTTTATCCATAATATATTCAACATATCTAGAAACTAATGAAACTTCTATAATACTTTTATTATTATCACTATATTTATTACTAATATGTGACTCTTTAACATTAGTCATTTCATACATTTGAATTAAATTTTTATTGTTTAATTCTTCTACCTTATTTGATAATTCATTATATACTTTATCGCCAACAAAATGATCTATTGTATCTAATTTATTAAACATAATCGCATGTAATATTTTAATAAATATATTATCAACATAAGACATAAATTTTGTTTCTTCGAATTCCATTTTATACTCTCCTTTTACTACTCATTACAAATTCATTTGAATCTTGTACTATTACTGCTTTACAATGTTCACATGTTGTAGTACCTGGTTCTATACTACCACCACAGTTTGGACAATTATTAATTGTTTTTTTACTAAATATATATTTTAATTCATATTGATTATTTATCTTTCTTGATTTATAACCTTTGATTACTCTATTTGTTTCAGTATTAATAACATAATCAAAGAATGCTGCATTTAAATAATAAGTTATAATAATATTATTTTCTACCTTTGTAATACCTATAATTTTATTTTCTAGTAAATCAAATTTAGACATTATATTCTTACCACTTTTTAGTTTAAGTGCTTCTAATTCTTCATAATAAGTATTATATATTTCATTGTTACATAATTTTTTTAATGTATCATAATCAAAATTCATCCATGCTTCTTGTATTTTAATAAACTTATTATATAATTCTTCTTTTAAACTATTTAATGATATATCAATATACTTATTTAATTCTTCTTCACTTATATCTTTACGATTATTAGTTTTTCTAAACGAATTAGAAGGAAGACATAGCATTACAGGAAATATAAATATTAAAATTGCAAACGTAAACGCACAGATAAATGCCATTTTACTAATACCCATAATAGAAATTAGTCCAATCCAAATTCCAAGTGAAATAATTAATAATAATAATGATTTCTTATAGTTTATTTTTATATATATTATATATAACATAATGAATATAAAAATTGATAATATTATAAGAGTTGCTTTTGGATTTGATTTTACATTTGAACTAGATCTATGACTAGAAGAACTACTATGATAGCTATGTGAACTACTTCTATGTGAACTGCTATGAGAAGAACTATGACTATATGATGAATCCCATCCAGAATCAGCTTTTACATTTGATATTTTACTAAAATTAAAAATACTTACTAACAATATACAAATAACTAATATTTTTTGAAGATTTTTTTTCATTATTATATTCTCCTTTTATTACTCATTATAAATTCATTTGAATCTTGTACTATTACTGCTTTACAATGTTCACATGTTGTAGTACCTGGTTCTATACTACCACCACAGTTTGGACACGAAGTAATTAATTTATTTACATTCATACTAAATTCTAATTTATATGCATTAAACATTGCATCTTTTTTAGTTCCTTTAACAACTTTACCAGAATCAACATCTATTACATAATCATAAAATTCTATTAATAAATAATATTGAACAATAAGAATATTATTTTCTACTTTTACGTCTAAAAGAGTATCCTTGTATTTAGCAAAATTAGACATAATATTTTGTTGATGTTTTATTTTTAATGCTTCTAATTCTTCATAATAAGTATTATATATTTCATTACTACATAGTTTTTTTAATGAATCATAATCAAAATTCATCCAAGCATTTTGTACCTTAACAAATTTTTCGCAAAATTCTGCCTCTAATTCAGTGATAGTTTTATTAATATATTTACTTATTATTGCTTGTATTTCTTCATCACTCTTTACTTTATCAGGAAGTGGTAAATTATTACTTTTTCTTGTTACATTAGGAGTCTTATTATCAATTAAATGTGAAACCCACAAAGCAAACAAATAAACAAAAACTATAACATAAACAATTATTGTATCATCATCAAGTTGATATTCACCTAAATCATCAGATGAATTCCTGTATGAAGAATAAGAACTACTAGACCAAGAACTATCACTTGAAGACCACGATGATCCACTACCCCATGAAGAACCTCCACTACTATATGATGAATCCCATCCAGAATCAGCTTTTACATTTGTTATTCTATTTAAACTAAATAAACTAACAAACAAAACTAAAACTATCATTAATAATTTTATATGTTTTTTCATACATCCACCTACTATTAAAATTATAACATAAAAAAGACTTAATTTCATTAAATTAAGTCAATTCTTTTTAAGCATCTTTCTTTACCAAGTAATTTTAATAATTCATATAAATCAGGTGTTTGTGATGATGTTGTAATAGCTACTCTAATAACAGTTGATACATCTGCTACATTACCTTTATATTTATCTGGATTTTCTTTATAATCTTTCATATTAGATGCATATCCTAATTCATCACATAATGCTTTAATTTTATCAAACCATACATCTTTATCAGATACATCAAAATATTTATCAAAATACGTATTTAATATTAGTTTTATTTCAGTTTTATCAGTTATAGTTTGATAGTCATAATTTCTTTCATCATTATTAAAATATTCATCATACATATACCATATTAATCCTTTAATAGATGAATAATTTTCATAATCTTTTCTTGGTTTCTTTTGTTCTCTTTCAATATTTAAAATATTAATAGTATATTCTTTATATTTAGTTATTATTTCATAAAATTCATTATCATATTCTTTTGCCCATTTAGATAGTTCTTCATATAAATAATCAGCTTTAAATTTAGAAATAATATTTTTAGATATATTATTTAATTTTTCCAAATCATATAAAGCTCCACCAGATGAACTCATCTTTTTAGGAGAATAAGTAAAATCTAGATATGTTTTATCAGGATTAGCTGTATGCCATTCTTCATAATTAGAATTAATTATAGTCATTAATGATTCAATAACTGCTTCTTTTGGATACCCTAATTCTTTATAATAAGACATAGTAGCTTCAGGATCTTTTCTTTTGCTTAATTTTCTTACAGAATCACCATCTCTTTTAACAATTAATGGTGTATGAATATATTTAGGTGGTTTAACCCCAAAAGCTTTAAATAACTCAATATGAACAGGTACAGATGATAGCCATTCTTCACCTCTTACTACATGAGTTGTATGCATTAAATAGTCATCAACAAAATGAGCAAAATGATATGTTGGTAGTTTATCATTAGATTTCATAATAATTATATCTATATCATTTTCAGGAAGTGACAAAGTACCTCTTACTAAATCATCAAAGAAAAATCTCTTATCATTATCACCCATAGATTTAAATCTAATTACATATTCTTCACCATTTTTAATTTTTTCAATCATTTCATCAATTGATAGTTTTCTACATTTTGCATATGAACCATAATAACCAATTCTTGCTTTATATTTTTCTTGTTTAGATCTCATTTCATCTAATTCTTCTTTTTTACAAAAACAAGGATAAGCTCTACCGATTTCAATTAAATATTTTATAAATGTATGATATATTTCTTTTCTCTCACTTTGAATATAAGGCCCATAATTACCAACTATATTTCCTTCATATTCATATTCATCAGGAACTATATCATAATGATTTAATGTATCCATTATTAGTGCAACTGCTTCCTTTACTTCTCTTTTTTGATCCGTATCTTCATTTCTTAGATAGAAAATTCCATCAGAATTATGTGCTAGTACTTTATCAATAATTGCTTGATAAAAACCTCCTAAATGCATAAATCCTGTAGGAGAAGGCGCAAATCTAGTTACTTTTTGTCCTTCTTTTAATTCTCTTTCTGGATACATTTTTTTATAATCATCAATTGTTTTTGTAATATCTGGAAAAATAATATTAGCTAAGTCAACATTTGTCATAAAAATCACCTAAATAATTATAACATTAATATTAAAAAAAATAAAGTAATCTATTACTTTATTCGTATTTTATAATTATTTTATTCATTAAAAATCCTTTTTTTAATGAATACTGTTTTATTAGTAAATTTTGTTTTATATCATAATAATATATTTTATTATTTTCATTTATTATTTGATATTGTTTTAATATACTTTTTATATCACTTTTTAATGAGGAAGAATCCCTAAATGAATTAAGTTTTATTTCATTTTTATCTTTCTTTTCAACAAAAGTCATTCTTGGTATTTGGATATTTTTACCATTTATTTTATAGTTTTTTATACCAAAAGGAAAATATTCAAAAAAAACAAGTAATACAATAAAAATTACAAGTATATTAAGAGGCGTTAAATATTTTTTCATTTAACTTCCTCTTCTATCCATTCATAATAATCTTTACTACATTTAACTTCATAATATGTAAATTCAAAACAATCATAATTATGGTATTTTCTAATTATTTTATAGATTTCATCTAAATTTTTTTCTTTTGTTTTTAATTCTAACATATATTCCATACTTGTTTCTAGATTACCTTTCCATCTCCAAGTACTATTAATCCTTGAAACTTGGGCAGCTGCAATTAATCTTTCATTTAATAATTCTACTTTAGCACTATTTAATAAATCAATATTATCAAACGCTATTTTAACAATTGTATATTTCATATTATCACCAATTTAATTATATATGAAAAAAAGAATAAAATCAATTATTCTTTTAGTCATCAATTTGAACATATTTCTTATCAGGAATTTCTTTTTTAATTTCTTTTTTAGGAATAGTTAATTTAAGAATACCATTTTTATAATTTGCTCTAACATCTTCTACTTCAATATTATCACCTACGTAAAAACTTCTAGAACATTCACCATAATATCTTTCTTTTCTTAAATATTCTCCCTCATTATTATCTTTATCTTCATTAATAGAAGCAAGTACATTTAAATATCCATCTTCTACTTCAATTTTAATATTTTCTTTTTCAAAACCTGGCATTTCAATATCAATAATATAACTACTTTCATTTTCTTTGATGTCAGTTTTCATAAGTTTATTTTCTCCTTTAAAAAATGGATCTTTAAACATATCCTCAAATAAATCAAAGTTTCTCTTAGGTACTATCATCATATTATCATATCCTTTCTCATACCCGTAAGTCTTTAACTTACATATTAATAATAGCACTTTTTATTGGCACTGTCAAGATATGAGTGCTAATAAAATTAAAAAAAAGAAACAGATATAATCTGTTATGCTTTTTTACTATATGGAAATTGAACTATATTATTTGTTCTTTTCTTTGATTTATTATATCTTGATGGTAAATCTTTCATTATTTTTTCCACATATTCTCCATTACAATATAATTTAAGAATATCTTTTATTTCTTCATCTGTTTCAAGCACATATGTATCATCTTCATATGTCTTTAATTTATCATTAATAACCATTGTTTCTATTTTCATAAATTTTATAATTTTTTTAAAATCATCTTTAGAAGTAGCTTTTTCTAATTTTTTGAATAATATTTTATTAATTAATACATTAACAAAAAATAATCTATATAAGCATTCATTATTATCTTCTTGTTTTAATTCATTAATTTTTTCATAAGTTTTAAGATAATTTCTCATTGATTGTTCTAATTTACTATTTTTTATATTCATATAATATTCCCCTCTCAAGTAACAAATATTATATAACAAATAATATTATTGTCAAATTCCAAGTAAAAGACTTGCTATTTTAAAATAGATTAATAACGAACAAGCATCAACTATTGTAGTAATAAAAGGACTTGCCATTACGGCTGGATCAAATCCAATTTTACGAGCTAATATTGGAAGTGAACTTCCTATTAATTTTGCTACCATAACTGTAATAATTAAAGTAAAACAAACTATAAATGCAATTTCTAATGTTACACTATCAATAAATATTAATTTTAAGAAATTAGCAAGTGCTAATGTAACACCAACTAAAATACTTACTCTAAATTCTTTCCATAATACTTTAAATGTATCTTTATATTCTATTTCATCAAGTGATAAACTTCTTATTACTGAAACACTTGCTTGTGATCCAGCATTACCACCTGTATCCATAAGCATAGGAATAAATGCTGTTAAAACAACATATGTAGATAAAGCTGATTCAAAATGAGTAATAATTTTACCAGTAAATGTTGCTGAAATCATTAATAATAACAACCAAGGTATACGTTTTTTCCATGTTTCAAATACACCAGTTCTCATATATGATTTATCACTAGGAGTAATTGCGGCCATCTTTTCGATATCTTCTGTAGTTTCTTCTTCAATAATATCCAAAATATCATCAATTGTAATAACACCAACTAATCTACCTTCTGAATCAACAACAGGTAACGTACTATAATTATAATCTTGGAAGATATTTGCTACTTCCTCTTGATCCATTAATGTAGTTAAAACATGTTCACATTCTTCCATTACATCATCTATTAAGGTATCAGAATCACTAAGTAATAAATCCTTAACATCTATATATCCGATTAATTTTCTTTCACTATCTGTAATATACCATGTTTCATATGATACAACTTCATCTTTATATTTTTTTATTCTTTCTACTGATTCTTTAATAGTTAAACCTTTTTTTAAATGAATATGTTCAACAGCCATTAATGAACCAGCTGAATTATCTGGATATTTAAGTAATTTATTAATTGATGTTCTTGTTTCTTTAGAAACATTTTTAAGTAGTTTTGATATTAAGATAGCAGGCATTTCTTCAAATAAGTCAGCTGCATCATCAGAGAACATATCTTCAATAATAGAAGTTGCTTCTTGATTTGTTAATGCTGTTATTAAATTTCTTTGAATATCTTCTTCCATATTAACAAAAACATCTGTAGCCATAGTTTTAGGTAGTAATCTAAAAACTTTAATTAACTGTTTTTCAGGTAAATCTTCAATTAATTCAGCTATATCAAACTCATTCATTTCATTTAAATTACTTTTTATTTCAGTCAATCTATTTTCACTTAATAATTCTTCCAATAATTCTCTATTCATAAAATCACACTCCCAACTAAGAATTACAACGTATTATACACTAAAATTATAACAAAAAAAAGTAAATATAACAATCTACTTTACTTTTTTCTTTACATATGGTTTATCATCATTATAGTATGTATTATAAACAATAGATGTACCACTTGTTTTATTATCTCTTTTATCTATTATTTTTTGATAACATTCTTTTAATTCTTGTGATTCTTCAAAATCGATATTAAATGGATATACTACAAATTTTTTATTTTCTAATTCATCTTCATTTAATTCTTGATATTCCATTTCAAGTAAATCTTTATCATTTCTTACAATTGTATAATTAATTGTACATTCTTCAGGTAATCCAATAATAGCGGTATTAATATCATTCATTTTACCTAGTTTATAATGAGAATTAATTGATTTACTTAATTGTTTTACTTCATCTAATGAATAAGATATAATTGGTAATTTATCATAATATAATTGAGCTATATTTTTTTCTAATAAATCATTTGGATCAGCAATATATAACATTGTTTTTTGAAAAGCATCAATTATTTCTTGTGATAATTTTTCACATACCATTACAAATTGAACTTTAGAATTTTTATCAGGTAATTTATTATATTGTTCTTTTTCAAATTCATTCATAGGAATAAATGCATTATTTTCTTCTAATTCTTTATTAATTTTTTTAATTTCTTTATGATTTTTTATCATACAATTTATTATATTAATACCAGGTATTGCGAAAGAAATAATTGTCTTTAAATTTTGATCCCCTATTTTTTTATTTTCAGTAACCTCAACAAATTTGTCAAAATCTACTTTATAACCTTTATCTCCTATTTTTTCAATATATTTATTTACTACATTTTTTCTTAATGAAAAAGAAATACAAGCAGTTATATTTTCAACTAATATATATATCCATACGAAATTCATTTTATCACTTCTTTACTTTTGTTTTATTATTTGCATAATATGATTCAATACTACTAATTACATCATATCCAAATATATTATTTAATTTATCACTATGTTTATTAGATGTATCTAATCTATTTGGATAATAAATAGTAAAATTATCTTCTTTTAATGTAATATTCATATATTCAGGATGAAATTTCAATTTTATTTTTTTATTTTCTAATCCAACATAATTTTTTTTAATTAAGTTATAACAATTACATTTAAATTTATCATCATTAATAGTTATATTTATAACTGTTTTTACATTCTTTTTAGGTATTTGATTAAATCTTATTCCATTAATTTTTTCATTTGCTAGTAGCTCTCCATTTTCATTTAACCAATATAAATTTTTATCTTTTATAATTATTGATCCTGCTTTCATAGAATCACGAGTTATAAGAATATGTTTATATAAAGGTATTTCATTATCATGTAAATCTATTTCATATCCAAGCATCTTTAACATATTCTTTATTTCATTTAAGGTTTTGATTATATCTTCCATTTTACTTCACCTTTTCTTTAGCTTTATTATTTATTATTAATTCTTGATATGTTTCAAATGGATCATCTGTTGATAAGGCTGTATCCATATTTTTTAAGAATTCATCTAATTCTTGTACTAAATCTTCTTCTATTTTTTTCACGATAACCCTCCATTTAAGAATATATACTAACACAAAAAAATATATTTATCAACATAATTAACACGTTTCATATAATAATTTAGGTGATTTAATGAAAATTAAAACAAATTCTAAGGATATAAAAAAAGGATATACTTTTATCGCAATTAAAGGTTATACAGTAGATGGTCATAATTATATTGAAGAAGCTATTAATAATGGAGCTTCTAAAATAGTATGTGAACATGGTAATTATAATGTAGAAACAATTGTTGTTGAAGATACCAAAAAGTATCTAAAAGAATATTTAAAAGATAATTACAGTAATTTATTTAACAATATGATTATTATTGGTATAACTGGAACAAATGGTAAAACTACAACAGCGTATTTAATATCAAATATGTTAACAAATTTAAATATTAATAATTCATATATTGGTACTATTGGATATTATAATAATTCTAAAAAAATAAAAGATTTAAATAATACTACACCAGATATATTAGAATTATATAATTTACTATTAGATTCAAAAGAAAAAAATATCAAATATATTATAATGGAAGTTAGTTCTCATTCACTAGATATGGATAGATTATATGGTATTAAATTAGATAGAGCTATATTTACCAATTTAACAGAAGAACATCTTAATTATCATAAAAATATGGCTAATTACTTACAAGCTAAACTAAAAATAATAGATTTATTAAAAGATAACGGTTGTTTAATAGTAAATAATGAGGATAAATATTCTAAATATTTTAATTATAAAAATAAAATAACTGTAGGATTTAAGGATTCCGATTTTATAATTAATAATTATAGTTATATAGATGATATGACTAAGATAGAATTTAAATATAAAAAAAATTATAGTGTTAAGACTAATTTAAAAGCTAAATATAATATTCTTAACTATATGGAAGCATTAATAACACTATATTCACTTAATTTTAAAATAAACGATATTATAGATATTACCTATAAATTACAAGCACCTAATGGTAGAATGGAAACATATAAATATAAAAACAATTATATTATTATTGATTATGCTCATACACCAGATGCCGTAGAAAAAATAATAAACGCTGCTAAAGAATATAATAAAAAAATAATTACTATTATAGGTTGTGGTGGAGGTAGAGATACATCTAAAAGGCCTATTATGGGAAACCTAGCCACTACTAATTCAGATTACGTTATATTCACCAATGATAATCCAAGAGATGATGATCCAGATTCTATAATAAAAGATATGACTTGTAATTTAGATAATAATAATTATGAAATAATCAAAGATAGAAAAGAAGCTATTTTAAAAGGATTAAGTATGTTAGATAATAACATATTATTAATACTTGGTAAAGGACATGAAGAATATCAAATTATTGGTAATACTAAATATCATTTTAGTGATAAAGAAATAGTACTTGATTATATTGACAAAAACCTATAATTTCTATAAACTAAATATAGATAATGGAGGTAAATTATGTATATAAATAATAAAATATTAATAGGAAAAAATGAAGAAACAGAAGTTAACTTATTATTAGAAAAAGCTAATAGACATGGTATTATAACAGGAGCTTCTGGTTCAGGTAAAACAATAACTTTAAAAGTATTAGCTGAAAGTTTTTCAGATGCTAGAGTCCCTGTATTTTTAGTAGATGTTAAAGGTGATTTAGCAGGTATGACTTTACCTGGTAATATTGATAGTGTTAAAGAACGTGCTGAAAAGATGAAATTAGCTGACTTTAATATGAAAAGTTACCCTACTAATTTTTGGGATATGTATGGAGTAAAAGGACACCCAATAAGAACTACAGTTTCATCACTTGGAGCTGACCTACTATCCCGTATGCTTGATTTAACAAATGCTCAAGAGGGAGTTTTAGCTATGGTATTTAGAATAGCTAAAGATGAAAATAAAGAAATAATTGATTTAAAAGATTTACAATCAATGCTTAAATATGTTGGAGAAAATGCTAAAGAATATTCATTAAAATATGGTAATGTTACAACTCAATCTGTAGGAGCAATTCAAAGATGTTTATTAAAACTAGAAGAACAAGGTGGAGATCTATTCTTTGGAAAACCAGATTTTGATATTAAAGATTTTATGAAATATTCACCAATAGATGGTAGAGGTTATATTAATGTATTTGACGCTACTACCCTATTTAGAAAGCCCACACTTTATGCAATATTCTTATTATGGTTATTAAATACATTATATGATACATCACAAGAAGTTGGAGATTTACCAAAACCAAAATTAGTATTCTTCTTAGATGAAGCACACTTAATATTTAGTGAAATGCCAGAACATATAATTAAAAACTTAACAGGAATTGTTAAATTAATACGTTCTAAAGGAATTGGACTATATTTTATATCACAAAGTCCAAGTGACATACCAGATGAAATACTATCGCAATTAGGTAATAGAGTTCAACATGTATTAAGATATTATACAAAAGCAGATGAAAAATCAATAAAAGCAGCATGTAACTCATTTAGAGATAATCCTAATTTTAAAACAGAAGATGTAATAACAGAACTTAAAACTGGTGAAGCATTAGTATCTGTCCAAACTGAAGAAGGAGAACCATCTATTGTACAAAGAGTTAAAATATTACCTCCACAAAGTATGATGGGAGCTATCGATGATTCTATTAGAGAAGATGTTATAAAAGATGGAATGTTTTACGGAAAATATGAAAACAAAATTGATCCTGAATCAGCATTTGAAAAAATTAATAAAGAAAAAGAAGAAAAAATTCAAAAAGAATTAGAGGAACAAAAATTAGAAGAACAAGCTAGAATAGATGCTGAAAAACAAAAACAAGAAGAACAATATCAAGAATATCATTCAGTATTAAGAAAAGATGGAGTTAATTACACTACCCCTACTCAAACTAAAACAGTAAAAACAACTACAAAGAAAAAAGTAGGAAGACCTAAAAAATCAAAAATTGAAAAAGCTACTGATAGAGTTACTAATACTGCTTTAAATACAGTTGGTAGAAGAATTGGTAATTCAATATTTAAAAGACTATTTAAATAGTCTTTTTTATTATTAAAAACATATACTTAACTGGTGATACTATGTTTTACAGAAATATTCATATTAGAATCAAAATAATAGGATTAATAATAATATTATTATTTATAATTGTAATATTTAAAGTATTTTATATACAAGTAATAAGTTATAAAAAATTAAATAAACTAGCTGACTATCTATGGAATAGAAACTTACCTATTGAAGCTAATAGAGGAAAAATATTTGATTCAACAGGAAAAGTACTTGCTGATAACAAAACAACTGTATCTTTAGTATTAGTACCAAATCAAATAAAAAATAAAGAAAAAACAGCAAAACAATTAGCAAAAATATTAAATGTTTCATATAAAGATATGTTTAAACATGTAAATAAAAGAACATCTATGGAAAGAGTTCATCCAGAAGGTAGAAGACTTGATTTTAAAACAGCAGATAAAATAAATAATTTAAAATTAGATGGTGTTTATTTATTAAAAGAATCAAAAAGATATTATCCAAATGATACAATGCTTGCACATACTATCGGATTTGTTGGTATTGATAATCAAGGATTGTCTGGATTAGAACTAACATATGATAAATACTTAACCGGATCATATGGTTCAATAAAATATACGAGTGACGCTAAAGGAAACAAATTAGAACTAAATGAAAAATATGAAAAACCACAAGATGGTATGAATATTAATCTAACTATCAATTATAAATTACAACAATCATTAGAAAGAGAATTAGATAATGCTGTATCAAAATATAATCCTGATCAAGCACTAGGTATCGCTATGAATCCTAAAACAGGTGAAATACTAGCAATCGCATCACGTCCTACTTTCTCCCCTAGTAATTATAAAGAATATAAAATTGAAGATATAAATCGTAATCTACCCGTATGGATGACATATGAACCAGGTTCAACGTTTAAAATAATTACTCTATCAACTGCCTTAGAAGAAAAATTAATTGATTTAGAAAATGATCACTTTTATGATTCAGGAAGCATACAAGTAGAAAATGCCAGAATAAAATGTTGGAAACATGGAGGACATGGTGATCAAAACTATAGACAAGTTGTAGAAAATTCATGTAATCCAGGATTTGTATCTATGGGTCAAAAAATAGGAAAAGAAAAATTATTTAAATATATTAGAAATTTTGGCTTTGGTACTAAAACAGGTGTTGATTTAAATGGTGAAGCAAATGGAATACTTTTCAATTTAGATAGAGTTGGTCCTGTAGAACTTGCTACTACATCATTTGGTCAAGGTGTATCAGTTACCCCTATTCAACAAATAACAGCTGTATCAGCAGCAATTAATGGAGGTAAACTATATAAACCATATATTGTTAAAAGTATTAATGAACCTGAAACAAATTCTATAATACTTGAAAATAATCCTGTACTAGTTAGAAAGGTTATCAGTGATGAAACAAGTAAACAAGTAAGATATACATTGGAAAGCGTTGTAACAAATGGAACAGGACGTAATGCTTTTATAGATGGATATCGTGTTGGAGGAAAAACCGGTACTGCTCAAAAAGTAGATAATGGACATTATATGGTAGGAAATTATATTGTTTCATTTATTGGATTTATGCCTGCTAATGACCCAGAAATTGTGGTATATGTTGCAATAGATAATGCTAAAGGAATCACTCAATATGGTGGAACAGTTGCTGCTCCTATAGCAAGAAATATTCTAAATGATTCAATAAATATTTTGAATATTAAAAAACCTAAAGGAGCTAGTGAAAAAAATTATAATTATCTAGATAGAAAATATGCAACAGTTCCAAATGTTGTTAATATGGATTTAAAAGATGCTATTAAAAATTTAAAACCTTTTAAAGTTGAATATACAGGTAATGGAAAAGTAATATATCAGTCCCCTAGTAGTGGAACTAGAATATATGAAGGTGAAACAGTAAAACTTATGTTAGGAGGATAACATGATAATAACAAAAGCAACTTTAGTATTTTTAGTAGGATTTATTTTATCATTAATAATTGGTTCATTTATAATACCAATATTAAAAAAGAAAAAAGCAGATCAAAGATTAAATATTTATTTAGAAGAAGCTCATAGAAGTAAATCACATACTCCTACAATGGGAGGAATAATATTTATATTATCTAGTATTATTTCTATTATGATTTTATACTTAACAAATAAAATAGACATAACATATAATTTTATAATTGTCATATTTATCTTTGTTAGTTATGCATTTATCGGATTTTTAGATGATTATTTAATAATAAAAAGAAATAATAATAAAGGATTAACTGAAACAGAAAAATTAGTATTTCAAATAATAATATCAATATTATTTTTCTATTTATTTTTAAAAGCAGATAATGAGCCATTAATATGGATACATTCAATTCATTTAAAGCTTAATATTGGATGGTTTTATGGATTATTTATATTATTTATATTAGTAGCTAGTTCAAATGCGGTTAATTTAACAGATGGATTAGACGGTTTAGCAACTGGATTATCAATAATAGCTTTTTTTACATATGGAATTATAATGTTTAATAATGGATGGTTAGAGGGATATATTGAAATTGGATTATTTTGTTTCTTACTTACAGGTTCACTACTCGGATTTTTAGTATATAATACCAATCCAGCTAAAATATTCATGGGTGATACCGGTTCATTATCACTTGGAGCAACACTAGGTACAATAGCAATCCTTTCAAGACATGAATTTTTACTCATTTTAGTTGGAATTGTTTTTATACTAGAAACACTAAGTGTATTAATACAAAGATATTATTATAAATTGACTAAAAAAAGAATATTTTTAATGGCTCCCCTACATCATCATTTTGAAAAAAAAGGATGGAATGAAAGAGATATTGTTAAATTATTTTGGATAGTAGGATTAATTGGTTCTATGATTGCTCTTTATTATGGAGTATATTTATGAAAAAATTAGATATATTTTTATTAATTACAATTATTACAATATCTCTTTTTGGAGTTTTAATGGTCTTTTCAGCATCATATGTATGGGCTGAATATAAGTTTAATGATCCTTTTAAATTTGTAAAAAATCAGGCATTATTTTTATTATTGGGTATTATATTTATGATAATAATAAGTAAAATAAATTATAAAATATATTATGAAAAAGCCAATACTATATTACTTTTGTGTATTATCTTACTCATACTTGTTTTAATACCAGGAGTTGGAACTATTAGAAATGGTTCACGTAGTTGGTTTGGAATAGGTTCATTTGGAATACAACCTAGTGAAGCAACCAAACTTGCTTTAATTATATTTACTTCTAAATACATATCTAATAATCAAAAAGAATTAAAAAATATAAAAAAAGGTGTTTTACCTATTCTATTTATTACACTATTTATTTTTGGATTAATAATGTTACAACCAGATTTTGGAACAGGATTTATTATAATTGTTACTATTATTGGTCTATTATTTATAGGTGGTACTAACTTAAAATTTTTTATTTATTTAGGAATACTTGGAATATCTGGAATAACAGGTTTAATACTAATCGCACCATATAGATTAAAAAGAATATTATCATTTTTAAATCCTTGGACTGATCCACTAGGTAGTGGTTTTCAAATAATTCAAAGTTTATATGCCATTGGACCAGGAGGTTTATTTGGGCAAGGATTTTTAAATTCTAGACAAAAACATTTTTATCTACCTGAACCGCAAACAGATTTTATTTTTTCAATTATAAGTGAAGAATTTGGTTTTATGGGAATAATTATAATATCTAGTTTATTTTTAATTATAATTATTAAATCATTTAAAATAGCAATTAATTCTAAAGAACCATTTGGTAAATATTTAGCATTTGGTATTTCATTTGGAATCGCATTTCAAGCATTACTAAATTTAATGGTAGTAGTAGGATTAATACCTGTAACAGGTGTTACTCTACCCTTTTTATCATATGGAGGTTCCTCATTATTAATAACCTTATGTAGTATGGGAATTATTCTTAACATATCTAGATTTCAAAAATGAAATCTTTTTTATTGATTTTTATAAAAATTTGTGTATAATATACATCAAGAAGATCTATGTTAAAGGAGTGATTGTATGGAAACAAGATACGATTTATCCTTCATGAAAGAATATGCAGATTTATATGGAATTAAAAATGAACAGCTAGCACAAAAATTCCAATGTGGTAATAGTATAATACCTAAAATATTATCTGGAGAATTAAAAGTTAAAGAAAACGCCATGGAAGAAATAGCCTATGAATATGGTTATGGAAGTTATGATAAATTTAAAGAAGGTATTCTACAAAAAATAGAACACAAGAAGAAAGTATTATTTAATCAAAAAATGGAAGAAGTAAAAAAAGAAAAGAAAGAAAAAGAAAAAGCATTAAATAAAGAAAAACAAATGGATATTTATAGTACTTTTGATTTTAATAATATGACAAATAAAGAACGTATTATTATATCTTTATTATGTGAAGAAGACTTAATATATTCAATTAAACAAGTATCTGATATTGTTCAAATGAAAGAAGAATATGTTAAAAAGCTATATGAGCAAGTTAAATATAATATAAATAATTTAGAAAAAGAAAAAACTAAAACTAAAGAATAATCTTTAGTTTTTTTTATATATTTTAATATGAATATCAATGATAAATTAAAAGAGTTAAAAATAGAAGAAATAATTTGGATAATATATATTGGAATAATTATACTTAGCTTTTACTCAAATAAATTAGAAAAAAATTATTTTTTATTTAAAGATCAAACAAGTAAAGAAAAATATCGTAAAAATATGATACTTATTTTTTCTATACTAATTTTTGTTTATTTCTATTTTCTAAAAGATTCATTTAATTCAATTAAAAATTTAAAAAAATATGATACAGATAAAAAGAAAAAACTAAATTATTTATCATTTATAGCTTCTCTACTTATATTTATAAGTGGAATTATCTTTTTATATATTGCTTATAATGATTATGATATTGATGTTGAATTAGCATTTAATTAAAAAAGAGATATATTTCTATATCTCAAATTGTGAATTATAAAGTTCAGCATAAAAACCATTTTGTTTTAATAATTCATCATGATTTCCTTGTTCAATTATATTTCCATCTTTCATAACAAGTATTAAATCAGCATTTTTAATTGTTGATAATCTATGCGCTATTATAAATGATGTTTTTCCTTGCATTAATTTATCCATAGCTTTTTGTACTAATTCTTCAGTTCTAGTATCAACATTAGAAGTTGCTTCATCAAGTATTAAAAATGGAGAATTTTTAATCATACCACGAGCAATTGTTAATAATTGTCTTTGACCTGCAGATATTGAATCATTGTTTTTAACAGGTGAATCATATCCTTTTGGTAAAGTTTTAATAAAATGATCTAAACCAACTATTTTACAAACTTCTTTTACTTGTTCATCTGTAACATGATTTTGATTATATATAATATTTTCTTTAACAGTTCCATCAAATACCCAAGTATCTTGTAATACCATAGTAAATAAATCATGAATATTCTCTCGTGTTAAGTCTTTAATAGATACATCATCAATTAATATATCTCCCTTATTTATATCATAAAATTTCATAAGTAAATTAACCATAGTAGTCTTACCTGCTCCAGTTGGACCTACTATTGCGATTTTTTCTCCCGCTTTTGCTTTAGCACTAAAATCATTAATAATTATTTTATCATCATCATAGCCAAACATAACATTTTTAAATTCAATATTTCCTTTAACTGATTTTTTATTTAAACGTTTTTTTAATGATTTTTCATTACTCATTTCTATTTCATCGATAAATTCAAAAACACGTTCTGAAGCTGCTGCTGTTGATTGTAATCCAGTTAATCCTTGAGCTATTTGTGATAATGGAGATGTAAATAATCTAACATATAGGATAAATGCTACTATTACACCAAATGAAATCATATCATTCATAGTAAGTAATGCTCCTACAATACATACTGCTACATAACCTAGATTACCAATAAATC
>Ga0256405_10004121_pt1 | contig 27992 bp, 14 predicted proteins | sample RumenRJG_02DNA_FD_189096 | JGI IMG/M metagenome (GOLD analysis project Ga0256405, IMG submission 189096) | Bovine rumen microbial communities from Lethbridge, Alberta, Canada - RJG_02 | ecosystem: Host-associated > Mammals > Digestive system > Stomach > Rumen | place: Canada: Alberta... | reverse complement strand
AAGTATATGATCAGGACTTCCTGTATTTGGTAGTTCTTACGATATGGTATTACAATGAATATACATACCCTCGACCAAGCACAACAGAATGTCTAGAAATGCCGCCTAACTCATGACTAAAGTCACGAGCGTGCGGCGGCAAAATCGTCAAATAAAAGTTTGAAACTCTCTTCGCTGTCGCCTAAATCTATCAGCGTGCAGGGAAATTCAATATTATCCGTGTTGAATGCGGTGACCGCCTCCTTTTATAATGATATGAAAATCGCCGCAGTACAGGACCGCGGCGAATGATCTTTTTAACTGTGAATTTTAATCATCATCATTGTTTCTGTTGCAGATAGCCCTGATTACACGCAGATAATCGTCGGTCTTTCTTACCGAGTATGTAAGATGACCCTCGCCCCTCAGCGTTTTGAAATTCGCAGAAGGATAGGCCTCTATTAAGTGCTTGAAACACGATTTGAAGTTCTTCTCATCCGAAGCATAAACAAAGAAGATGTTTTCCTGCATCTCATCGGGCAGGTAAGGGAAGTTGAAAGTATATCTTGCCTCAGTCTCGTTCTTGATACTGCCGTCAGTAATAACAGGGGCAGTCTTTACCATTGATTCGATAACAGGGCGCATAGTTGCGGTGTCGTCCTTGGTGAACTGGTCAACCGATTTCCAGTTGACAACTTCATCTACGCTCTGATTTTTCATCTTGTTCATCATGGACTTGTGCTTGAAGTTCATGATAGCCTTGTAAAGCTTGGGCTGTTTCAGGAAAGTACCGCCGTCAAAGAAAGCGGATTCGATGGTGATGTGCTGTTTGAGACATTGTGCTATCAGTACCATACCTATCTCAGCACCCATAGCCTGTCCGTAAATCAGGCACAGATGACCGATACCGTTTTCTTTGAGAAATCCGACAATCTCCTTAGCCTCCTGCTGGCTTGTGGTGAAATCACTGCTGCCCTCGTAGTGACCGTTGTATTCGGGCACGATTATATAATAATCGTTCGTCAGTTCTTCATAAAGATATGACAAAGAATCCGCAGAACAGAAAGAACTTGTTAGCAGGATTATTATAGGATTACTTCTGTTGCCATAGGTATTAAAACGCATATTCATTCTCCTCCATCAATAGTATAATTTTTTAGCTTATTTATATGTTATAAAATTGAAGAAATAATCAAACTATATGTTGTATATATTATACCATAAAAACACAGATTAGTCAATCACCGGGATAACTTTTTATAAATTTTTGGGCAAAATTTTTTTGCACTGAAAGTACTGTTCTTGTGAGAACAAATAGGCAGAAAAACGCGTATTATCGCTTTTTATGATAAAACCACCATTTTTATTTCGTGAAATGAATTTGTAATTATTCTAATTAATTACAATAAAATTTTCAAAAATCTATTTAAGAATTTGTGAGGATATGTTATAATATATATGGGATATTATATTTTAATTCTGTCCGAAAAGGAGAGTACCCTATGAAATTTCTGGAAAAGAGGTATATCGGACTATATCTGTTCAGTATAATGATAATAGTGTTGATACTTGCTTTTTCTATCGATAAAGATGTTCCTGTGGGTAAAGACTTTAATGTAAAAAAAGTTGACGCTGATTGGACATATGAGCGTGCAAAACATGAAGAAGATGATGGAAATAGTACTCTTCGTCTTGTTATGCGGCGTCCTGTCAGCGAGGATATAAATGGTAAGGTCTTGTCTTTCAAGACTTATGATTCCTATGTTGACGCTTATCTCAGCAATGAGCCGGGCGGTACATCGGTAATGAATGTATACCATTTTGGTGAAAAACCTATCTTCGGAGATTCTCCGGGAACATATACCCACTTTATACACCTTCCGCCTGACAGCGGCGGAAAATACCTGAACATCGTCGTTGATACTGTTTATAACCATAAATATATGCCAAGTTATCAGGTGTATTCAGCCGAAGAGAACGAGCTGGTGTATTTCTACCTTAAAAAGGAATTCAAGCTGTCACTGATGAATATCATAATGGTGGCTTTCGGCATACTGCTGATGGTCATTCACCTTGTGGGTTCATTCAAAAAGATAGACACCCCCGAGACTTTCTCACTGGGTTCGCTGTCGCTGCTTTTTGCGGTATATCTGACGTGTCCGCTGTTTTTCCACCAGTTTATTTGCTGTAACCCTGTGGCGCAGTACTACATGATATATTTCTCGCTGTATATGCTGCCGCTGGCTGCTATGCTGTACTTTGAGGATATAGTTCCGACTCTGAATATGAAATGGATGTTCTACGGCTTTGTAGCACTGGAGTTAGGTCTGTCCGCATTACATTTTATTGGGATAGCTTCCTATACCAGGACGGTTGTAGTATTTACAGCAGCAGTCGGTTTTTTTGCAATAGTATCAAGCTTCCTGATAATACAGCGTTTCAGGCTGATAGACATTGAATACAGGATAGGTTTGATGTGCCTGCTGGGCTTTGCATTTGCAAATGTTGTTTTCTATATGTTCATATCCACCACCGGAGACCAGTCTTTCCTTATCAGGATAGGTTTCATCATCTATCTTGCATTTGAGATAGTCAACGGTCTGCGAAAGATAATGAACGAAGTTAACCGCGAGCGCGAAACTCAGCTGCTGCATAATCTTGCTTACACCGACCAGCTTACAGGTCTTGGCAACAGGTACGCACTTGAAAGAGATGCCGAAGCTATACCGCTGGAGAATATCAGCGTTATGTCTATGGATCTCAACCTGCTGAAGACCACCAACGACAGCTTTGGTCATTTCGGCGGAGATATGCTGCTGGTATCGGCGGCAAAGTGTATGCTGTCTGTTTTCGATAAGGTTTACAGAGTCGGCGGTGATGAATTTATCGCCCTGCTCAGTGATAAGAGCGAAGATGAACTCAAAGAGCTTCATGCAACTCTCCACGATATGATGGATAGGATGAATATCGACCGAAGTGAGTACGGCGAGTTCGCATACGAAAAAGAGTTCCTGCTCAGTATAGCAGTAGGCTACGCTTCATTTGCCGAGGGTGATGAGAATTTTGAGCGTATACTGTCCCGTGCAGATAAAGCAATGTACAATGAAAAAAAGCGCATGCACAGCAGTAAGTAATTTATGATCACATAATTTGAGGGAGAACCCATATAAAAGGTTCTCCCTCGATTTTTTATATACTGACCTGATATACATTCTGTTACAGAGAATTAAGCTTCTTCTGCAGTTCGATCATGTGATTTCTGCAAGCGGTGATCTCACCTGTGTACTTGTTGAACCACTCAACGTCGTTCTCATCGGGTTCTTCCTGTAAAAGCACTGCCTGTACAAGTGCCGACTGGGATCTTGAACGCTTGCGCTCTATTTCCTCGATAGTCTGTCGGCATATCTTGATCTCACGTTTGAGTTTTCTCTTTTCGTTCATATTTGACCACTCCTAATTACCTAATTTGTCCACAGAATCGACTACTGCCTGAGCTTCCTCATAGCCTTTGTCAAGGTTTGCGCCTATGTCATCAAAAGCCTGTTTAAGGTCTTCCAGCTTAGTACCCATCTGTTCGGGATACTTTATCAGGCAGGTGTTGACCTCATTTATGACTTTCTGCTCCTCAGCAAAACCTTCGTCGATGAGGAACGCGAAGGAACTCGCACAGGTAACATAGCTGGTTATGCGCTTGTAGCGAAGTGCCGTATCGCCCTGATTCAGCAGATAGGAATCTATCTCCTTGCTGGCATGGCTGAGCTCCACCTTATACTGTTTCCTGTACGTTTCCTGTACACGCCTTGTTTCGTCGATGTATAGTCCGATAAATACCAGAAGACCGATCAGCGTGATCATCCAGAGGATCAGAAATGTCAGTACTCTACGTTTCAGTATCTTCTCTTGGTTCATCCGCTGTCACCTCTTCCTCGGGCTGATAGTTTTCCTCCGCCAGCCTTAGTTTTTCTTTCTCGATAGCTTCTCTGATAAGCTCCTGACGGCGTTCCTCGTAGGATACTTTTTCTGCCTCGCTGACTTTCTTGCTGAGTTTGGCAAGGCTCTTCAGCTCATAGATGAAGATCGCAAATACAGGTATGATGACAAGTATCATCAGCAGTTTCCTCGGGCTCGCAAATGAGTTCACCCATATGAAAAATCTCGCTTTGCCTGTATATTTTCCTACTATCCTATCGGGCTTTACAGCAACGCTGTCCTCAATGGGGTTGGCATCGCCCTTTGTTATGAACGTTCCGTCTTCCTGTATATCGACTATCCTGTGGGTCACGAGCATACCGTAGATATCGGCCTGCTCAGAATAGAAAGATATGATATCTCCATTTTTGAGAGCTGATCTATCGACCTTTTCCACCACGATGTATTCGCCAACATTTATCGAAGGCTCCATACTTCCCGTGACTACTTTCAGCACGCTCTTTCCGAATACATCTACTGCCTTGTGCCTTGCCGCACATATCATCACATAAGCCGTGAATATGATAGCCGCGATAAGTATGATGCTTGTAATGATGTTAGCAGCACGGCGTATGCCGCTTTCTTCATTTTCATTGATCTCACCGCCGTTGTTTATGCGGTCCATAAGCTCATCTGATCTTGCCTTTCGCTTGTTCTTATGGGTGAGATCGTAATTTCGCCTGCTTTCTTCGATATGCCTGCGGAGCTTCTCGAAAATGCTTACGTGGTACTCCTTGTACAGACGCTTCATCTCTGTATCGATAGCCTTCTGTTCTTCGGGAGTACGCTCAGGCGGTGTGTATACGGGTTTCGGCTTGCCCTTCATTTCAAGACGCTTGCGCTTCTTGAACTTTCGGTCTGCCAGCTTTCTCATGAAGCGGTACTTGAAGGTCTGTGCATACTTCTTGTAGTATGCTTCCATCTCGTTGTGCTTTTCCAGCTCTTCCTTCTTCTGACGCTTCTTCTCTTCTATCTCTGCCAGTCGGCGCTTGTAATCGGGATTGTCAGTATCCTTCGGTATTATGCCGAACCATATGACCAGCAGATAGGTGATAAATCTCGGTATAACGTATATCGGGTTCCTGGAGTATTCTTTGTATATAGTCCAAAACGGCTTGCTCTCGAAGTACTCTCGCTCCGCTTTGAGTCTTGCGGCACGTTCAGCTTCACGCCGTTCTTTTTCCCTTTGCTGCTGTTCCAGTTTGAGCCTTGCAGCCACTGCACGGGGATCTTCAAATTCAGCCGACTTTTCTTCGTCTTCCTGCTCTTCCATAGCAGCTCTGACTTCTTCGATCTCTTCTTGGGTGACTTCTTCATATGCCTGTTTTTGCAGTTCTTCTTCACTGGGACCGTTGTTTATCTCGCTGCTGTCAAGACCTTCAGCCTCGCCCAGCTCGTTAAGCATCTTCGTTTTGTTCAGGCTGATACGCTCACGCTCAGCGGCGGCACGTTCTTCTTCCTCGCGGCGCTTCCGCTCTTCTTCTTCGCGTCTGCGCATATCTTCAAGGCGTGCCTGACGCTCGGCTTCCTCAGCCTGCCTGCGGCGTTCTTCTTCTTCCTGCTCACGCCGCTTCTGCGCCAGCATCTCTTCCAGTCTTCGGTCTTCCTCTTCGCGGCGCTTGCGTATTTTTTCCAGAGCTTCTGCCCTTGCCGCCTCGATACGGCGCTGTTCTTCCAGCCTTGCTTCTTCTTCAAGACGCTGCTGCTCGGCTTTCTGTCTTTCAGCCTCCAGCTGTGCGATGAAGGCTCGCTCGATGTCGATAACATTGTTTACCTCATCGAATACCTTTCGTATATCCTCGGGCAGAGATTTCTTTACCTTGAATTCACCCTCGGAAGCCACAAAACCCGCAACTCCCTCGGCGTAAATATTGTAATCCCCTGAAAGTTCGCTGTTGAACCGCTTGACCACTTTAGGTGCGGCTTTTTTCAGCTTCTGTGTCTTCAGCTCAGGGAGCTCTCTGCCTTTTTCGTCGGTATAAGACCTGAAAAGCAGAAGATTGAGTATCACCAGCTTGTAGAAATCCTCAATGTAATTATCCTGAGGCTTTACAGCTGTATCCTCAACGTTTATCTCATAACCCACCTTTTCATACCCTACTATGTACTGCCAAAGGGTAAGGCAGGCTTTGAGGTCAACGTTTTTCATTATTGCGTTGGTACGCATTATAGGCGGTCTAACGAAAGTGTTTCCAAGTGCCTGACAAAGTTCGGAGCCTTTATAGCCCTCAATTATCTTTTTAAGCTTTTCAACTCTCTGCCAGACGGTGTAACCGCTTTTATTGTAGCTGTCAAGACTGGAAGTTGTTTCCAGCTTGACCTGTATCTTCATTTTTCCTCCTGCGCCGTCATCTATGGAGGTATCGTATCCCAGTGTGAAGACTTCCTCATCACGGGCTACCTGCGCAAGTTTTTCATATCTTGTGGTAATGAATATGTACAGCCTGTCAACAAGCGTATTCACGAACTTGTTCTCGTAGGTCATAAGGCTTTCTTCCTTATGTACATTCAAAACCTTTGATGGCGTTACTTTGCCTGTCTTTTTGTCGAAGCTCTGTATAAGGTCGGTGTGCTGTGCCAGATGTTTTACCGATTCAACGGTTATTTTCCTTGAAAGGGCTATGGGCACTATCTCCTCAACGTCCTCTATGGTACGCCTTGGATTTCTGAGCACATTGTCAAGATGTACAAGCCCGTTTTCGATAGCCTCTACCCAGCTGACATCTATCGCTTTTGCCATGAGCTTTTTGTTCATCGCAAAGGTGTTCCTGCTGGAATGTAACAGGGTATCCAGCGATCCGAAAAGCTCATCATCATCAAAAAGTCCCGTGGACTCCTTAAAATCCTCATACCACTTGCCGTACAAGCTATCCAATCGCCTCACCTGCCTTTGCATGAATGATAATTAGTGACTGTGCAAAAAGTACGGGAATAAGCTGTCAGAACAGCTTCTGCAGCCTTTCAAGATATTCGATGGATTCTTTCATCTTGTTCTTTCCGAAGGACTTGTTCATATAGTTTACCAGTTCTCTGAGTTCATCTCTGAGCATTGCAAGGTTCAGAGATTCAAACTTTCTGAATATCTTGGTAGCCAGAACGTAGTCAACGCCTTCAAGTTCCTCACCGCCACAAGCGACGTAAACAGGAACGAACAGACCCATCTGCTTGAGTATACGGTTACCGAAAGCCACACGCAGCTTTTCGATTACCCAGAGGTCAAGCTGCTGTATCTTTTTGAGAGTTTCCTGAGATATGGGGTACTTGTCGAAAGCTTCCTTGAAAAGCTGATCGAGATGATCGAAGCCCAGATCGATAGGACCTGTATCGGGTGCATCAAAAGCTACGCCCTTAGCGTCCAGATTTATAGGCTGAGCACGGTCGTATACCTTATCGGATATAGCATAGGTCGAGTCATCGTTGTTCGCTGTACCGATGTACCATACGTTCTGCGGTATTTTCAGTTTGCCTCTGTTGAGGTTTACAGGGTCGGTGCTCCAGACGTTGGGAACAAGGTCAAGCTCCCATTCATCTGCGTTAGGCATTTCAAGTATAGAAAGCATCTCCGCGAAGTAGTACTCGACACGGGCGATGTTCATCTCATCGAGAAGCACCAGGTTGATGTCGTTGTTGTAGCTTGAAGAGTATATCCTTTTAAGAACTTCCGTCTCGTTGAAGTTCTTTGTGAATTCGTTGAAGTATCCGAAAAGCTCTGTTCTGTCACGCCATGAGGGCTGTACAGAAGCGATGGTGGTATCATGCTGTAAAAACTTACCGAAAGAGTAGGGAAGTGAAGTTTTACCTGTACCGGAGATACCCTGCAGGATTATAAGCTTAGTAGAAGCCATGCCCGCAATGAAAAGTCTGATAGTCTTAGGCTCATAGAACAGGTGCATACGCGAGCAGGCGAAATTCCTGTAGGTATCGCAAAGCTCTTCCAGCGTGATGGTGTTGTTGTACTCGGGAGGAGTGTATGAGCGGTAGAAGCTGTCCACTTCCATAAGTCTCGAGAATCTTCTGTCGGCTGTCTGGATAACACCGTCGTCTCCGGTCTCTCCGACTGCCGCCACCGCAGCATCGCCGCCCTCCATGCCAAGGGCGGGCATACCATCTGCCCCGGCAAGAGACAGCGCACCCGTAGTAGGTATGCCCATCTGTGCCACCTTCATCGCCATGATCTCGTCCTTTTCCTTAGTCATCTTCAGTACCTGTCTCTGAAGATCTGATATCTCTTCCAGCAGATCTTCATTGCTGACGATGGAGTGCCTGAACCTGATGTACTTTCTTATTGCCAGCACTATCATCAGACCCAGCAGCACGAATACGCCAGCCACCAGGATTATCGCAAGTATAGACAGTATCCAGCCCAAGGCACCGAAATCGGTGGAATAGGTCTTGAATATCTGAATATAATTCTTTATGTTGAAGATCTGCTTAATGCCGTTCCAGAGCCCTTTGAAGATCATGGAAAAGCCTTTCAGCATCTCTGTCATAAATACAAAAAACCATTTGAGAAATCCTGTCATAGCCTTTCTCCTTATCGATTAATAAGCTTAGCTTTTCATGCTGTACTATGTTTACTTTTCAGCTGCGGCGGACTTATCCTCGCCGCTTACAGACTGCTCAGCTTTATTCTTGTTTTCTTCTTCCTGTTTCTGTGTCGCAAGGTATTCCTCGATAGCACGTTTCTTGATCTCTTCTTCGTCCTCATCGGTAAGCGCGGGCTTTTTAAATTCCACAAGTGTCACGATGAATTTGTAAAGCTCTACCAGGAAGAACACTGCCATAGGTATAACTATACATATAAAGAAACCTGTCTTTGTTCTGAGAAAGTTCATCACCTTGCCAAAACCACCAAGCTTTACATCTGTCCATTTGCCGATGATATCGTTGGCAGAAGCAGGTACTGTATCGTCCTGAGGGTTGTTATCGCCTCGTGTAACGAAGCTTCTTGTGTTGTCGATCTCGTTTATCGCCACGATACGGTGGGTATTTTTTACTCTCTGACCGTCGATTATCGTCCAGAAAGTGATGACATCGCCTTCCTGCAGTGCGTATACGTCGTCAACTTCCTTGCAGATTATCAGGTCGTCTTTCTTGAATGTGGGTTTCATGGAGTCCGATTCAACAGTCATGGGGATATATCCTAGCAGATTTGCCACACCGTTGTTTCTTCCCGATGAGAATACCATTATAGTTACCAACAAAGCAAGGATAAGTATTATCCATACTAATACATTTGCAGTGATCTTTAGAACTTTTTTCATATATCTTTTCTCCTAACATTAAGTAGTTTCAACTATCTTGAAGTCCATGCCAAGCTTGAGAGTGCCGCCGATAAGTTCATCTGTACAGTCGGGGTCGTTGCCCTCCAGCCAGATGACCACAGTATACTTATCTTTAGCCTTAGGCTCGAACTTTTCACGTTTATTCCTCATTACCACGGTGGCTGACGTAAATTCACTGTCGCAGTCACTTTCCTTGCCCGTGCCGTTGGATTTCGTCTTACCGTAGACCGTTTTTTCACCATTTACGTAAAGCGCAACCCTTACGGCTTCGTCAACGTTGTTGGTCACATTTTCTATCGACATCTCACCCTCGTAGCTTATGGTGTCATCACCGCCATTAATAAGGTAGAAGGTGTAGGCTATGTAACTCTCGCCGTTGTGACTTCCGTTTATCATATCCAGATTATCAGGAAGATCATCGCCGCTGATGTTGGTCATGTCGTAGACTATATTCGCATTCAGTACCGAGTTCGTTTTGTCGTATTCGGGAGTCTCGGAAAGTGTTAGACCTTGACGCATCATATCGTATTTATTGATCTTTACTGTAAAGCTCCCGTACTTGTCGTAGAAGTACGATATCGCATAGGCGATGGCTATGATAGCGATCAGTATTATCACCAGAAGCCCCAATACCCTCATTACAATGACGTGCCGTTTAGCTTCCTTGGCAGTACGCCGAAGTGTCAGCACATCTATAACTTTGGTATTATTGTTATTATTGTCTGCCAAATCAGATACCCCATTCCTTTATAAAAATGTAATATAATATATTGAATGTCAATCTTCTTTGCTCTTGCGCCTGATATACCTTTCAGCCATGTACTTTCCCGCAAGCTCGCCTGCACAGTAGTGACATTCAAACTCGTAAAGTATTTCAGCTTGATGTACATTTGAGATGCCATCTGCCACAGGTTCGGCACCAAGACCTGTCACAAAGTCGATAAGGGATTTCACCGCACTGTCCGACCTTTCGCCCTTGCCGATATACTGCGTGAGCTCGGGGCTGAGCATTACATAATCTACCTCATACTCCGAAAGCTTCATTATCGGACTGCTTATACTGCCGAAATCCATCAGCATAAAATGGAAACCTCTGTTGCGCAGTTTTTTGATGTTGTCAGCTACGATGTGCTCAGTTTCCTCGAAAAGCTTCTCCGAAAGGGTAAAGCACAGCTGAGAGGAATTCACACCCATCTTTTCGCTCGCTTCCATTATCCTGCTCTCCGCATCGATATCACGCAGATACTTCGCCGGCATATATACCGATATCCAGTTGAACAGCAGTTCGCGCTCATTAAAGGTAGTCACCGCCTGCATCGCCTGAAAGAGTTCCAGCTCAAACAGGTTCAGGCACTGCTGAGTTATCTCGGAAACGTCCCTGAAATTCTCGGGCATCAGCACCCCCAGACCCGGTGAGTTCAGCCTTGTCTGGGACTGATAAAAGGCGGTGTTTCCTGCGGAAATATTCCTTATCGGTCTGTAATAAAGCTCGACAGCACGCATACCGCCAACAGTAGTTTGAACATTGGATCTCATTACGCCGCCCTCCTTGTGTCTTTTATTCTATTTTATTATACAACATATTATGAATAATGTCAATTGAAATTGGGTATTTTTTATAGATTTAATTAATTATTATTTAACAGCCGAGTTAAAACAATATTTAATGAATACTGGTGCAGAATACAATAAATTTAATTGTTAATATTTATTAAACGACGATATATGGCGCTTAACAATTTCCGCCTCGGCTGAACATAGGGCTTACGAGGTTAAATTTGGAGTAAAATTACGACATTTTGTAGTTAGATAACATTAATTTAAGTTATTAACCAGTAAAAATGCACAAAGTGAAAAATATCATTTGTGCACTTGACTGATTTTCAAAGTTAAAAATATGAATAAAATCCAAAACCCTTGACAGGTCAAACAAAATCATGTATAATAAGTTCAAGTTAAGAAACAAAAACAATCTATTTCGTGGAAGTTTCGAGTCATCGGCGAGATTAGCGCCGAAATTTGATATGAAAGGAAAATGCTTATGAAAAATACAAGGAAAAAAGGCAATCCCGCAAAGAAACTTATTCCTGCCGCGGGTTCACTGATGGTTTCGGCAGTAATGCTCGCAACATCGACTTATGCATGGTTCACCATGAATAAGGAAGTTCAGGTTAATGGTCTTGCAATGAGAACAAAGACAAGCAGCAACCTTTTGATTTCTTCAAACAATGCACAGGGCACTTATAAAGAAGATACTCTGATTGAAGGACGTAAGGCACTGTTAGAGCCTGTATCAACAGATTCTGCAAACACTGGCGATTTCTTCTATACTTTGGACGCAGCAGAAGACGGTAGTAAAGCACATGGGATAACTGGTACTGGAGCAGTAACATATATTCCCTATTCCGAATCAAAAACACCTGCTTCAGGTGACGCGACAAACACAAATGCGACGGCAGCCGCCGCTGGAAAGTATTATTATGATTCCGCTTTCAATACCGCATATGGAATTGATCCCGCTGCAGCTGATTTTGGTACAGCCTATGGTTATGTTGATTATGTTTTCTATCTGAAAGCAACTGGTACGGTTGATGATCAGGAAATCAGAATGACAAAATGTGACCTTGATATGGCGGCCGATAACACTGCTAATCCCCTTGTTTATGGTGATTTAGGAACAGGTGATAAGGCTTGGAGAGTTGCACTGTTTGCAACTCAGCTTACGGATGCACAGGCTGGCATAGGCAATACTGGTGCTGGCGCTGCTGTTGGACAGATTGATCCTGCCGCAAGTGGGCAGACCGCTAAGGCGATTTTAAAACTTAATGATGCAGCTTATTTTGGCGATACAGCAGTTGCAACCGCTTCAACAAAAGGAGCTGTAACAACTGGTTCTGGTGTAATTGGAACTATTGATGCTGGCGAAACTAAATACTATAAAGTTCTTGTTCGAGTTTGGCTTGAAGGCGAAGATACAACGTGCAATACCAAGACTTATGCTGCACTTCAGGATGGACAGTGGAAACTTGATCTTGATTTCTGGCTTGTTGATACAACAAATGCTACTGAAAACTCAGATCACCCTGCAGTAACTGCAATCACAGGAAACGCTTGGGACGCAGCTAAGACTCCTACACAGGATGCTGTTACAACTCCTGTTGATGTAAACAGAGCTGAGTAATCAAACAACTAAATCAATCTACCCCTAAACAACCACATTCCCCAATCTCATAAATAGAAAAAATTAACCCCTATCATTAAATAAAACCCTCTCTAAAAACTCCTTTCACCCCCACCCCACCCAGGTGGGGGATTCTTTTTGTCCGATCACTTTTGTACAGCGGCAATTAAGCATATCGACGCTTATCTGCATGAAAAACACTGAATGACAGGTCAGGAGATTCAATTCTAACTTTATTCAAAAACAATATTAACTAACTGTAAACTAGATCTTTTTGCAAAACTCGGATTTTCTCTCATTGTGACTTAATTAACAATTGATTATTCGGATAACAATTTCCATAATAAGTAAATTACATGGATGGAAATCCATTGGAAAATACGCTGTAATTTCAGGAGCCGATGTTCTTTTTCTACATGACCGATCTGTATGCGATTTTGATTAAATATTTATTTATCTTTCTAATTTATTAACGGATTTTAATGTCAAAACAATTGACATCAGTGTGGCGTTGTGATATAATAAAATAGGAAAGATATATGAACTTTTATTTTATATAATATTACTAAAACACATACATTTGATAATTCAGTTGCCGAAGAAGGTCAGCGACATTCGGAAAATACAAAGCTTAAAATCGGAATACGGCATCTTGTAATGAAAGTGAGGTGGAGCAGATGAAAGCGGATAAAAGGGTAAACAGCGGTGAGTCAGCATCTGCTTCATCAAGCAGTCTGAAAGTTGATGAACTTGCCGAGAAAAAGAAAAATCAGAAGAAGTCGCTGATAAAGCTAGGAACAATGGGCGTTATCTCGCTGATCCTTTTTATTTTCTCTTCGATCGCGTGGTTCAATATGAACAGGGACGTGGGGATCGGCGAGATGAGTTTAAAGACCTCTGCGATGCCGTTTGAAATAGCTGCTTATGGCACAGAAGGCGTGAGAAATGAGGAAGCGATCAGTTCCGTTGCCCCTGAGTATAAGCAGGGATCTCCGACAACACTTTCAGACATTACTTATTATGCAACAGGTGCCGGTACAGATGCAGTCAGACTCAGGTACAGTACAGGGGAATCTGAGGTAGGACCTGGTGGAAACGGTGTACTTGATCTGTATCTGATCTCAAAGGTCAATGGTTCGCTTGCAATAGATATTAATCTCAATGTTAAAGCTTATGCAACTGTTGATAAATATGAAATTGATGCAAATGATCAGAAGATTCCGGCAACTGATGAAAATGACGCTCCTCTGTATGAAGAAGACGGAATAACACCGATCTATCAGACCACTCCGACTCTGGCAGCCATATCGGATCTGAATACAACGGACTACAACATCAGCACTTCATACCTAACCACACTTCGATCAGCTGAAAACTATATCAAGGGACATGTGATGTTTTTTGAAAACGAAGGGCATATGGAAATGACCGGAGGATCGGGGGAAGAGGTTATTGACCCTGATAGCAGTTATTATTACACAGGACCTCTGATCAACAGACATTATATGTGGAGCACAAGCAGCACAGAGGTCAATGAAGTTCACCATATTCCTATTTACTGGATGTGGCCAAATACTTTAGGACAGATACTTCTCGATGGCAAGTATAATATGAGAAGTGGTATTCCTCTTGTTAAGGATGCTGATAACGCTGTTGAGAAAACAGAGATGGCAACGTACCTAAAGGATAATAAAAGCCTAGTGTTTGCCAATGCTTCTGCTATAGATGACAGCGTGATAATCAATCACCCCACACAAGCTGATTTTGACCTGATGAGTTCGGGATATAACACAGCAGATTTTAACATAGGCTCAAATATTGATTACTTCCTGATCGAAGTTACAGTATCGCTTCATTCGGAAAGCGGATCGGGTTCATAAGGAATAAATGAAACATATTTATTTCTACAGCAGGATACGGCAAAAGAGATATTGAAAGGTAGAAACACAGGAGGACAGTGAAGATGAAAAATATAATAATGAAATTCAAATCGCTGTCGAAGCGGAGGCAGATAGAAGCAATAGTTGCGATGATACTTGCTGTTGCAATGTTTGCTGTGATACCAACATACTCCTGGTTCGCTTATCAGCGTAAGGCTGCTGAAATGATCAAGGTGGAATACCCGAACTCGCTGTACATCAATGCAGCACATAGAGAAGACAGAATATTCTTTGGCCTTGACGGGATAAATATTAACGATTACAAGATCGATCCGCAGACTAAGAAACAGATGAAGGATGAGAATGGTGACGCGATCAAGGTGACACAGATGATGTATGTTTTCTCTGTTTCCGGATCCAATACAACATCGTTCAGACTCCAGATGGCTCATACGACCAACAATCTGTTTAATTACACGCTTTATGAGGCAAATCAGTATAATGATTATTCCGCTGCGAGTACTGCGGCAGGCGGTAACACAGATCTCATCGTAAGATATGATCAGAGTGCAGGAAGTCATACTGAAAATACGATCCAGGTAATAGGTGACCTTTATGATGAGAATGATAATACCACGGATCCGCTATATTATGTAAAAGGTCCTGCTTTATCAGGCTCGTATGTGAACCCTGATACGGTGAATGATAAGCTTGGTTTGAAAGATACAGATAACAAGTATTATTCAAAAACATATGGCGAGGATACAAAAGTTCAGGTCAATGCAGTTCCTAAATACTGGCAATCCAATGTCACTTTGAAGACAACAGGGAGCGATAAGGAAGTTGATGCTAATAAGAAATTCTGCAAGTATTTTATTCTTGTTGTGACGTGGGACAATGCAGAGCAGCTGACTCAGGAAAAGAAAGAATCGGATCTGATATATTTCTCGGTACAGAGATTGAATTAATGAAGTGTCGACAGGCGGCTTTTGTAAATACCACAGAGTTTTATTACGGATGATGATAGATCCATGAAAAATATTCAGGAAAGGAGCAGCTGATCATCATGAAAAAAATGATAAACAACATAAAAAAACAGTGGCTCCATATCTGGATAGTTTTTGCTATTATAGCTCTTTCGAGTATGGGAGCAATGGCAGTGTATATTTCTGCAAACAGTACAATGAAGAGAGTGGTTGTATCTACGTCTTCTCAGGGCAAGCTATTTTCGTCGAATGTTCTGGTAGAGGATGGTATCAATACATATATTCCAAGATATTTTCCATCACTTACAGATAAAACGCAGACGTATCCGGTAGATGTTTATTTGTGGAATTACAGTCTGACAAATCCTGCAAGGTGGTATTCAGATGATATTGATTACACGATCACTTTTACTTTAACAGATTCTGAAGGAACACCGTTGGATGCAGCAACTATTGGAAGCAGAACAGTTATTATTGCAGATAAATATGATAATACACTTGCGACGCTTAATGGAACGACACCAATACTGACTTACACAAAAAGTACTGAAAGCCTTGATTATAATGCTTCGCTCTCGGCAGAAAATCATTACACTATGAAATATTCCGGAAACTGGGATCTCGACAATGATACAGATATCTGTGTAAAAGTTGATGTACAGCTGGAGAACGGTGGAGATACAGCCAAATATCAGGATCTGTCCCCACTCGGAGGTATTATCGGATTAAAAAGATCCGTGAGTACAGAGTCAACAGGCTGGCAGGCGTATATTTCCGAACAGGCCGATTCAAAAACAGTAACAGATTGTGATGGTTACAATATGGTTGTTTCCGGATCGGGAGCGGCGATTATTACTATCAAGTGGGATACAAGGTATCTTGACTGTAATAAGAGTTTCTACGACAACTCTATTTATTCATTTGGAACTTATTCAGACAGTACCAAAGAAGTATCATATACTGCACCGGAAACAGGCAGTAACATTGCAACCCTTGTGATCAAAGCAGATACAGCCAGTGCAGTCACGAGTAACCGCAACCGTTATGACATACAGTTTTATAAGACAGGAACCGGCGAATCGGCAGACTGGAGCTTTATTACAAATACAGAAAGTAGTTTAAGTGATTCTGTATGGCTTTACATAAATGTTGTACAGTAAATGAGATGTATGACATAAAGAAGCACGATGGCAGGAGATGATATATATGAACAGCAAGCTTAACAGAAAAAAGAAAAAGCTAATTAAACGCAGCATCAGTCTTACTGTGGCTTTTGCTATGCTGTTAAATGAATTGTTAGTCTGGAACTTTTTAGGAGAGCTCCCGATTATTAAAGATATAGAGAATGGTTTGTCATTAAAGGTAAGCGCAGCAGAAGACCCGGGTGATGATACGCTTTTTGTACACAATGCAGATAATAGCATAGAGGTTGATATAGTCGATCTGGTCAGCTATTCTGCCAACTGCCAGATCTATTCTACTTATCATCAGAATGACAAAATCATCATTGTTGCAGGTAAAGGCTATTCAGATTATTTCGAGTCAGGATTTCGGGGGATAGGTACTGAGAACAAACCTTTTAAAGGTTCTATTGAGATTGGTGCAAATACAAATGCGATATTAAATTTGGATGCGCCTCTGTTTAATTATGTATATGATTCGGTCACGATAAACAATGGGAATTCTTTTGATATATCAAGATACTACCCCGCCAACGCTACCACAGATAAAACAACACCGATCATAGCAAAAAATGTTATCCATGATGCCGATAACAGTACGTTAAGAATATGGAATATCGATCTTGTAAAGCCTTCTGATTTTAATCAGTCAAGCGAGCACAACCTCGGGGAATTCGGTGGTTTTATCGGAAATATGTGTTATGATCCCGAAGAAGATGCAGGTGCAAGGCTGAGTGTTTCTGTAACAATGGATATTTCAGGTACGGACACGGAAAATATTGCCCTTGCAGGAAGCGATGATATGGGTCTTGCCTGCGGTCATATGGAAGAGAAGACGGAACTTACATTTGCTTTGAGCGGTACAAGAGGCATCAGCAGTATCTCCACATCGGGCGGAGATGTCGGCGGTCTTGTTGGCGAGATGGAAAATGGTTCGATCCTTACATACAATAGTGCAAACTTCCTTGGGTCAAGCACGCCGATCTCTACGACTGCCTCAGGCAGTTATGCTGGCGGTCTTGTTGGAAAGAACACAGGTGCGACCGTCGATATCGGGGTGGTAGATTTAACTGCTGAACCGACTGTTCAGTATGTGATCGAGCAAAATATGACCGGAACTGCGGGAGCAGGTGGTGTGTATGGATACTATAAACCTGCGGAAGCTCTTGTTCCTACAACAGTAAATGAGGTTCCTGTCGATAAAAGTGTTAATACAAAGAATTATGATATCAACTGTCGGGTAAACGGAACAGGTTCTACCGGCGGTCTTTTTGGCGTGCTCGATGCAGAATATGATGTTACAATTAATGGCGGCGGCACAGTAACTTCAAACCATGCTTCCGGAAGCTGCACGTCCTACGGAGGATTGGTCGGAAAGTATGTTACCGATTCTTTAGACAGGACTCTGGTGGTTACAAATGTTACTGCCGTTCCTTCAAAGGAAGGGAGCGCAACATATTTTGGTGGCTGTATCGGTACTATGGACAGTTCTGTTCAGTCATATGCAAGCTTTGATTCTGTAAATGTAACTGCATCAAATGCTGGAAGTCTTACCTTTGGCGGGCTTGTTGCTTCGGCTGATAATGCTTTTATAGATGTAGATGGAGCGACTGTTACGGCTGGCGGGCTTAAGGGAGGAGGTCTTGTCGGAAGCCTTGATCATGGTGTGCTCAGACTTGACGGAACTGTTGATTTGACAGGTGCAACACCGACGGCGCCCGGAACAGGAGAGGAAAATAAGATAGGCAAGGTAGTCGGCTGGCGTGATGATGCACTTGTATTTGCAAGGAGTACATGTAACCTTACCAAACCTGATACAACAGTTGATGATATAGGCTCCTGGGGACAGGTGATCAGATTTGATGCCGAGGGTCCTGCCGCGAGTATTGAAAAATTGGCTGGTACTGAGGTCTTGAATGTTAACGAGATTACTCATGCTATAACGATCGCTGCTCCTTCTGATGCAACTGACACTTATAAAAAAATAGCCAGTGTATCAGATTACGCCAAAACAGCTCTGTGTTTCCAGATAGATGCCGGCAAGAATGATTTTATCAGTTTTGCAAATACAAGTTATGATTATAGTAGTATCGGATCACAAAGCATTTCTCTTGCAGCAAATGTTGACCTGTCAAACACGGGCTTTATTAATCTTACAAGAGATAACAATATCGGAACTGAAAATGCCGAGACTAAATGTACTTATGCAGGAACATCAGATACTCAAGTTGTATTTGATGGCAAGTCCGGAAGTGATCAGTATTCCATAACCTACGGCGGTCCAACTGTGTACCGTCATTCTTACACAGGCCTTTTTGGTATTACTAATAATGCAACGATCCAGAATACCACCTTTGCAGGAAATCTTAATGTAAATGCTAAAGAGGCTACTATGTATGCCGGCTCGGCAGCAGGAACAGCCAAAGGTAAATTTATAGCATCAGATCTTATTATTGATACAACTATCAATCATAATGGAGACAAGGATCTTTATGTCGGAGGTGTTCTGGGCGAAGCATCAAGCGCTATTGGTGACATTACTGCGTCAAACATAAATGCTAATGCCAGAATGATCGGCCATGCATCGGCAGCTGAAACCTGTCTTGGCGGAGTGATCGGCAAGATCTCTCATGCTGCAAATTCTACATCACTGAAGTGGTCATTTTCGGGTATTGACATTGCTGGTTCTATAATTAATGATAGCTCACTTGATAGAAATCAGGTGGGTGGACTTGTTGCTGTCATTTCTGGTGGAGCCGGAGCTACCAGTCGTACACTTGATCTAGATGATATAACAGTTAAGGGATTAAACATTAGTGTCAACTCGAAAAGTAACGGATCTGTCGGTGGCGTGCTTGGTTATTCCTGGGCAGGTGTAGATGCTGATTTTGATAATGTTGAGGTTGGAACAAGCGCAAGCGGTACAGTAACAACACCAACTATAACTCAGACAAACAATTCTGCAGCAGGCGTAGATCTTGCAGGCTTAGTTTATTCGGGAAGCGGATACTGGACTGTAAAATCGGCGAATGATCTAAAGGTAACTGCACTGAAAATCAATTCTGAAAATGCGCAGTCCTTTGGTATGATCTTAAACAGGGGCTGGAATGGTAATTCAAATATGTCGGCTATCGAAACAGCCGTTTATCTCGAACTTCAGAATGCAAGTGCATATTCAATAACAGCTGCAAATATTTCATTTAAGAAGTCTGATGATAGTACAGATATGACGATACCTGTGTTTGACGAATTAGTGGCTCATACTGCATTCTACACAGGAAGTGGAGCAAATAAGGTTGCTTATTCAGGTTCTGATCCCGATAATTTATATATTTTACAGAATGGACAGGGCGTTGTATCCATTCAGACATCCGGCGAAAACGGTGGTCTGACTATGAATGGCAGTGATGCTAGTGGAACATATACACCTGCTACTACATATGGTCAGCAGATGAACCCGTTTGCAAGATATTATTATAATCTTTATTCGATGAAGAGCAGTACAACCGGCGCTGCAGGGCTGATGTCCTGGGGTGCTAAGTGGTATGCCCATAGTAGTATTAAATCGGATGTATCGTCAAATACAAGCTGGGGAAGTACTATACCTAGTGGCACTTATGATCTGCAAGGCTACAGTTGGTATCCGCTCAATATTGATAGTGCAGTAGTTTCTATAAACGGAACTTTTACGTTTTACAATAAAGAATTTGAAGGCAGTGAAACTGTGGCGGCAGCAACAGACGGCAGACATACAGCAAGAACTTCTCTGTATTCAAATGGAACAACCCAACATTATCTGATGCACAGTGCTCTATTTAATAATGTTGGTCGCACGATAGATGTGGGCACGATCACTCTCAAAGGCAGTATACCACAGATAGATACTACCAGAACTGTTGGTGGAAAGACTATTGGTGGAATGAGTTCCGGAGTTTTGGCATTAGGAACTCTTAAGGGCTCAGGATCGACTGGTGATGCAACAGCAAAAATTTCGACGACAAGTGTGATTCTTGATGGTATTTATGTTCATAATTTTGATGTTAACAGTGCGTCTGAATATGCACCTTTGCTTATTAATAAATCGGATGATTATTCAACGCTGACAATACGTGGAGTGAAGGTTGCTTCCGATGCATCATATAAGAATAATACTAATGTACAGACGAAAACAATATCCGGATATTCATATCCGAAAGCAGCAACCAGCCTGATCGGTAATGTGGGCTCGAGCAACGAATCAAAGAATATCAACGTTTCGTTCAATGACATTAAGCTTGATGGCAGAGAAGCTGTTCTTAATATGTCTGATCTCAATTCTGCTTATCATACGGATGTATCCATCTTTACCAGAGCGACCCTTCTTAACAGGCTCTGTTTTGATACAGGTAAGGGTTTATATACTTATAGTTTTGAAGAAGACTGGAATAATGGAGCTCATAGTACAGATCATTGTGTAACATACGGTAAGGAAGTAGGTTATGATGACACGTATACAAATACGCAGTATCCTGATCAGGAAAGATGGTATTTGAATACTAATGGTACAGTTTATGTAAATCCTATATCGTCTGCTGATAGTTCGGGAACATACTCGGTAACATTTGTTTCAGACTATCTCCCTTATGTTGCTGTTCCTTATGATAGCACGAAGAATTACTATCAGCTTGAAGTTAACCATACATCGTCAGTATTCGGCGGCTGCGGAACGTATAATGATCCTTATACAATTACTTCAACAGCAGATTTTAATAAAATATATGATATTCTGGCGAATTCCTCTTATTCAACTGCCCATTCGATCTATATTCCAATGAAGAGTGAAACAGCGGCAAACCTAAGTGCAACATGGCACGATTCAAATGAGCATGGACAGTATGTATATGATACCAGCTTACATGAGTTTTATCTTGACGGTGATAGTTCAAAAGAATCTTTGACAGTTCAGCAGATACGTACATATGTTGCCGGAGCATATTATCTTATTGAACCGGAAAACAACGGTACATCGATCATTATTTCGGGAAATGACTTTAAAGGTCTTGGAAACACAACAGATACATATGCACAGTTCAGGGGAGTTATAGTTGGAGATGGAAATGATGCCATAATCAACAAAACGAATTATCCTCTCATCGCTTACAGCAATGGTAGTGTTATCAAGAATGTTAAAATTGAAGTGGATAAGAACACCGCTGCGGAAGGACAGCCTGCTGTAACAGAAAATATATCTAAAGATATGGCTTCAGCAAAAGATTATGACGCAACAAATGGCGGTGCTAACTATGGTGCGGTTATAGGCTCTGTGCTTGGCGGTGATAATATCATTGATGGTGTTACTGTTACATTCAAGAATACAATAATTGAGCTTAAAGGTAATGCAGCACAGTTTATCCCTGTTGGAGGATACGTTGGTGTTATTTTGAACGGTGGCGTGATTTTCCGTGGTATGGAGGGAAAGAAAAGCGGTATCAGCGGGCTTCCTTCGGGTATAGTTAAAAATGGCAGCAAAACAGATCTCAGCCTTGAGAGCAATAAGAAATGGCTCTATGTCAACCCGATCATAGGCAGAGTAATAAATGGCTATGCGGTTACAGAAGCCAGTGCTTATCGTCCATTTGAAGATGGAACTCGTGTTTATCACGGCGGCGCAAGAACACTTGATGATGGCACAGAAGATGCATCAGGTTTAGTTACGGAATACTGGGCGAAAAAGAAAGCTGACAATTCAATCGGAGTAGTTGATTCTGATACCTTTAATGAAACAGAGTACACGCTTGAGCCCGTTACTATGCGCAACGGCAATAAGCATTATTCTATTGCGGATATTGATAAGAATTTGGATAAACTTGATACAAAGGGCTCTGCGGCTAATATCGAAGTACCTAATGGTCAGGCTTTCTTCATTATGTCCTTAGCCGTAAATAGCGGTATGTCGAAAAAAGCACTAGGTTATAATCAAGCATATCAAGTATCGCGCTCTGCTAAATACAGCAGTGTTGAAAAGAATTTAACAGCTGCGACAAACTCTGTAGCTGATTATAATTCATACGCTAAAAATGATAAGCTTAATTCATCAAATGTAGCAGAGAACAGAGGCTATATATGGAACAATTATACTATAGACAATGTGGATATTAGTGCAACAAACAACAGAACACTAAAATTATCGACTTCAAATGGAAATTATTATCTTCCCGACGGTTATAAAGGAATAGGCAACTTCTTCCAAGATTTAGATAATACTCGTATGAAAATAACTTCGTTTGATGGTAATAATTCAACTATTTCTCAGAACACATATTTTTATTATTATGATGATTCTTCAAGTTATAGTCCGATTTCTTCTAATAAGATGGGATTGGGTTTGATCAATTATACTACAGTTGACGGAACATACCAGAATTTTTATCTGACAGGAAACCTGACTACAGATTTGGTGAATAAGCAAAATGGTGCGTTTATTACAAACAAACAAGCGAGTGCATTAGATCCGATAAGTAATAATACCGCAGGAAATAGTATTTATCTTTCAACGGGAATGTTACTGGGTACATCAAATGCTGCTATTACAGTTAAGAATATTGCACTTAAAAATGTATATTTATTTGGTTTGAGAAATACCGGAGGAATGATAGGGTATCTTTCGAATCTTAAGACTTTGAATTATATAATTGAGGCTTCGGTTGAAGATGATGCCTATAATTCAGATATGATCAAGGTTCATGGCAGAGCAAGCACTGGTGGGCTTGTTGGAAAGATCAATACCGGATATGCCAAAGTAGATATGAACAACCACACTTTTAATTTGAATGAAGTGGTCTGCGAATGTACGAACAGAGGTGGAAACTATTATGATTACGGTGTTGGCGGATTCATTGGCATGATGAGAGCCGGTCAGAACGGAATGGATTCTGAAGATAATCCTTCTTCAAACTATTTTAGGAATATAGTAATCGGAACAGAGGAGCAGGCACAAAATGTTACTTGTACAAAAGGTGCCGAGATGTTTACTGCAGGAGTGGTTGGTATTCTTAATAAGTGTAAAGGTATCAACATTGAAAACTGTACGTTTTACAACTTGTCTGTTGAAGCAAAATACGCTGCGGCAGGTCTGGTTGCATTTCCTACGACTTATACTCCTGCGGTAGTTTCTAATACACATCTGTATAGTCCTTTGGGTTCTTCCATAGAAAGTAATGCAGATTTTGCAGGAGGTTTGATCGGTAGTTCAGATCCGAGAACAGATAATGGTGGCGGTAGTCAGAAGTTCACTTTTAATAACTGTTCTGTTGAAGGGTATACACTTTCCGGAAAAAAGGGTGCCGGAGGAGCAATCGGTTTCAGAGGTGCAGCGACTTCTGCCGGCGTAAGAAATTTAGTAATTAATAATTCAAAAATTCAAAACTGCGTTATTAAGAGCGATGGCTCGGCAGGCGGTTTGATCGGTGAAATGAATGAGCCGATAGTTGGATACAATGTTCTGTCAAAGAATGTTACACTTGAAAGCTATACACCTGATGGTTCGATAACTAATGCAGGTTATATTTGCGGTCGAATTACTACAACAACTGAAAATGTAACTTATATGACTTCTGGTAATTCCAGAACAAATAATATAACCGGTACTAAGCCAAATATAAAAATCGTTGGCTTCAGCCGACAAGCTGATGATGAGAGCACAATGGAACCTGAATTGGTTGGTGCCTGCAATTACGGAACAGGTTTTGGTACAGACGGCTATGTCATTTTTGCTGATTACAATGATCATGCTGATTCCGTTGACTATCAGAATAAGTTGTTTTCAAATATGCAGAGCATAGGGACTAATGTTAAAACAATGAGAAGCCGAACAGTTAACAACACGACAGGCGATGTAGTGTATGGTAATTATGATACTCATGCTGATGCAAACACCGATACGGGATATACAAGCAATGGAAAAACCACTTACAACGAAAACTATCCATACGTTACATCAAGCCGTAAATTTGATATCGATGGTACAAATTATCTGACCGGAGATGGCGTAAGTTCATATTCGTATGGTTCTTCTGCGTTTTGGAAGATCACAAATGATAGAAAGAATGATACCAGGAAGTCGTACAAAGTATTTAATGAACTTGAAAATGAAGCGATAGCTAAAATTGAAAGTGAGTATTCTGATTCTTATACAGAGTTTAAGAGTTATCTTGATGATAATGAGAACAATGGGATATTAAGATTCCCGCTTCTTATCGCAGAGGATACGAACAGATCAACATTAACGACACTCATTAATAATTATCTTGATACTCTGACCAATACCACTTACAATTTTGCTGACACAACAAATTCAGCTGTATTTGATGTTGGGTTGTATAAGTGTACATATAAGCAGGGTACCAAAAAATTTGATGTTGACATCGGTTCAGGTGCCAACAGCGGTAAGACGGCTTGTCTTAAGAAAATGGAGGTAACGTTAAGCGGTCAAAAAAGCTATTATTTCTACATGGAAGCGAGTGATGTTGATACCGGAGATATCCCGCAGTTCTCACTTATGGATGTGATGTTCAAAGATCCTAGCGGTTCGGGTAATGTTGCCTATCATTTGTATGTTCCGGTCTATGTCAGGAAGGTACTGCGTTATGACTTCAATGCTGAAATAAGATCAGGTACTGATTATAATCGTGATGAGTATACAAAACTTACAGCAGGACTGACACAGAACACAAGAAGTCAGGGCCTTTTCGAGAATATCGGTAACCCGGTCACGATCTCTTTTGAATACCGGTATACAAGGTCGGCTGACGAGTGGGTCGCTGCATTGAACGCAGGTGACAGCTTGTTAACAAATTACTATAAGAGTCTTACCATTAAAAACCATAACGGTAATAATTGGCCGGACGTAACAAGGCTGGTTCTTGTCGATGCAAATAATAAAGATAAATTCTATTATCTTGATACTCCGCCGGCTATGAATAACGCGCAGACAACCTATATCAGTCTATATGATTTTACTGACAGCAATGGTAACAGATTTGCTCCCGCTCCGATGCAGAACCTGATGACTGTAACGCTGGAACAGAGTGAAGATGGAACGCTCACGCCGACAGCAGGTAATACCGCCACGGGAGCTACAGTATATGACGGAACTACTTATTACCGACCGATCACAGGTAACGATACATCGCTTTCGGATTCTGATAAATACTCAGTTACTTCGGTAACCGATATCAAGCCGGAAAGATATTACCTGAGTATTTTTACAAAGCTTGATACATCGGACGAAAATATATATCGCTATGAGATATCTTCTCCCGAAAGCTTTAACAGTAACGGAACGGGTGTTACTTATACAGATGAGAATTGGTCAGTAGATAACTGGCGAGCAAATAAGATCGATAAGTCAACGATACTGAATCTGTTTATCGGCAATCTGTATGACAACGATCTTACATTATCCGTGACACCTCAGAAAAGCGGTTCTCAGATAATGGCAGGTGATAACCGTTATCTTGATATTACGATGACGGCTAATGTCAATCTTACAGAGAAAGCGGTGCTCGCAGGTATTCCTGGTAATATGAGTTCATTCCAGAATAAGGCTGAGATCTATCAGACATTCCTTATGATGTATGATAAGCTTGAAGCAGATGGAAGTTCGGAAGTCGGAATATCTCTTGAGGCAGATGGTGCAGTAGGAGACATTTCACATAAATTTATGGGAGGCGATATTCCTCCTGCAAGTTTTGATATGGCATCGGCAACTGCTGTGGATAATGAACAGCATATATTCTCTGAACAGTATGTTGAGCTAAGAAACGGTCAGAATCTGATCAGAGAGCTGTACAAACAAGCCAACAACTATGCGGTGACCATTCAGGTCGATTTTGAAATGGTATATGCGCCGAATGCTTTAGGTTATCAGTTCCCGAAGAGGGAAGATGGTTCATTGATCAGCAGTGGTTCTAGTGTTATAGGTTATTCAAAGATAGCGTCAACTGTTGAAGGAGCAGCGAACAGTGCTGCATTCGACAAAGACACAGATCCCACAAGATACTATATCAGTGATGAATCCTCAGCTACACTTGAGTATAATGTTGTAACTTCAAAGGACATAGCAGGCCAGTATCATTATCTCGGAATAAATTCTGTTGAAACAGGAGACGATGAGTGCTCCATTGATACTTATGCTGTATATGATACTCGTGCATTGAAGAGTACCGGTGATTATATAGAGCTGACGATGACACTTTCCAATAAGTCATCTTATGTACAGGCTACAGTAGGAAATCCTGCTGTTTCCGGAACTGCATTGCCGATAGAGGATTATCTGACAGATCTTAAAATCTATGGCACAGGCGATTCAGTGATCTTTGAACAGGGAGCAGATCCGACAAATACAGCGAATGTTGTTACTACGGAGGACTCGACCATTTATAAGGTGCGGGTAAATAGATCGTTGCTTAAAACACAAACAGAAGGAGTTTACTATATACCCATCGATTATAAGGTAAAAACAGGAAACGCCCTCTTTAATAACGATGGTCTGATGTATTCCAATTACAAGGTTTCACTTACGGCAGCAATGTATCCTGCAATAGACAGTGTAGCAAACAATTATTCAAAGGCATCCTATGCGTATGATCATATCATCTATACAAACGCAAGAGTTGTACCTGAAGTGATTGAACCGTGATCACACGTAAAGCAACCAAATATCTTATTAGCACACCCCCGAGGAAATGCACTCCCCGGGGGTGTGTTTAAGGAATGTCAGGATTATACCACTTTTCAAAAAAATAAGTCAATTCTTTGAGTACAAAAATATGTACTTGATTTTTTGATTCAAAAAGAGCCGCAAGCTATTGCTTACGGCTCTCTTTATCATATCATAAATTAATCATTAACAGCGTTCTTAGCGATAACATCAGCTACCAGATTTGCGGGGAGGGGTTCGTATCTCACTTTTTCAAATGTGAATGAACCTCTGCCCTGGGTCATCTGTCTCAGTGTCAGCGTGAAGTCCTGCATCTCTGCCATGGGAACTTCTGCAACTATCTCGGTAAGACCATGCTTGTCGGTGGGGTTCATGCCGAGAACTCTGCCGCGGCGCTTGTTCAGCTCGCCCATCATATCGCCTGTGTTGTCATCGGGAACGATAACGTTCAGCGCACCGATAGGTTCAAGCAGTATAGGCTCAGCCTGTCTCAGACCTTCCTTGTATGCGATGGAAGCAGCCATCTTGAATGCCATTTCCGAAGAGTCAACAGGGTGATACGAACCGTCTACCAGTATAGCTTTAAGTCCAACAACAGGGAAGCCTGCCAGAACGCCCTTCTTTACGCTCTCCTGAAGTCCCTTTTCAACTGCGGGGAAGAAGTTCTTGGGCACAGCACCGCCGAATACCTTCTCCTCGAATATCAGTTCGTCTGATACACAAGGCTCGAACTCTATCCATACATCACCGTACTGACCGTGACCGCCTGACTGTTTCTTGTGTCTGCCCTGTACCTTGACTTTCTTGCGGATAGTCTCGCGGTAGCTTATCT
>Ga0256405_10004120_pt1 | contig 27995 bp, 23 predicted proteins | sample RumenRJG_02DNA_FD_189096 | JGI IMG/M metagenome (GOLD analysis project Ga0256405, IMG submission 189096) | Bovine rumen microbial communities from Lethbridge, Alberta, Canada - RJG_02 | ecosystem: Host-associated > Mammals > Digestive system > Stomach > Rumen | place: Canada: Alberta... | reverse complement strand
AAGCACATTTATTGTATAAATTGATGATTAAAAAGTCTAATAAAAAGGTCATGTCCAAATATTTCTATAGAAACTATCCTAAAATTTTAATTTCCTAGATTTTTGGAGATGACTATTTTATTTAAGCTTTTATCAATTATGAAATATATCGCTACATACATGTATGAGCGCGCAATAAAGAAAAACCGGGTTTTTATTTCACGATTGTCCCGGCTTTTAATTTAAATGCATCTTTCGCATTATCTAATGAAGCGATAACTGCGGTCTTGTTATTATCTTTTAAGAAGTTAAGTACCGCTTGTACTTTTGGATACATGCTTCCTTTAGCGAAATGTCCTTCTTCAAGATATTTGGCTAAATCGCCTTTCTTAACGTCTTTTAAGACGACTTCGTTTTCTTGCTTATAATTTAGACAAACGTTGTTTACCGCGGTCAAAATGACTAAATAATCAGCATCTATGAGTTCTGCTAGCTTCGCAGAAGCGTAATCTTTATCAATTACCGCGGCAACACCCTCTAATTTGCTATCTTGTTTAATAACGGGGATGCCACCTCCACCTGCGCATATCACAACTTGTCCATTATCTAATAATGCTTTAATAGATTCTTTTTCAATGATGTCGATTGGTAATGGTGAAGGAACCACTCTTCGATAGCCTCTTCCAGCATCTTCTTTCATGATATAGCCTTTTTCTTTATTTAATTGTTCGGCTTGTTCTTTATTGTAGAAGGATCCGATTGGTTTACTTGGAGATAGGAAAAGTGGATCACAAGGGTCCACTTGTACTTGGGTAATAATAGTTGCGACAGTTTTATTAATGTTATTTAGTTTAAAAGAATTATATAAGGCATTTTGAATGTGATAACCGATGTAACCTTCAGACATAGCGCCACATTCAGGAAATGGCATATTAGGTGTTTCTTTAGATGTTTCAAAAGCAAGATTAATCATTCCCACTTGTGGACCATTACCATGTACGATAGCAACTTCGTTATCATCCATAATTAAACCAGTAATAGCCTCAGCGACTTTTATTAATGCTTGTTTTTGTTCACTAGGATTATTACCTAGTGCATTGCCCCCTAAGGAAACTACGTATTTTGCCATATTAATTAATCTTCGTCATCTGGATCTTTTGGATCATCATCTTCGTCTTTTTCTTCTTCTTTGCCTAAGACTTTGTTAATCGCACCCACAACGGAGTGATAAGCAGGAATCGCCAAGAACACGACCCACATTGGATGCCATAACATTGGATTACCATATGTACCAAGAGCCACTGGTAATGTGAAACACACTAAGAAGAATGTGAATATAGCGGTAAAGGCCATATTGAAGTGGTTAGCGTTTCTCTTCACAATTGCTCTAGCAATAGAACAAATGATTTCTGGGATGAAGAAGACAATCCACATAATATGCCACCAGCCAAGGATGGCGCTTGTTACTACATAAGCGACAGCGGCTAGTGTGAATAGTGTAGCTTCAATCGCCCCGATAATAGCCATCTTGGTATCAAATTGATGTTTCTTAACAGTGCCATCAGCGTTATAGCAAGTCACACCGTCATCATTAATAGTGACTTTCTTACCATCTTTACCAACAAAGATTACGTGATCATCTTTATTGGCTTCAGTTTTATCTTCTTGTGCGGGTGTATCTTCTTTAACTTGTTCTTGCACGATGGTATCGATATCTTCATCTGTCGCGAGGAGTTCATCGAGAGATACTCCATATAATTTCGCTAAGCAAATAAGATTATCAGTGTCTGGAGAAGCTTCCGCTCTTTCCCATTTACTCACGGCTTGTCTTGATAAGCCTAATTTATCCGCGAGTTCTTCTTGGGAATAGCCATATTTTTTCTTAATTTAACTAATCTGTCTGCAATTTCAATCGTCATAATCGTTTCCTCCTGTTTTTGACATCAACAATCTAGCAATTTTTTACTCGGTTGCGCCACCTAGTCTAGTTAGAATTTTCGCAACTTTTGGTTGCAAATCACTTATTTCTTGCTAAAAAGTCGCCAATAACAGCGTCATAACGTTCTTCATCACTTAATCTTACCCTTGAATGAAGTGCGCCTTCAAACCAGACAAGTTCTTTCTTATTTGAGGAGCAAGCAGCATAGATTTCTTTACTCTTTTCAGGTAAGCAATATACATCTTTAGTGCCCCAAATAAATAGAACAGGTATGTTACCAAATTTAGGGACATAATTAATTGTTTTCGCGTCGTTAATATTGCATTTGGTGAAGTGTTTGAACCACATCCAAATTTGATAATAAACAGGGAATAAAGCATGGCCACTTTCGATGTAGTGGTTCTTATAGATTTCTTGATAAGTGATAAAAGCGCTGTCTAAGATAATGGCTTTTAAATAATCTTTATCGAATGTCGCAGTGGCGATAGATGTTGCGCATGTACCAACACATATACCGTGTAAATATAATTCTTTTTGATTATGCTCATTATGCATGTATTCCATCCATAATTTCGCATCTTCTGCTTCCTTAATACCACATGTGGAATAAGTACCTTCAGAAAGACCATGCGCTCTTTGGTCGATAACTAAAACATTAACACCAAGTTTCTTATATGGTTGAGCGTAGTAATAGGAATACACTAGTGTTTCTCTTCTACCTGGAAGAATGATAACAGTTTTATCAAAACCATAATCAAACCATTCACCAACTAGTTTAAGACCATCGTTAGAGGTAATGCTTAATTCTTTAATATAAGATTTATCACCTTCAGCCCAGGCTAAGCCTCTTTTCCACATCGTTTCTAAAGCGGGATTACCTGGTTCTGAACATTCTTTTCTACCCCAAGAGCCTAATTTACCACGCATTAATGTCTTGCTATAAACCTTATAGGCCACAAGGAAAGTGAAGAATACTGAAAATAGTAGTCCTAAAACTAATAAGGCACCAACAACGATAATAATGATGATAACTGGTGTAGGCATAGATTATTTCTTTAATAATTCGTTTAAAATAACAGCTTCTTTTTCACACATTGGAGAAACTGGTTCATCCCCGGCATAGAAAGCAGCGGCTAAACCTGGTCCAACATTACAACCAGTGGATTGACCAACTGAGACAAAGATTAAGTTTTGTGGATGGAATGTTTCTTCAATCATCTTTTTCATTTCTAAAGCTTGTGGCTCTCTTAATGAATAAGTGACAACGAATGATTTATTTGTTGGATCACCAATTGTTCTTTTAATGTATTCTGGGAATAATTTCATGACTGTTTTATAACCACGTGCTTTACCAATGATTTGGGTTTGACCTGTTTCGTTACATAAATCACCTAATGGTTTAATACCAATCATATTGCCCATGAAGGCTTTGCCTTTAGCAATTCTACCTTTTCTCGCTAAGAAGAAGAGGTCATCAATGAAACCACATTGGTGAATTCTTAATCTAAAGTCTTGTAAATATTTAACAGTGCTATCAAAGTCCATACCTTTTTCGCGGCATAAACTTGCTTCAATAGCGATTAAGTCAATCGCGCCACTATATCTTAATGAGTCAATGACTTTGATTTTAACTTCTGGATATTGCTCCATGACTTCTCTAGCGCCAACAGTGAAAGCACTGTAGCCACCACTCATCGTGGAGGAAATGGTAATAACAATAACGTTTCTACCAGCTTTAGCTAAAGCGGTTAATCGATCGTTAATTGTTTGAGGAGAAGGAATAGAAGAACTGAAGTTATTTTTCTTATTGGTCATTAATGTGAAATATTCATTAGGGGTCATTTTCTCCCAATAAATATCGGTTTCTCTATTAGAACCATCTGGCCACACAACTGTACTAATTGGGGTTTCTTCAATCCCGTATTTTTCAATAATTTCTCTTGTAAAATCGCCACCAGCGTCGGTGAGAATCGCAAAGTTTTCTTTCATGATGTTTAATTCTCCTTGTTGTTCTTCACAACATATCTATTTTTTAACTTCCATACTAGGTATGCAAGTGGAAAATTAAGTAAGAATGACACTAAAAGGGCTATTGTATAGGCAATACCCATATAGATGTGACAAACTTCATATAAAAATGTCACCATCACAAAAATCAATAGTGTCTTAAATGTTGCATAGCCGCCTTCAATTAATGTACGCCTACCCATCTTTCTTGTTGGCCACACAAAAGTGGTCACACCGATAAGAGCTTGGTAGTAGAAAAGATAAGAAGCCGCTAAAAATGAATATTTATAAATACCAACGTTTGGCCATACTCCTGTTAAAACAGTTAACATAGCAATACTTAATAAAGCACACACAAGTGGAGTAATCGCATAACCCCAAATAGTTCTTTGAATTCTAAATGTATCTAATGATGGTTTGAAGTGAGAAGAACTATTGTTATTTAAATAAATAGTTTCAATTGGTACTTCTTCAAACTTTAATCTTTTGATTTGAAGGTCACAGATGACATTCATTTCATATTCATAATGGTCACCTTGTAAAGTGGTGATATTAAAAATATCTTCAATTGGGAAACCTCTTAATCCACATTGATCATCAGGGACATATTCCTTAGTTAAAAGTGTTCGACATAATCTCGACATGAAGTTACCATTTCTACTTCTTTTAGGCACGCTCTTATCAAACTTACGAGAGCCTAAAACAATGTGGTTTGTTTCATGTAATTTATCATTAACTTTAATAATATCTTTAACCGCATGTTGTCCATCTGCATCACAAGTAATGACGTAGTTATGCTCCTCAGGATGTAGGTTTACATAAGAAAAACCAAGACGTAACGCTGCACCTTTACCACGGTTAGGATTTTGATCTAAAACAATCGCGTATTTCTCCGCTTCTTTAAAGATATCAGTGAAGTGTTCACCTGAACCGTCGTTTACAACGACAACATCAAAACCTTCCTCTTTTAGGCTGACTAAAAGTTCAATCATCAAGTGATCTGGTTTATAAGCAGGGATTAATATATAAGTATCATTTCTTGGATAATTAACTTTTTCCATTACTACACAATTATAGTAAATCTAGGATATTTTTAAAAATATAATTGCGAATAATAATATATTTTGTTAGTATTTATGAGCAAACTTACTTTGGGCGACATTACGGCTCAAGGCGGAAGGAGAAAAAGTTATGAAAAAAGGTGTCCATCCAGAATACCATCGTTGCACAGTCACATGCATCTCCTGCGGTAACACATTCGAAACAGGTTCTGTTTTAAAAGAAATCAAGGTTGATACATGCGCGAATTGCCACCCATACTACACTGGCAAACAAAGATTCGTTCAATCCGATGGTCGTGTCGATCGTTTCAACCGTAAATATGGCTTAAACGAAAAGAAATAATTAAATATCAAGATTAAAAGCAAAGCCCCGAAATCAAATCGGGGCTTTTTCTTTATTTGGTGGTGATATGGGAGAAACAAGACAAATAGGTTACCACCAAATGCAGTGAGGAAAATTCATTTATTAATAATTTTGAGAATCCATTTGTTTTGTCTTATTGACCATCGCTTTGAAATCGTCTCTATACTTATCGTTAATGTAATCATCATTAATTCTTTCTAATAAGTGAACATAGGATGATTCACCTTTGTATTGAGATTCAGTTAAGGTTAAGGCATATTCAGCGACATAACTAGCGAAGTCAAAGTCAGCACGTCTAGAAACACTAACATCTGTTTTAGTGTTAATGACTTCTTTATTTTGTTCAGTAGTCGGATCTTTATATCTAAGAGTGGTTTTGAAAAAGAAGTTTTCTGGAGTCTCAGTTTTAAGTTCTAATTCATATAAGGCGACAGTGGTGTGATCAGACATGATTTCACCAGCGTCTTTCTTATCATCTTCAAATTCTTCGTCTGTCATTTGTCTAGTTTCATAGCCAAGTAAACGATATGAAACGACATCTTGTGAGAATTCAATTTGACACTTCGCGTCTTTAGCGACGACATATAATGATTTGCCTAATTCTTCTTCGAAGACTTTCGTAGCTTCTAATTCATCATCGATATAGTAAGCATTACCATTACCATTATCTGCGAGAGTGTATAAGGTATCGTTATTATTGCTTCTATATCCACAGCAGGTGAGGTACACGCCATCCGCGGCTTTTTGCTTAATTAAGTCAGTTAAATCTTTACCAGAGACTTTACCAACATTGAAGTCGCCATCAGTGAGAAGAACCACTCTATTGTTACCACCGTTGATGAAATATTTATAGGCTAAGTTATAGGCTTTTTCGATACCGTCTTCGCCATAAGTGCTACCACGTGATTCTAAACCATCGATAACTTTATTTAATTTAGTCTTATTTTTACCAGTTAAACCTTCACATTCAATCTTACCTGTTGAAGCATAGGAAACGATGGATACAACATCATTTTCTCCTAAGTTATCAACAAGTGTATGAAGTGATTTCTTAACTAAGCCAAAGACTGAATTCATTGAACCACTTTTATCTACAAGGATAACAATGTTATTTTTAACATTCTCAGTAATAGCAGGTTTAGCCTTAACAACCACACTCGCTAAATAGTGTTCATTGTTCCATGGGCAAGCATCTAATTCTAATTTAGTTACTAATGCATCATCTGTGTCATTAACATAACCATAAGAGAAGTAGTTGAGCATCTCTTCAATACAAGCGCTGTTTTTAGCGTTATACATATTGCCCCTATTAATGGCTTGTCTAAGGATGGAATATGAGAACGCTGAACTTGTTAAAGAAACGTTACTTGTTTTGCTTTCTTCGGAAACATTCACAAATGGGTTTTCAGTAACTTCAGGAACGTAATTGTATTCTTCATCTCCTGTATAATATTGATTACTTTGATAATTGTTATAATTGCTATTTCCTTTTGGATTATAGTAGCCTCCATAACCACCGTATCCATTACCAGCAGCGCAGCCCACTAAACCAGTGGCTAAAAAGCCGAGAAATAAATGTCTAATTTTAAGTTTCATGTTTGGATGACCTCCTACTAATTAGACGAGGCAAATATGATTAATTGCTAAACATTTTGATATTTATTTTTGGTAGCGAAATAAATTATTTTTTATAAAAATATGCGTTTAAATCGTTTAAACGGCTACTTTTTAAGTAGGGGGTTGTCGCAAAATTTTAAAATGGTATCATATTCTCCGGCTTATGAAAAAGACAAAGACTATTGCATTTATCACATTACTAATCGTTGTTGCCTTATGGGGTGTAGCGCCTGTTATCTCCAAAACCATTTTTGAAAATAGCGTTTATTCTCCAGGTATTTTAATTGCAATGCGTGGTTTATTCTCCATTATTGCGATGGCGATAGTGATCAATAAAGGCTTTAAGAAAGTTAATAAATCTTATCTTATTTGTATACCTGCGGGCATTATATTAGCCGCTGCGTATATCTTCCAATTTGTCGGTTTAAAATATACCGTCCCTTCTAAAAATGCTTTCTTAGAAAATATTTCATGTATCACTATTCCTATTTTCATGTTCATCTTTATTAGAGAAAAGCCAACATGGTATAGCATTGTTTCCGCTTTAATATGTGTGGTTGGTTCTTTATTCTTGGTGGGTAATGGCTTTAATTTCTTAGAATTCTTCAAAAGCGGTAACTTACTAGGTGATGGTTTATCCGCTATTGGTGGCTTATTCTTTGGTTTAGATATCGCCTTCACTAAAGTGTTCTGTAAAGATAAAGATCCATTATTATATGTTTTCTTCCAATTAGTGATTCTTACTGTGGTCGCTACTGGTTACTCATTTATATTTGAAGCAAATGTCTTTAAAGAATTCGCCTTCTCATTTGCCTTCTTAGACATCTTACAAGTCATCTTCTTAGGTGTTGTCTGTACCGCTTTATGTTGGGTCGCTAGAGCCTGGGCAATGAAATCAATTGACGCTGTTACTGTTAGCTTATTAGTACCATTATCCGCGGTTATCGCTAGTGCATTATCCATCTGCTTAAAGATTGAAGAATTCACATGGAACTTATTAATAGGTGGCATTATTATCCTCTTATCCATTGCGGTTTCCGCAATATTTGATTATCGTAAAGAGTGTCAAGCTAAGAAACATAATAAAGAGGAGGAAAACGAACATGAAGAATGTCCAAGTGAACTCTGAAATAGGTCGTTTAAAAGTGGTTCTTCTTCACGAACCAGGTGATGAAATCCATAACTTAACACCAAAGAAGTTAGATGACTTATTATTTGATGATATTCCATGGCTCCCATTAGCGAAGAAAGAACATCAAGCTTTCGCTAAAACTTTTAAGGATGCTGGTGTTAAAGTTGTCTATCTTACCGACTTAATGACAGAAGTTTTGAATTCCTCTAATGATATTAAGAACGAATTCGTAGAACAATTTATTAAAGAAGCGCATATCAGAAGCAACACTCTTAGAGAAGTCGCTACTGAATATTTAAAGAGCTTCAAAGACAATAAAGAATTAGTGCTTAAAACAATCGCTGGTATTAAAAAGAGCGAATTACCTAACTACCAAGTTAAATCACTTGCTGATCATGTTGATGATTATCCATTTGTCACTGATCCAATGCCAAACTTATATTTCACTCGTGACCCGTTTGCCTCTATTGGTAATGGTATTTCGCTTAATAAGATGTATTCCGTTACTAGAAGTAGAGAAACAATCTTCGGTGAATATATCTTTAAATATCACCCAACATACAAAACCACACCTTTATATTATTCCCGTTATGAAGACGTGAATATTGAAGGTGGTGACATCATGGTTCTTAATAACCATGTCCTAGTAGTGGGTGTCAGCCAAAGAACATGCGCTGAAGCAGTGGAACGTTTAGCCAAGAATCTCTTCTATAACAATGAGACAGATTTTGATACCGTCTTAGCGTTTACCATTCCACAGGCTAGAACATTTATGCATTTAGATACAGTCTTTACCCAAGTGGATGTTAATAAATTCGCGATTCATAAAGGCTGCTATGAAAAGTTAAAAATCTTTAGAATCACTAAAGACTTCAATAATGATAAGAAAGTCAAAGTTATGGAATTAGATCAAAAACTTGAAGACGTTCTTGAATCATATATTGGTTTACCAATCACTCTTATCCCATGTGGTGGTGGAGATACCATCAGTGCGGATCGTGAACAATGGAGTGATGGTAGTAACTTCGTGGCGATTGCCCCAGGTGAAGTTATCGCTTATGAAAGAAACGACATCACTAATGCCGCGCTTATAGAAGCGGGTATTAAAGTCCATATCATTCCTTCTAGTGAATTATCTAGAGGCAGAGGTGGACCAAGATGTATGTGTATGCCATTAGTTAGAGAGGAATTATAAAAATGAACTTATATAAAAGAAACTTATTAACTTTGTTAGATTTCACACCAGAAGAAATCCAATACTTATTAGATTTATCTCTTTCTTTAAAAAAGAAAAAACATAATGGTGAAGCCCATGATGTTTTAAGAGGTAAAAATATTGTTCTTCTTTTTGAAAAAGATAGTACAAGAACTAGATGCGCTTTTGAAGTGGCCGCTGCTGATTTAGGTATGAACGCTGTTTATATCGGTAGCAGTGGTTCGCAAATGGGTAAAAAAGAATCAATTGCTGATACAGCGAGAGTGTTAGGTAGAATGTTTGATGGTATTGAATATAGAGGCTTCAAACAAAAGACTGTTGAAGACTTAGCCAAATATTCCAAAGTTCCAACATGGAACGGCTTAACTGAAGATTATCACCCAACACAAATCCTCGCTGACTTTATGACCATCATTGAACAAAAAGGTAAACTTAAAGGTATTAAGATGGCTTACTTAGGTGATGGTAGGTATAACATGGGTAATTCCTACTTAGTAGGGGCCGCGAAAATGGGCTTAGATTACCGCATGGTTGGACCAAAAGAATTATGGCCAAATGAACAGTTAAGAAATAGATGTTTAGAAATCGCTAAAGAGACTGGCGCTAAATTAACATTTACTGAAAGTGTTGAAGAAGGCGTTAAAGACGCTGATGTTATCGCTACAGATGTCTGGGTTTCTATGGGTGAAGATGCTTCCGTTTGGGAAGAAAGAATTAACTTATTAAAACCATACCAAGTTAATACCCGTGTCATGTCTTTAGCGGATCCTAAAGCTATCTTCATTCACTGCTTACCATCCTTCCATAACTTAGAAACTAAAGTAGGTATGGAAGTTTATGAGAAGTTTGGACTTAATGGTTTAGAAGTTACTGAAGAAGTATTTGAAGGTAAACAATCAGTGGTTTTTGATGAAGCAGAAAATAGATTACACACTATTAAAGCGGTCATGTTAGCCACGATGAAAGAATAATTACACATTCTTAATTGGTCACTCAGTGCGTGAAATTTTTAGCAAACGAGACAAACCAACTCGTTGCTCGCATTATTTATAAAGTGTTATATTAATAACAAGGAGGCTCATTTGCCATGAAAAAAAGATTTTATATCACAACTCCAATTTATTACCCAAGTGCCAAGCTTCACATCGGTCATGCGTACTGCACAACCTTAACCGATGTTTTTGCCCGTTATAAACGCTTAAGAGGATTTGAATGCTATTTTCTTACAGGCGCTGATGAACACGGCATGAAGATTGAAAAGAATGCTGCAGCCGCTGGTAAGACACCACAAGAATTCGTGGATGACATTGTTGAAGGTTTCTATAAGTTATGGGATTTATTAAAAATCTCTAATGATGACTTTATTAGAACCACACAAGAAAGACACACTAAAGTGGTGCAAGACATCTTCTCTAAGATGCTTGCTAATGATGATATCTATTTAGGTAAATATAAAGGTTGGTATTGTAAAGAATGTGAAGCATTCTGGACAGATACACAAGCTGGACCAGATCATCTCTGCCCTGACTGTGGTAGACCAGTTCAAATGGCGGAAGAAGAAGCGTACTTCTTTAAAACCAGCAAATATGTTGATAGCTTAATGAAGTTCTTTGATGAAAATCCAAAGTTTTTAGTGCCTGAATCTCGTAAGAATGAAATGATTAATACATTCATTAAGCCAGGATTAGATGACTTATGTGTTTCAAGAACATCATTCTCTTGGGGCATCCCAATTAGAGAAAATCCAAAACATGTTATCTATGTTTGGTTAGATGCCTTAACTAACTACATTACCGCTTTAGGTTATGATAGTGATCATCCAGAATTATTTAATAAGTTCTGGCAAGATCCTGAAAGTGAAACAATTCACATTTTAGGCGCTGATATTACTAGATTCCACGCCATCTATTGGCCAATGTTCTTAGAGTCATTAGGCTTGAGAAAACCAGATAGAGAATTCGTTCACGGTTTATTAATGATGAAAGATTCTAAGATGAGTAAATCTAAAGGTAATGTTGTTGACCCATATCCTCTCGTGGAACGTTATGGTGTTGATGCTGTTAGATATTACTTAACAAGAGAAATCAACTTTGGTAGTGATGGTAGTTTCGCTCCAGAATTATTCGTTGAAAGAATTAATCAAGACCTCGCTAATGCATTAGGTAACTTATTAAATAGAACAGTTTCGATGATTAATAAATACTTCGATGGTGTTGTTCCAGAATATAAAGGCCGCATCAATGAAGTTGATGGTAATTTAGAAGATTTAACAAAGTTAACTATTGAATCTTATGAAAGATTAATGGATGACTTAAAGATTACTGACGCTATCGCACAAGTTAACGAATTAGTGAATAGAGCCAATAAATATATTGATGAAACTGAACCTTGGGCTTTAGCTAAAGATCCAGAAAAGAGAAGTAATCTCGAATCAGTTATGACTCACTTAGCTAATTCCTTGTATGTCGCTGGTATGCTTATGAAGCCAGTCTTAGTGACCGCTTCTGATAAGTTATTTGACCAATTAGGTGTCAGTGGTGATTTACTCAATTACGACAAAATTAAGCAATACGGTGTCGTTTCTTGCTTAAAAGTTGAGAAGAAAGATCAACTCTTCCCAAGACTAGATGCTGCTGTTGAAGTTGAATACATCCAAGGCTTAATGGCTAATAACAAATAACATTTAGTGTATAAAAATATTCCCTGCAATTTCCTTCGATTATTGCGGGGATTTTTTTATGAAATTTGCATAAAAAAATAAACTTGCTAAAATATAAGGCGCGCTATGTATTATTTAATCTTCGCCGTTACATTACTCATATTCCTAGGGACAATACTCTTAGTTCACTATAAATTCCCTAAATTTCAAAAGCTCATTGTTGAAAGAATAATGGCCTTTGTTTTAATGGCGATTTTTGTTGTGAGATTCATGTCTTATAAAGACGTGCAATTCATGGACGCTAATTTTGAACTCTATGGTTCCTTTGGTGGACCAATGAATGGTTTCCTTAATACCATTGGTAACTTATGTATGTGGCTTGAAGTGACAGCGATGTTAATGGTGTTACTTAGACCTTGGTCATATTTTAAAACTGCGAAGTTCTACACTAAATATGTGGCTTTACCAATCTTACTAGTGTCCGCTATTTCATTGCATCCAATGATTATGATGATGCAAGGAGACAATCACACTAGTGTGTTATCAATCATGCTTCCTATTGAAATAGGTGGTTTATTAGCATTAGCTATTTTCTATTTAGCGAAAGATTTCAAAGTAAAAATATCTAAGCATTCTTATCCTGAAGTTATTGCCTTTAGTGTTCTTATTAACATCTTCACCATGCCATGCTTTATGCCAAATTTCTTCTTTGGCATGGGTCCAATAGGTAGAACCGTTATTGATTTCAATGTTATTCACCGTATTTTCTTATATGGTTCATGTATTGTCATTCCACTAGGCATTTATTTCTGCTTAAGAAGCGCTCACCAAGATAAGATTCATTACTCTTTAGTGTTTATCTCATTAGGGACATTAATCTCTTATCTAGTGGGTCATAAATATGATGTTATTCTTAGACCATGGGATTGGCCGTTACATTTATGTAACTTAGCGATGATTTTAATCCCTATCTGCTATATCTTTAGAACTAAACGTTTATTCTATTTCACTTACTTTATTAATGTCTTTGGTGCGGTTTTAGCGATGCTAATGCCTAACTATACTGAATCAATGTTAGTGTTTAATCCTAATATTTGGTATTTCTGGATCAATCACTGCTGTGCCTATATGATGCCTTTATTAGGCGTCGCCTTATATGAATTTGAAAGACCAAAATTAAAACAATTTGGTTTCTCTTCTATTTGGTTCTTTGTTTACTTCGTAATTGTCCTGACATTAAATACCATCTTCACTGGCTTAGAAGGTGTAGCCACACCTGTGGGCACTATAAGTGGCACTGACTATTTCTTTATTAACTCCACATTTATCGCGGAAAAACTTGGTAAATGGGCGGAGAATATCTTTAATAACTTAGTTATTACATTCACAATTAATGGTCGTACGATGACTATGCATATTGTCTATCAACTAATCTATTATGTCGTTTATGCATTAATAGGATTTGGTATCTGGTTTGTTTATCAGTTGATGTTTGATATCGCTGATTCGCATAAAGCATTACATTACAGATTGAAAGGTATTCGTATTGATAAACTCGCCCTTAAGTCGGCGTTAAATGGAAGGAGCTTAGATAAACCTATGGATGAAAATGTTGGTATTAGTTTAGAGCTAAAGAATTTCTCAAAGAAGTATGGTTTAAATAACTACTATTCTGCTAAAAATGTGAACCTATCCGTCAAAGGTGGGGAAGTATTTGGCTTCCTTGGCCCTAATGGTGCGGGTAAATCCACATGTATTAAATCTATCGTTGGTATTCAGCCAATTACTGAAGGTTCCATCTCTGTCTGTGGCTATGATGTTAAAACACAAGGAGTAGGCGCTAAATCTCTAATTGGTTTTGTTCCTGACCATTACGCTTTATATGAAAACTTAACAGGTAGAGAATACCTTAACTATATCGCTGATATTTATGAAATTTCTAAAGAAGATAGAAACGAACGCCTATCTAGATATATTGAAAGATTTGAATTAAAAGACTCCATTGATAACAAAATCAAAACCTATTCTCATGGTATGAAACAAAAGGTCACAATTATTGCCGCGTTAGTCCATGATCCAAAGGTTTGGATTTTAGATGAACCTTTAACAGGTTTAGACCCAACATCTATTTATCAAGTGAAAGAGTGTATGAGAGAACATGCTTCTAAAGGTAATATCGTTTTCTTCTCCTCTCACTTAATTGATATCGTTGAAAAGTTATGCGATAGAATCGCGATTATCAAACACGGAGAAATCCAAGCCCAATTATCTTTAAAAGATATCGAAAATAGTGGTCGTTCACTAGAGGAATTCTATTTAGAGACAATTGGTGATAACACCACTAAAGTTGAAGGTAAATAATGAAACAATTATTACAACTGACATTATTCCAACTCAAAGACAAAATTGATATGTCATGGATGAAGTCTAAAAAGACTTTAATCCAATCAATTGTTTTTGGCATATTAAAGTTTGCCGTTGTAGCAGCGGTTACTTTCGCTATTTTATATGCCCTAACTTCAGTTGGTTTTATTTCTAAATATCAAGACGTCTTACCTTTATTTACGATGTTTTTAACGGTTATCACCATCTTGAGCTTATTCTCTTCAACTTATAACTTAACTAAGTCCTTATATCTATCGGACGATAACAAAGTATTGATTACTCTCCCAGTTAACGCGAATAAGCTATTCTTCTCTAAATTATTCGTTTATTTCTTTTATGAATTAAGGAAAACGGTGAATATCTTAGTTCCTGGTGTTTTTGGCTTCTTATTATTTGAAACAATTGGCTTTAAAGGCAGTGAATTAAGCGCTTTAACAATTCTTTGGATGATTATTCCAACTCTCTTATTTGTTATTATTCAAGTCCTTTTAGCCTCCCTTATTTCTATTCCATTTATGTATGTTTATCGTTTATTTAAACGTAATCAAATATTCGATTTAATTATTGTCACCTTAGCGGTCGCTTTATTTATTTTTATTGTCGTTAGATTAATTAATTTAATTCCAGAAGATATTGATCTAGATAGACAGTGGCCATCCATGGTCAATGGTTTTGAAAACTTTATCGTTACTTTTGATAAATATGCTTATCCAATTAATTACTATTCACGTCTTTTCTTTGGTGAATCGTGTAGTAGTGGATATCACTACCAATTAACTGGTATAACTTTCCTTAAAATATTGATCACTATTGGTGTTATTGGTTTATTAACATTATTTGCGTTCTTACTTATTAGACCAGTCTATTTCAAGATGATCTATAAGACTTTTGAATTTGATAAGAACCCACAGTTAGCGGCTAAAAGGAATGTGAGACATAAGAAATACATCACCTTCGCTAATAAGGAATTTAAGTTATCATTTAGAGACTTTGATATCTCTGGTTCATATATCGCTATTTATATTATTATTCCTATTTTATTGTTATTTATGGACCGCGTGATTTCAGCGATTTCTACCTCTATGAGAGGCGATAACATCGCTATCGCAGTTAATGTCTTATTAACTATTCTTCCTTTATTAGCGAGTAACTCCACAGTCGCGACCTTATATTCTAAAGAAGGTAGAACAGCTTATTTAACAAAGAGCAATCCTGTTAATCCATTTATTCCTTTAACGAGTAAACTATTGTTTAACTTATTATTCTGTGTCCCATCAATTGTGGCTTGTTCAATTATTTTTGCAAATTTTAGCGGATTAGGGGTACTAATAGCCGTCTTATTTAGTGTGTCAGTATTATTAATTCAATACGCTCACATCTTCTATAGCGCGGCGCAAGATATCATGAATCCACAAAATGAGGTCTATGCCACAACCGGTAGTGATTTCAATAATCCAAATGAGGCTAAAGCCACAATTATGGCCTTTGTTGGTTCATTTATCATTACCTTTGTCTTATATTTCATGCTTGTGGAATCTACGACATTACATGGTAATTACATATCCGCTTTTGTGAGATTATTAATTATCGCGGCAGTGCTATTCGCCGGATTCTTATATCTCTTCGTTAAGAAGATACAAGCGTTCTATTATGAGAAATAGGAGGAAATAAGATGAAGAAATCAACAATATTGTTACTTGTCCTTGTCTATATCGTTTCCTTCTTTGTGATTGGTCTTTTAGGCCATTCCATCAGAAACTATAATCCAGAAGTCTATCCAGAAAGCATTGAGATTATTGATCCTGATAATAGAACAGAGATGTCAAAAGACACTGTTGACCCTGATACAGGTGAACTTTTGTACAATTATTACTTCGTTTATAAGAATTACAAAAGTGGGGATAGTGTTAGAATTAAAGCAAGTATTAAACCTGATAATTGCACCTATCCAGACATCAAATTTACCAAGGATGAAAGTGATACTTCTTTCAAAATTGACACACACGAAACAAATCCAAATGTTGAAAAAAACTTCGCTTTAATCACGTTAACCGGCGAATTAGAGACAGTTTTATCAACACCATTCTTTGTGTCCGCTACAAATCCTGGTACACAAATAAAACTCAAAGTTTGTATTACATTCGTTAGTCCGCTCTTATCTTAAAAGATATTGTAAAAAAATATTTATTGGTTATGATAATTGAGCGACTTAACAAAGGAGGTCTTTGTTATGAAAAAAGCCAAATTAAGTACGTTTTTAATTACATTACTATCATTAACAAGTTTGATGGCTTGTGATCCAAATAATATCCCAAGCTCAAACTCAAATAGTAATAGTGGTTCAATCAGTAGTTCTGATAGTGGCTCTTCTGAAAGCACTTCTAAACCATCAAGTTCAGGTTCTGTTATCGATTTAACATCTATTAAGTTAAACAAAACTGAAACAAGCATTTTATTAAATTCTAAAGAAACATTAATTGTTTCATTCACTCCAACTAACGCCACTGATAAAGAAGTGGAATGGAGTAGTGATGACGCCACTATTGCCAGTGTTGATAATGGTGTAGTCACCGCTAAAAAGATTGGTGTGGCTAACATCACTGTTAAGAGTAAGAAAAACGCTAGTATTTCTGCTACTTGTAAAGTAACAGTTAAAGATAACGTTATTTTATCTAACGTTTCTGCTAAACATGAATTTGTCTTATTTGAACAAAATAGAGCCAAAGATGAAAAGAATGATGATGGTTTCTATGATCATACACAATCATATAAAGTTGGTGATGATAACCCATTCAATGTTAAACCAGCTTTAACTGTATTAGACGCTAAAACATATCAACCAGTTAGTGCTAGCCAATGGTTACATGATTTCACAATCAGTGCAAAACTTGGCGATACTACTGTTGGTGAAGAATATTTCAAAGTTTTAGACGCTCGTGAATGCGATGTCGATTTCACTGAAGAGGCCGTTGGTAAAACATTTACCATTACTATTGCCCCAGGTGGTGTTGATGATTCTAGAGTAGCTTCTTTAACTAAATCCATCACTGTTGATGTTATGGATGGCTATAACGTTTATAACGCTAAAGAATTAGGTTATTTTGATACCCGTCCTGTTGATTTCACCCGTGATTCACCAGTCATGGAAGATGGTAATGACTGGAGAGTTCAATGGAGAGAATTCAAAACTGCGAACAATATGGATGTTGATTATGTCCCAGCCGCTTTAATCTTCCAAACAGATATTGCCGTTACTGCTAGTGACTTACCTGCTAACTTCTTCTATACCGCTGAACAAGCTGCTGCTTTAAATGATAGAAAAGCTGCTGGTTCATTAGTGGACTTCACATACTTCTATGAACGTACCATTCCAGGTAATATGACCGTTGAAGGTAACTATTTTGATTTAGACTTCTCTGCTATTCCATTAATTAAAAGAGATAGACAAAAAACCACAGCGGATGGTGAAGTTGTTGGCCACTCCTCCGCATTTAAAACTCTCGCTGGTGATGATGTTATCTTCCGTAACATTAATATGACAGGTAATGGTAAGAAAGCCACAGGCGATGAAGATAAGATCTATAGTGGTGGTATCATCTTTGTTAAAGGTGCGGGTTCTAAAACCTTAAAAGCCTATAACATGATTGCCACTAAGTTCTACATCACATTCTTTGGTGAAGATGGTAGTGATGGTGAACCATTTACTCAATTCGAATTAGATAAAGTTAAATGTTTTGACAACTATAACTCCTTCTTATATAACTGGGGTTCCACAATTACCGCTAAGAACACATTATTCAGAAGTTGTGGTGGTCCAGTTCTCATTCAAGACCATACTGATACAGATACATATGAAGAAAACAATGGTATGACCGTTCTTGGTCACGCTCCAACCGCTAACTTCATTGATTGCACAATCAAGAACTATGTCACTGGTTCAGAAGCTTGGTTCCAACAATTTGGTGCGACAGCCAAAGCTGGTGAAATCAAAATGTTATCTGACTTATTCTATGCTACAGGATTAACAAAATCTTATGTGACTAATGATAAGGGCGAAGGTAAACTCTATGCCGCTTTATCCGCTGCTGATGAAAATGCCTTCTTCAACTTCATTGTCTTAAATAAATCTGGCAATGCCGAAGGTATTACAACTACTCCATCATGTGGCACAGTTAACATGATCAATACTGGTGTAACTAATACATTTGATTACCGTCAACCAGCATATGATAGTGTTTATCAAGCCTATGTTGCATATAGTGCTGCTAGTGATGAAGATAAGCCAGCTGCTCAACAAGCCTTAATCGCCGCTGCTATGGCAAAAGGTGTTGAATTTGCTCCTGACTATTCTGATGCTAACGATAAGATTACCGCTTATATCACCGGTATCTGCACACAGCATATGACATTAAGAGGTCGTAACAACGCTGGTGCTCCAGTTATGGACTTAGGTGAGAAATTTGGTTTATTAGCCTATGATGGCGCTAACAATTTCTTACAACCAATGGAAAGCATTGCTGCAGGTACTGTTAATAAATTCACTCCAACAAGTGATCAATTAGCAAGTATTCCAAACTATGGTGCTGTCTATTTCGGTGGTATGGCCTTAGTAGTGGAATTAACCCCATACGTGGCTTAATTATCTTATTAAAATAAACAATAAGAGTGGTCCAAGCGGATCGCTCTTTTCATATCTAATATAGACTAATAAACAAACGTTAATGATTTAATGAAGACTCTACCTTTATTTGCGTCAGTAGTGCTGAGTTGTAATTTATTAGCGTTTATATCAATAGTAAATTCTTTTTCTACTGGCTTTTCATCTTCACCTGGCTTTAAATCAACATTCATGACAGGTGCACTTCCAGTAGTGGCCACTCTTAAGACAGAATTTGGATCTGTGTTGTTGTGAGTAATTGGTTCATCTCCACTCCAAGTATCAACCCATGGTTTATGATATGTTTGGGCTTTGATTGTGGCTGATTTAATTGTGACTGCAAATGTGAAATCTAATGAACCTGTTTTATCGGCGGCCCCTAATTGCAAGACTTTTTCACCACTACTTGGGATACCGTTTGTGATTTGAGAGTTTGTATTCTTTACTTCACTAACAAAAGTAGTGCCCGCTTCTTGGTTGATGTAATCCAATAATTTATTGTCTAATGCTTCTGTACTTACTGAACCACATGTTGGATTAAATAAATTTATAGTTAATGTTTTATCAGCGACCGGTGTCTCTGAAGAACTAATACTAGAACTACTGGAAGAACTTGATTCAATACTTGAAGCACTAGTGGATTCACTTATTGTAGAACTACTTTCTTTACTTGAATCTACACTTGAGGATATAACAGTGCTTGCTGGTGCTTCACTACTTGTAATAGCGTTTGAGTTACAAGCCACTAAAAGCAATGCACTAGCGAGCAATAAAACTTTTGATAATTTCATATAATGATTCCCTTTTCTATTATATGTTTTGATTACTCCATCAAAACACCGGATAAATTATAAAGAAAAAATAAACATATAACAAACATATAATTGAAAACATGAAAAATGCGAGTAAAATAAAATTAGACTTTAGATTTCTCGGAGAATTTTATGTATATCAAACGAAACATTGAAGAAGCAGTTATCCAAGCAAGCAAAGAATATCCAGTTGTTATGGTTTGTGGTCAAAGGCAAGTTGGTAAATCCACTATGCTAAACCATATTAAAGAAAACAACCGCCGTTATGTAAGTTTTGATGATAGACAAGCCAAGCGTTTGGCGGAAACAGATCCTACTTTGTTTTTTGAGACATATGGATATCCGATTTTGATTGATGAATTTCAAAAAGTGCCAACTATTTTAGAAACTATCAAGGACATATCAGACAAGCTTGGTTATGAAGGAAAAGATAATAATGGATTGTTTTGGCTAACCGGTTCACAAAAATTCGAAATGATGAAAGGTGTGTCAGAATCACTCGCTGGTCGTGTAGCGGTTTTCGAAATGTCTTCACTTTCTAAAAATGAATTATTTGGCAAAGATTATGGGGTGTTCAATCCAGAAATATCGGCATTAAAAAAGAATGAGAATATTAAAAGCAGTGTAAATGATATTTATGGCCTTATTTTTAAAGGAGGCATGCCAAAAATAAATGCCTCAAGCATTAATAGAGATAAGTATTATAGTGACTATATCAATACCTATTTAGAGCGAGACATTAAGGAATTGTCCCAAGTTGGCAAATTGGATGAATTTTATGTTTTTCTTGTATATATAGCCGCTAGAACAGGCCAAGAAATAAAATATGATGAAATATCAAAACAAGTTGGTATATCTGCTCCAACTGCTAAATCGTGGATTACAATTTTAGAAAGAAGTGGTGTCATCTTTATTCTTAGACCATATTCTTCAAGCGTTACTAATCGTTTAGTAAAAACGCCTAAAATGTATTTTATGGATACTGGTTTAGCAGCTTATTTGTGCCGTTGGCCAAATGCAGAAACTTTACAAAATGGCAACATGGATGGAGCTTTTTTAGAGACATATGTTGTAAGTGAAATTGTTAAGAGTTATTACAATTCTGGAACCCCAGTTAATAATTTGTATTATTATCGAGACATAGATCAAAAAGAAATTGATTTGCTAATAGTTACTGCAGATTCAATCTATCCAATTGAAGTTAAAAAGAGCAAAGACCCATCTAAGCCAGATAAGAATTTTAATGTTCTTAATAAATTTGGCTTAAATGTTAAACCGGGACTTGTTATATGTATGTGTGATGAAATTGTCCCTATTAACAAGAATTGTTATCTAATTCCTGTATCTTTGATTTAATATAATTATTGCTATGCAAAAGATTATTACAAATTGTTCATGTGTCGATATTTCTAGCGAAGGTAAAGGCGTTATTAAAAACGGGAAAGATGTAATCTTTTGTGATGGCATTTTCCCTGGTGAAAAAGCGGATGTTGAAATACTATATCACCGCGCAGGAGTGTATTTTGGTAAAGTTAAGAAACTCTATAACTTATCTAAAGATAGAATCCAACCAAGATGTAAGATTTGTACATCATGTGGGGGTTGCCAATATCAACAACTAGACTATAAAGCACAGTTAAAATATAAAACTAAAAGAGTTAAAGAAGCTTTAACAAGAATCGCTCATGTTAAACAAGAAGTTTTACCATGCCTAGGCATGGAAGAACCATATAACTATCGTAATAAGATCCAAGTACCTTTTAATAAAGATAGAAACGGTAAAGTGAAGTTTGGTTTCTATAAAGAAAACACTCATATCATTATGCCAATTAAAGAATGTGCGATTGAAGATAAAAGAGCCGCGCCTATCTTATGGGATATTAAATTACTTTTAGAAAAAATGAATATCCCTTGCTATAACGAAGACAGTGGTAAAGGCATTTTAAGATATGTTCTTATTAGAACTAGTTATCATTATGATGAACTAATGGTGGTTTTGGTCACCACTCAAATGAACTTCCCTGGACAAAGGAATTTCATTAATGAGTTAGTTAATAGACATCCTGAAATAACCACAATCGTGGAAAACGTTAATTCTAGACACACTAATGTGATATTAGGTAATCAAGAAAAAGTCTTATATGGTCCAGGTCATATTAAAGATGATATTTTAGGTTTATCTTTTGAGATTAGTGCCGCTAGTTTCTTTCAAGTAAACCCAATACAAGTAGAAAAACTATATGCCTCCGCGCTTAATTTAATTGATTTTAATAAAAAAGAAGTAGTTCTTGATGCCTATAGTGGTGTTGGAACAATTGGCCTAATAGCCGCAAGAAACGCTAAAAAGGTTATTTCTATAGAAATAAACAAGAGTGCCCATAAAAACGCCATAGAGAATGCAAAAAGAAATAATATTGATAATATTGAATTCCACTGTGCTGATGCAGGCGAATTTATTACTAAATATGACGGTGATATTGATGTTTTGATTATGGATCCACCAAGAAGTGGCAGTGATGAAACATTCTTATCAACAGTAATGAATAAACGTATTAAGAAAATAGTCTATGTTTCATGTAATCCAGAAACATTAGCGAGAGATATCCAATATCTATCTAGTATGTATGAAGTGAACTATGTTCAACCTGTTGATATGTTCCCAATGACTGCACACGTGGAAACTATAGTGGGACTATATCGAAAATAAGTGACAAATTTTGTAATAACATACTTTAATTTATTCAAATAGACACAAATTCTTTTATCACAATAACTCACACACAAAGCTTAGATCTAACACTTAACATAGATCTTTTCTTTTACTCTAAATATAGCCTTACCCCATACCATACGCCCAAGCCATATATTACCTATACATAGCCACCGCCACAGCATTCGCCCTTCACTATCTTTTCACTATTCTTTCACTATATTGCTTATACCAACAGCTACCGCCCAACAGCAAATAATAGCTTCTGCCCACAGCTCCCGCCTCAAACATATATATAATATATAGCCCAACTCAAAGCCATAACTCTGCTCACCGCCTGCCGCCCACGCCGCTACTATCAAGCAGAACGAAACTACACGCCCATAAGCAAGCCAAATCAATATAAATTAAGTTGTTTGTTGCGAGTGCTTTTTTGCTATATAAACATGAATACTGTAGTCAAAACCATCATAACTATAGTCAAAACCACAAGAGAAATATTAGTTATAATCTTCCATTTATAATCTGATTTAATAATCGAAATGATTGTGAACACCACACAAATAATAAGAGGTATAATGGTAAAACCATTAATTAGCCACACAATAAGAGCGCCCATCTCGATATCAGTGCCATGCCCAAATCCAGTTTTAATCTGTTCTGATAACATTGGCAAAAATAGTCCAAGATTTACAAAAAAGCAAATTGAACCAATTATTAATGATATTAATCCAAAGACATTGTTCTTACGTTCTTTCATACTAAGATATTATCACTTTTTAATAAAATGTGCACGTTAAACATGCGCCCATAAGCAAGCCAAACAAGCTCCACATCAAGCAAAGGCAGACAGCATAAGCAAATACCTACCAACAGCAAAATAGCTTCCACGTGCTGCGATTTCAACATGCTTAAAAATTGCTCAACTGGCCGGCTCGCAAGCACAACCAACTGCGACATAATAAGAATGAAACATTTTGTATCAAACAGAATGAAAGCTACTGTACAATGACAAATTTTTTAAACATATATTGCCAAAATGGCAAGAAATAAATTATAATATTGCCATGGAATTGAAAGAAATAAGAAAACAATTGGGACTTACACAGCCTGAAGCAGCGGCTATTTTAAACATACCTTTTAGAACATATTGCCGTTATGAAGATGAAGAACAATATAAAGGGACATTTAAATATAACCAAATGCTTACTATCTTGAATGATTATGCTAGTAAAGCAGTTTTATCCCTCGATTTGATTAAAAATGCAGTATCTAGTGTTTGCCAAAAATATGATGTTAGCGCAGTTTATCTTTTTGGTAGTTACGCTAAAAGCAAAGCAAGAAGTGATAGCGATATCGATTTAATGATTGTTTCAGGTATTGAAGGCATTGAGTATTATCAATTGTTAAACGAACTAGAAACCAAACTTAAGAAAAAGATTGATTTGCTAAGATTAGAAACAGCAATCCAAAATGTTAAATTAATGAATGAGATTTTGAAGGACGGAATAAAAATCTATGAATAAAAAGAGAAAAAGATTTATATTCCTAACAATAGTGTATGAAGTAGCTCTTTTCGCTATATGTTTATTGGTGCCTATACTTGTCAAAAAGCACACTGAAGCTTTGGTTTCAGTAAGTGTCATATTATTTGTCATCCTTGGCGTACCATTAATAGTTGCGAATGAATATTTTTATGAACTATTCGATAAAGAGAATAGAAAAAAACTAAGAGAAGAAAAAGAAGAAACAAAGCATAAAAACGAATTACTTAGAGCTGAATTTGACTTACCAGATTATATTGAAACACAGTATGACAGTAGATTGGTTACTAAGCCAAGACTTATAGTCGCTATAGTTTTTCTAGTAATTGGGATTTTTGTAACTTTCGGATCAGGCATTACTTTCGGAATTTTAGAATACGAAAACAATTTATTGGAGGTTCTTTTAATAGTACTTGGACTTGCAATTGTTGTTTATTCGTTTTTTATTGCGTTTAATAAACCAATTTGGGGCCTAGTTCATTCAACAATACCATTCGTCTGTTTCTTCCCACTTCCAGTTATTTTAAAAACCACTAAAGTTATAGATAATGACATAATCATAGCGGTATTAACTATAGTTTCTGGAATAGCTTTCTATTCTATATTTTTGCTTTTAACTGTCGTAATTCCTAAAAAAAGAATTAATGCCGTAACTAGTTCGTATATCAGACAATTTGAGATGAAAAACGAAGGGTATGAATATAGTAAGTTTTCTAGCGGTCTTCATAGTTCGTGTCATGTATCTGAATGGTTTTATAATCCAAAAAATGGCAAAAAACTTATGATCTGTACTATTGGCGACGGAGTTAATTACCTAATTATTAGTGCAAATGTAAGATATGGAAAATATTTATTAAAAGATGTGCCTATCGTGTTTGAAAAGAATGTCGAAGTAAATAAAAACATCATTCAAAAAATCATGGATGAATAGCTTGTTTACGATTTGGTCCACAGTGTGTGCCGAAACCGTAGAGGAACTATGTCTAAAACAACATAATTGTGTTATTATAATAATGAACTGTCCGAGAGGGCTGCATTCAAAAGAAAGAGAAATAGGAAATACCTGTTCTCAACCCCTAGAAATAGGGATTTTTTTATTATGTCTCTTATGAAGAGTCATAATAATTGGCCCTATTTATATAGAAATAGAAAGGAAAATAATTATGGAACAAGTCAAAAAGTACGAATATCTCGACGAGACATTCTACACAAGTATCAAAGAATTACTGGAACAAGCCAGGAAAAGAATCTATCGCAACATTAATAGCGAAATGGTCCTTACTTATTGGCAAATAGGTAAAAAGATTGTTGAAAAGCAAGGAGAATCAAGAGCTGATTATGGAGCTGGTCTTATCAAAGAATTAGCTATTAAATTAAGTGAAGAATATGGTAGGAGCTTTTCGAAAAGAAACCTATGGTTTATGAGACAGTTCTTTCTCAAATTTCGAAAAGTGAACGCAGTGAGTTCACAATTGAGTTGGACTCATTATAAAATGCTTTTACGTGTTGAAAACGAAGAAGCACGTAACTTCTATATTAATGAAGCAATCAGTGGTAATTGGAGCGCCAGACAACTCGAAAGAGAAATAAATACATTCTCTTATCAAAGATACCTTGCTAGTCACGGCAATCATGATGTAGTGGATGATACCGCAAAAAGAGAGAAAAGTGATGACCCTAAAGACATTATTAAGGATCCATATGTCTTAGATTTTTTAGGTATGAAGGCAGATTCATCATTTTACGAAAAAGATTTAGAATCAGCATTGATTACTCATCTTAATGAATTTCTTTTGGAACTTGGTAATGGTTTCGCGTTTGTTGCAAGACAAAAGAGATTTGATATGGATGGTAGAAATTTCTATGTTGATTTGGTCTTGTATAATTACAAGCTCAAATGTTTTGTGCTTATAGATTTAAAAAGAGGCGATTTGACTCATCAGGATATTGGTCAAATGCAAATGTATGTGAATTATTACACTAGAGAATTAATGGAACCAGGAGATAATCCTCCAATTGGAATTGTTCTATGCGCGGATAAAAGTGATGCATTGGTAAGATACACATTACCACTAGATAATAAGCAGATCTATGCTTCGAAATATATGCTTTATCTTCCAAAAGAGGAAGAACTGCAAAACGAGATAAACAAACAAAGAGAATTATTCATGAATAAAAGAAACGAAGATTAGAGGAAGCACTATGATTTATGTTACAGGCGATACACATGGAGATATTGATTATAAGAAGCTTCTCGCGTTAAAAGAGAAGAATCTTTCATATGATGATTATTTAATTATCTGTGGTGACGCAGGTATCTGTTGGTCGCCTAAATCATTTCCATACATGTTAGAACTATATAGAGATATTGGTTGCACAATAATCTTTGTTGATGGTAATCATGAAAACTTTGATATGTTAGAGCAAGCTCCTTTAGTGGAATATAAAGGCGCATTAATGCATCATATAGACGATCACATATTTCGTATATTGCGTGGCGAAATAATGACTTTAGAAGGAAAAACATTCTTATGTCTAGGTGGAGCGTGTTCTATAGATAAGATGTATAGAACCCCACATACCTCATGGTGGCCACAAGAAGAAATAACACAACACGATATCGATAATGCTATGTGCAATTTAGAAAAAGTTAATAACAAAGTTGATTTTGTTATAACTCATTGTTGTGATACGAGTACTGTTTTGAAAGCATTTGGTTTTAGAAGAGATATTTGCACTGATTACTTAATGTTTATAGATAAAGTGGTGGAATATAAGCATTGGTTTTTTGGTCATTACCATTTCGATAGAAATATTTCAGGTAAAAAAACATGTCTATACGGCAGTATGATTGAGCTTGTTTGATTTAGTTAATGTTTTCTTTTTGATACAGCTTTATATAGTGACATACTCCCACCACTTAAAGAAGTGGGGGCTTCTTGCTCGATGACTCTAACGAGCCAAGCATAAACAAGCTATCCGGATGTGTCCCATCCTTTGTAAGTATTTCAATTCCCTTACTTAGAATATTTTTCGCAGCATTTATATCTCTATCATGAATAGATCCACATTTAGGACAAGTCCATTTCCTAATAGCGAGGTCCTTTGTGAGCGAGTTTTTATATCCACATGCATGACATAATTGGCTAGATGGATAAGTAGAAGGAACTTTTATTACTTTTCTACCATACCAATCAGCTTTATAAATGAGCATAGAAACAAATCTTGACCAAGATACATCAGAAATGTTTCTTGCTAATTTAGAACCACTCATCATGTCCTTTACTTTCAAGTCTTCGATACAAATGATTTGGTTTTCACCAATGATCTTCTTTGAAAGTTTATGGAGATAATCGTTTCTTTGGTTATTGATGTGACGATGAATTTTTGCGACTTTAATTCTCTGCTTATTTCTATTATTACTACCTTTAACCATCTTAGAGAGTTTTCTTTGTTCTTTAGCAAGTTTGTTCTGTGATTTAGTTAAGTATTTGTGGTTTTTATATTTCTTACCATTAGAATCAACAATTAAATCTTTTAATCCTAAATCTAAACCAACTATTTTATTAGATGCCTTTAATGGTTTTATTTCTGACTCAACTAATAAAGACATATAGTACTTATTATCAGTAGTCATAGAAACAGTAATGGATTTAATCGTGCCTATAAAGTCTCGATGTTTTTTAATTCTGATACGAGGACATTTAGGTATAGAGATATATCTATAGTTATTAGAAAACTTAATATTTCCGTTTATCATGTTGGTTGTATAGCTTTGATCATTTCTTTTGCTTTTAAACTTAGGAAAACCTGATTTATGAGAAAAGAAAGCTTTAAAAGCGGTATTTCTATTTATTTGAGCGTTGCATAAGGCCATTGAATCTGCTTCTTTTAAGAACGAGTAATCTTCCTT
>Ga0256405_10004119_pt1 | contig 27998 bp, 25 predicted proteins | sample RumenRJG_02DNA_FD_189096 | JGI IMG/M metagenome (GOLD analysis project Ga0256405, IMG submission 189096) | Bovine rumen microbial communities from Lethbridge, Alberta, Canada - RJG_02 | ecosystem: Host-associated > Mammals > Digestive system > Stomach > Rumen | place: Canada: Alberta... | reverse complement strand
CATATTCTGTCGTTCAACAGAATTATAACCAAAGGACTCAATACCGAGATAGACCGGTAAACAATAGTCTATCTAGAAAGAAAATAGTGGTGAACACTGTTTTCACCACTAATATACGAGGAGAATACATGATTACAGATCAGATCGATAAAGATTTACTGGAACTGGCGAAACGTTCCGAAGAAGAGCTCAGAGAGATCTATCAGAAACTGGATGAGACCGCTCTGAAGAACTCCGACAGGATCCTTTCCGCCTTTATAGAAAACAGAGTATCCTACTCTGATTTTGCGGATATCAACGGCTACGGAAACTACGATACGGGCAGAGAGAAACTGGAGAAGATCTTTGCGACCGTCTTAGGTTGTGAAGATACACTGGTCCGTCCTCAGATCATGAGCGGTACCAATGCCCTGTACCTGGCTTTTTCTGCCCTGCTGAAACACGGAGATACGATGATCTCCCTGACCGGAACACCCTATGATTCCCTGCAGGAGATGATCGGACTCTGCGGAGATTCCACCCAATCCCTGAAGGAACACGGCGTCTCCTATGAACAGATCGATCTGAAAGACGGATCCTTCGATACCGATACGATCCTGAACAGATTGAAAAAGAAGGACGTCCGCCTCGTCGAGATCCAGAGATCCAGAGGATATTCCTCGAGGCCTTCTCTGACGATCCAACAGATCGGCGATCTGATCGAACAGATCCGCACCGTAAACAGGGACGTCATCATCATGGTCGACAACTGTTACGGAGAACTGGTGGAAGATAAAGAACCGGGTCATGTGGGAGCTGACATCGTCGTCGGATCTCTGATGAAGAACCTGGGCGGAGGTGTCGCTTCGACCGGAGGATATGTGGCTGGAAGAAAGGATCTGATCGAAATGGTCGCAGACCGTCTGACCGCTCCCGGGATCGGAAAGGAACTCGGAGCCAACTTCAATCTGAACAATTCCTTCTTCAAAGGCCTCTTCGTCTCACCGAATGCGGTCAACAGCGCACTGAAGACTGCGGTCTTCTCCGCCTACATGATGGAGAAGCTCGGATATAAGAACGTCTCCCCGCGCTATGACGAATACCGCACCGATATCATTCAGACTGTGGAACTCGGGGATAAGGAAAGCCTGGTCCGCTTTACCCAGGGGATCCAGGAATCTTCACCGGTCGACTCCTTCGTCAGAGTCCTTCCGGCACCGATGCCCGGTTATCCCTTCGATGAGGTCATGGCCTGCGGAGCCTTTACTCAGGGAAGCACCATCGAACTCAGTGCCGATGCGCCGGTCGTTCCTCCGTATGCGCTCTACCTGCAGGGGGGTCTCTCCCCGGAATACGGGAAGCTTTCGATCCTGCTGGCACTCACCAAGATCAGAAAACAGTCATAGAAAAAGCCGTTTCTCAGAAACGGCTTTTTATTCATCCTGTTTTCCTTTATATTCCATGCACAGCATTGTCAGGTCATCGAACTGTTCCGCACCGTGTACGAAGACATTCACTTCATCTCTGACGTTGTTCAGGATCTGCTGCGGCGTCGCCTTCGGATCCTTGTTCAGAGCCTCGATCATCCTGTCTGTACCGAACATTTTATTCTGAGGATCCATCGCCTCCGCAACACCGTCGGTGTAGACGAAGAGCTTGTCTCCCGGATTCATCTGGATCTGATACTCGGTATATTTCGAATGATCCAATCCGCCGATAACGAATCCGTGTTTGTCTTTGACAAGTTCGAATTCATGATCCGTCAGTTTGAATGCCGGATATTCATGACCTGCGTTGGATGCAGTCAGTTTTCCGGTAGAGATCTCAAGGATGCCGAGCCATACCGTCACGAACATTCCCTGTTTATTGTTGGAACAGATCGCTTCGTTGGTCTTAGTCAGGATCTCCGATGCGGATCTTCCCAGCATCGCACAGCTCTGCAGGATGATCTTGCATACCATCATGAACAGGGCTGCCGGGATACCCTTGCCGGATACATCGGCCATCACCATGCACAGATGATCTTCATCGATCAGGAAGAAGTCATAGAAGTCGCCACCGACGCCCTTTGCCGGTTCAACAGTCGCATAGATATCGAATTCTTTCCGTTCCGGGAAGGCCGGGAAGATCGTCGGCATCATGGATGCCTGGATCTGTCTGGCCATATTCAGCTCGGTACCGATCCTTTCCTTCTCAGCAGTGACTGTCGTCAGCTGATCCACATATTCCACCGTCCTGTGTGAGATGTTCGCAAAAGATTCTGCCAGTACTTCGATCTCATCTCCTGTCCGGTATTCATCCTCCATCTTGAATTCCATATCCTGGTCACTGATGTTGGCGATCTTCTTGGTGATCGTATTCAGAGGCCTTACGATCTTTCTTCCCAGACGGATCGCGTTGGCGAACGCTCCGATCAGAACGAGCCCCAGAACGATTGTCGTTCCGATATTCAAAGAACGGCTCTTCTGTCTGTAGGTCGCTGTCGCATCCGCCTGGATCTGATCATAGCTTTCCCGAAGCGTATCGACCGGCTTTCCCGCATAACTCTGATCGAATACAGAGAGAAGTGTCCAGCCGATGCTTCCGACCGGTACACCGATCATATAGTAGGTCTTGCCGTCGACTTCAACGACACGCACATCTGTCTTTTCCTTCATTCCGTCAGCGACGATATCCGCCAGCTGCAGATTCTTCGACTGACGCAGATCCGGTGCTTCGTCCTTGCTCAGGACCGCAAACGTCCCTTCCGTCTTCGGAGAGAAGACCACGTGTCCGTTCTGGTTGATGACACAGAGGAAGCCTCCGTCCTCATCCGAAGCCTGGACACCTTCCTGCATTGCGGACAGGAAGAGGTCGGAACCGACGACTGCCGCCAGTTCTCCGTCTACATATACCGGCATCGCACAGACGATCCCGATATCCCCGGTAAATGCGTCTGTCTCCACATCCGTAAAGATCAGTCCGCCCTTTTCCACGGCCTGTTCATACCATGGCCTGGTCCGCGGATCGTAACTCTTGACGGTACCGTCCTCATTGAACTTCAATCCTGAACGGTCATCCGTGATCAGAAAGACACCTTCCGGAAGTCCGACGAAACAGGAGTTCGTCTGCTCGGATGCGCCGAACAGAGACGTCATCAGATCCGTCATGTTTGTGAGCGTACCGATCTTTCTGTCCAGCGCTCCGTCGATATAGGTCCCGTCAGCCAAAAACAGCTGCGTTGTGACCTCACCGTGGAGATCCGCATTTGGTCCGGCATAGGAACGATAGGAAGCTTCCGCCGTTCCGTCCAACAGTTTCTCTGCGTATTCTTCCAGCATCTCCACTCTGACGCCGAGGTCGTGGAACAGCTGATCCGCCAGCTGTGCTTCCAATAAAGTGGTACGGTCCATACTGCGTCTGACGACTTCATCCATGATGGAAGAAGTGATCCCGGTGATCGCTTCCTTCTGCTGCTCAGAAGTATTCTGCGTTAGGTCTTTCAGCATGTTTCCCTGATAGGCCGTCATTCCCGTAAAAGCCAGAAGAAGGGCGATCGTTGTGATCAGTATCATATTAAACAGTTTATTCTCAATGCCGCCGATAACAAGGTTCTTGTATTTCTTCATATCGTCCCCCTTATATATTCACAGTTCTAACGACTCACAAATCAATATATATTCATTGTATCTTATTTTCTGTATTCTCATATCAGAAAACCGGCTCACGCTTTCGGTTTTGACCTCACGGCATCTCCGGGATCGGTACCGCACGGTCCTGATAATAAAAAAGCGTTGTCTTCAACGCTATTCTTCGCTTGTGATCTTCTGGAACCGGCAGAAGGAATCCTTGCGATATCGTTGATTCGATCCGTTCCCCTGATCGTTCCGATCAACATAGATGAATCCGTATCTCTTTTTCATCTCGCCGGTCGTCCCAGATACCGTCAGCAGGATCGTATCCGAAAAACTGAACAGTCACTAAAAAAGGCACCGAGTGCCTTTTTTAATAACTTCCCATCTGTCCGCCGTCGATCCGTATGATCGTATTGTTGATGTAGTCGGCATCTTCACCGATCAGGAACCTCACGAGATGTGCGACTTCCTCCGGCTTCCCATACCTCTGCACCAGGATCTTTTCCGTCTCCTGTTTCAGGAACGCTTCGTCATAGCCATCCAGTTCCTTTTCCGTTCCGATGAAACCAGGAGCGACCGCATTCACATGGACATACGGTGCGAACTGGACCGCCAGATCGTGTGTCAATGAATTGAGGGCTGCCTTGGAGGCATCGTAATCGAAACACATCGGATAGTAGGTATTGATCCCGTTGGTGGAGGAGATGTTTATGATGCGCCCGTATTCCTTTTCCTTCATGTGCGGATAGACGGCCCTGGCGCAGTTGTAGGCACCAACCACGTTCACATCCAGGATCCTGCGGAACTGTTCCGCATCCTTCCGGTAAAACAGGTCCGGTTCATCGATGGCGGCGTTGTTTACCAGGATATCCACTCCACCGAGTTCTTCATCGATCTTTCGGATCATCTCTTCGACTTCTTCCTCTTTGGACACATCGGCCTTCACCGTCATACAGTTCACACCGTATCCTTCAATGATCTTTTCCAATTCCAAAGCTCTGCCTTCCGAATGAAGATAGTTGATCGCGATATCATATCCTTCTTTCGCCAGCTCCAGAGCGATCGCACTTCCGATCCCTCCGGCTCCGCCTGTGATCAGTACGACTTTTTTCATTTTGAAAAAAGAGCTGTTTAAGCTCTTCCTGAATACTTTCCGTCAGCTGTACTGACTGAGATCGTTTCACCCTGTTCGATGAACTGCGGAACTCTCAGTGTCAGTCCGGTATCCGTGACCGCATCCTTGGTCTGTGTCGAAGGAGCACCCTTGATCGCCGGGCTCGTCTCCGCAACGACCAGATCGACCGTCGCCGGAACAGAGATCGTCAGGATCTGACCTTCATACATCATCAGATTGACTTCCAGACCGTCAACGATGAAGTACTTGTTGAAACCGATCTGTTCCTCACTGAGTTCATACGTCTCGAAGGTCTCCATATCCATGAAGTAGTAGGTGTTGTCTGCTGTGTAGGAGTAAGTAACGCTCTTCTTGTCGATCGTTGCCGCATCGAACTTCGTAGATGCGTTGAAGTTTCTCTCCTGCGTTGCACCGGTCTTGAGATTCTTCATCTTCGTTCTCAGGATCGCTGCGCCTTTTCCAGGTTTGACATGCTGGAAATCGATCACCTGCCATGGATCGCCATCAACGAGTAAAGTTAAACCTGTTCTGAAATCGCCTGCTTCAATTGCCATAATTTTCCACCTTTATATTTACTTGATTATTTTAACAGATTTTATCCGTTCATATCAATCGCTCAGAACAGCGTCTTATTATCTTCGCCGTGAGAACGGATATAGCGGCTCCATTTGATATAGCCGTAAGTCGTATTCGTAAAGTATCCCAGTTTCAGGATCAGCAGGACATACTGTCCCGCCAGGATGTTCATGACCGCTTCCAGTGCCGCACAGATATACCAGGCGATCCACTGTTCCCTTAAACGGAAGAAGATGAACAGTCCGTTGGCGATGCCCACTGCCGATGCACAGGCATCCAGATAGATCATGATCGTCTCAAGTCGCTCATTGCCTCCCAGGAAGTCCGTCCTGATGTCCAGACCGCTGATGAAATAGCCCACGACTACAGTCCATACGATGATCGCCAGGATGACCAGGACTTCCTGATATCCCTTCAGTCTTCTTACGACCGTCAGTTCGTCTTCACGATCGTCCTTGTGTTTCGTCCAGTTGATGAAACTGAGGATATCGATTGGCAGCCAGAACAGCAGTGTGACCACCATCGTCGCAAAACGGTACATCAGCACCAGACTGATGACGATCTCGGTGATCTCGACCAGTACCGAGACCAGGAAGTTGTATCGCGACTGTTTGGAGATCAGCAGTTCACAGAGGATGTTCAGGAAGGTATCCAGCAGATACAGCAGCATGATCCAGATGCCGTTGACTCCGTTGGCACTCTCTTCCGGGAACAGCACCGCGAAGACCGTCGCCAGTCCCATGATGGCAAGGAACCAGCACTTCTCATAGGTCGTGAAGAACGATCCGAAGAACAGCATCACTCCGACCGATACCGCCAGGATGATCAGGGCGTTGGCCAGATTGAAGGTCGGCATCAGAGCTGTCGCCATCGTCTGCCTGTAGACGCCTTTGATCACATCGCTGTTGAGATCTTTGTGATCGAAGAAGAGCTTTATGCCATCCTTTGTTTCATAGACATAGGCCGTGATGTCTTCCTCTTCGAGCTTTTCATAATCTTCATAGGTGTAGGTCTTGATCAGCTGACCTTCCTCATTAACGAAGATGACATCGCAGGACGTCGAATCTTCATCGTAATCCTCCACATCGAAATCTCTTTCCATCACAGTCTCGCCGATGTAGGAAAGTTCGCCCGGATCCCCGTTCAGGGAACCTGTGCCTCTGATATAGGCGAGTGCCGATCCGATCAGCAGCAGGACCAGAACGATCAGTTCTACAGTCCTCGCTTTTTGATTCGGTTCGATATATTTCTTCAGTCTTTCCATACTTCTTTTCTCTTTTCCGTATCTATTATACAGGATATTGTTTAAATGACAGTCTCTTTCCGGAATGTGAAAGAGGATCTGAGGGAATGTTATAATCGAAACAGAAGAGAGGTTATGCATATGAAAAAGATCATGATCCTGCTTATGGTGCTGTGTCTCTGCGGCTGTTCCTACTCCGCTTCCCATACAGAAAGCGTTTCGACCAGTATAAACGGCGAAACGGTCACGACGACGACGGAGACCAAGGCCGAGGACGGACAGGTCTCGACATCTGCGATCACTACGACCGAAAACGATCCGACCGGGCTGAGGAATAAATGGCCTGAACTGTTTACCAACGGAGCGGAAGGCGTATCCGAAGACGGAAACAACGTCTACTTCATCTACAACAGCGGTGACAACGGCAGTGACAGTTCTCTGGCTGCTGTCATGATCACAGACGGTGCGACAGGCGAGCTCCTTGTCTACGACATGGGAGACATCGAAGAAGAAAAAGATCACCTGGTCATCCACGATGTAGACGGAGACAGTTCCCTCCCGTTCGTGATCGATGAAAGTGCCGAAGGAGGGATCCTGATGCGCTTCCAGAACGGAGACAGTGTCTTCCTGGAATATGTCAGTCTGGAACGGATCATCGACGACATGATCAGTATCTGGGAAGTCCAGGGTGAAGAATTCGTCGCTCAGAAGGACAGTGAGAATTACGATCATTAAAAAGGAGTTGTGAAACTCCTTTTCTTATACCTTATATTCTCTTACATTCATCTGAGGCAGGAAGCTCAGGACCGTTTCTTCCGTAATATCTTCGATCTGTGAAGCGGCTGCGTTCCCCGAAGCTCCCGCATAGCGCAATGCGAGTTCCCTGTCTCCCGTCTTTTCCAGGATCCCCAGGTATCCCGCCAGCAGCGCATCTCCGGCTCCTACCTTATTCACGAGATCGGTGTTCGGATGTTCCAGATAAAGAAGATCTCCGTCATCCATCAGGATCGCTCCGTCCTTTCCCAGAGACAGGAGGACGCTTTTGATCCCTTCTTTTCTCAATCCCGACAGAACTTCTTCTGCGTTTTCTTTATCGATCGAGAGGTCGTTCAGAAGGATCCGCAGTTCATAGAGATTCGGCTTGATCAGATCGGGCCTGCACCGTTTCAATACACTTAAAGACACCTTCTCCATATCGATGACGAGCTTCGCCTGTTTCTCACAGATCCGCTCCGCCATCATAACGAGATCTTCATCGCTCAGTCCCCGCATCATGCTTCCGGAAAGGACCGCGGTATCTCCCGCCTTGATCTCATTCAAAACTTCAAACAGTTTCTTCTTTGTCTCCTCGGTCACTTCCGGTCCTTCCGCATTGATACACAGTGCCCGGTTGCGGAAGTGCGCCTTCATATTGATCCGATTGATCCCATCCACCTTCACTTCAATGAGTTCGATATTCTCATCCTTTTCAAACTCGTTCCGGATGAAATCTCCGGTAAATCCGCCCAGCAGAGCGACCGCCCTCGAACGGATCCCCAGGACCGACAGGACCTTCGAGACATTGAGTCCCTTCCCGCCGGCCTTGAAAAGAGAATCTGTCCCGCGGTTGACTTCGTCGATCATCGGATCGCTGTCGACCTTCAGAAAATGATCGACACTCGGATTCAAAGTGAACGTATAGATCATCGTTTCAGCTGGATCAGTGCGTATCCGGCTACGGCCAGCAGGAATGTGCCGAAAGCCATCGTTCCGTAAGTCGGGAAGTTGCTGGAGTAGAGGACCGTCGTCGGATCTTTCGGATCATAACGGACCTCGATCCTGTTTCCGATCTCGAAGCTGTCCTTGTAGTGATCCAGTTTGCCTTCGTAGGTCTTCCCGTCGACAGTCAGGCTGACCGTGACGTCATGATCCAGCGTGTCGTCCGTATCATAATAGGCTTCGATGTCCGTGATGACTGCTTCCGTTGCCGGGAATCTGTTCATCCGATCCATCCGGAAAAATCCCATTCCCAGGAAAAACAGTCCGACGAGCGCTATGATCAGCGGTGCATAAGGGTGGACATATCTCTTCATCTTCTTTCCTCCTTAAAATATTTCTTTTCCTAATTCATATACTTTACGGCGTTCTTCCGGGAACACCGTTTCATGTCTCTTCTGTTTCTTTTTCGGATCGAACATCGACCATTCCCAATCCGTAGCTGAATAGTCATCCAGCTGCAGGGTATCGCCCGCCACAAAGACTTTTGTCGGACCGACAAAGGAAGACAGGGTCTGTCTGTATCCTCTCAGAAGTCCGGAATACATGTGATCCGGAGCGTTGCTGGTCATGATCAGCAGGACCGGGATCATCCTCTCGTTGCAGCACGGGGCCTCTCTGTTATAGGTCAGGTTCTGGAAGATCAGACGTTCATACAGGGCCCGGAACGAAGCGGTCAGTTCCGACAGATAGTTGGGTGACGCGATGATCAGTCCGTCCGCTTCCCGGACCGCATCCAGGACCGGCGTCAGTCCGTCTCTGCAGATACAGTGTCCCTTGTGAGCCTCCTTCTTGCATCCGAAACAGGAGATGCATCCGGTATATCTCTCCAGCCGGAACAGGTCGAAACGGATCACTTCATCCCCGTTCTCTTCCGCTCCTTTTATCGCGTCTTTCAGCAATGTATCCGTATTCCGATTGAACCTCGGACCGGCATTGACTGCGACGATCTTTTTCATTTCTGTCACCTCTTTATCTGTTTTGATTATATCGTGTTCTGTGTTGTTTTATCTGATTTGACAAAGCCTATCCGCTGCGATAAATTGAAAATATAGAAGTGAAGGTTTGTTACTCGAAAGAGGCTTATCCTTGAAATATCATCTGTTTTTAACTGCCGTGTTCAGGAATCTCTTTATCATAGGTAGACCATGAAAGTCATCAAAAACATCAACAACAATATCGCACACTGTCTTGACTCCAAAGGCAGAGAAGTCATCGCTTTCGGCAAGGGCATCGGTTTCTTCAAAACGAACGAAGAGATCCCTTTGAGCCGGATCAACCGCACCTTCTACAACATCAAAGACTCCGATTACGGCATCATCCGCAACATCCCGACGGTCATCGTCAATACCGCCATCTATATCATCGATCACGTATCCGACAGGCTGAACGTCACCTACCCTTCTTCCAAGGCGATCTCTCTGGCCGACCACCTGCAGTTTGCGATCGAACGCAAAGACAAAAACATCTATCTGGAACAGCCGCTGCTTCAGGATATGTATCAGCTCTATCCTGAGGAGATGCATCTGGCGGAAGAAGCCCTCAGGATCATACAGAATATGACCGGAGAAAAGCTGCCGCGCCAGGAAGCCGGAACGCTCTGTCTTCACTTTATCGCCGATCAGCTGGATACGAAGGAAAAGGAACATATCGACACCGCAGCGATCACCGAACAGTGTACGAAGATCATCGAGAACGACTTCTCCATTCAGATCGACAGAGACTCCTTCAACTACAGCCGCTTCATCACCCATCTGGATTACCTGATCCGCAGATTGGCGGAAGACCGGCTGATCGAAAGCGAGAACCAGACCATCTTCGATGAACTCAGGAAATCCTACCCGGATTCCTACGCCTGTTCCCTGAAGATCGCAGAATACCTGAAAGAAGAACTGAAAAAAGAGATCAACGACGAGGAGATCCTCTATCTGGTCATCCATATCAACCGTCTGATCTCAAGGATCGAATGATATGAACGGAAAAACACGGGAAATGATCGGCACCTTCTTCATGAAGTATCTTTTCGGAAACAGAAAAGTAAAGGTACAGGAAGGGAAGAAACATATCGCCTGTCTCGGTGACTCCATCACCTTCGGAGCCGGAGTCAACGGAAATCCTTCCATGACCTGGGAAGTGTTATGGAACCGGAAGATCGGTGATGACTGGCAGGTCCTGAATTACGGCGTCAGCGGACGTACCCTGCAGGACACCGGCGATTACCCGTACACCAAAGACAGGATCTATCGGGATTCCCTTGCATGTGAGGCCGATATCTATCTGATCATGTTCGGGACCAATGACGCCAAACCGCAGAACTGGAACAAAGACCGGTTCAGGAGAGATCATGAGGATTTCGTCAAAAGATATCTGGATCTTCCCAATCATCCGAAGGTCGTCCTGCTGATCCCTCCGTACTGTTTCCCGGAAGGGAACGGACCGATCGCTCCGTTCGGGATCGATGTCCGCAACTTCGGCAGTATCATTTCGACCGTAAATAAAACTGCCGAAAAGTACGGTCTGCAGACAGTCGATCTGTATACGCTGACCGAAGGTCATCCGGAATGGTTTGCGGACGGAGTCCATCCGAATCTGGAAGGAAATACCCGGATCGCCGAACACCTTTCACAGGAACTGAGACTGTGATCCCGCATTATTGACAGCGCTTACATTTTTCGATTATTATTGTATTAGAAGTTAAGGTTTGTTACTCGAGAACTCTTCGGGGCTTATCCTTAAAACGAATCTCGTTTTAGGATGGCACGGAGAGTTTTTTTCTTGAATAGGACAATATCATCAAAAGGAGTTCATATGATCCAATTAGGAGTGTCGCTGTATCCCGAACAGGAAACACCTCAACAGATCGAAGATTATCTCAAGCTTGCCAAGAGCTTCGGTTTCAGCAAGGTCTTCACCAGTCTGTTTTCCGTCGAAGGGACCAAGGAAGAGATCGTTTCCTATTTCAAGGGTCTGACTTCCGTCGCTCATAAATACGGCATGGAAGTCTACGGTGACTGCAATGCCCGCTTCTTTATGGAGATGGGGGCTTCCCCGGACGATCTTTCGATCTTCAAGGAGATCGGACTGGATGTCCTGCGTCTGGACCTGATGTTCAACGATGAACGGGACGTCGCCATCGTCAACAACAAGGAAGGGCTCGGTGTACAGCTCAACGCAAGCCTGATCCCGGCTGTCAAACGGATCATCGAACTCGGAGGAGACAAGTCAAGGATCATCGGTTCCTACAATTTCTATCCGCTGAGGAACACCGGTGCCGGTTCCGAAGATGTCATGGAAGCCAACCACTTCTTCAAAAAAGAAGGAATGAAGACACAGATCTTCATCTCCTCTCTCGTCAAAGGCAGTCACGGTCCCTGGCCGGTATCTGACGGACTGCCGACGATCGAAGAAGACCGCGACCTGCCGGTCGGCCTGCAGCTGAGACACGTTCTGGCACTGGGCTGTGACGAAGTGATCTTCGGCAACGCTTTCGTCTCGGAAGATGAATTCAAAGAGATCTCAGAGACGATGAAACAGATCTATGTCTACGGGGAAGACAAGCCGTTCTATTTCCCGGGCATTCGATCTCAGATCCCTATCGGCAATATCGAACGGATCCCTCTGACCATAGAGCTTGCGGAAGGCGTATCCGATACGGAAAAAGAGATCCTGTTTGACTTCACCAAACATAATTCCAGCGAATACACCCACATCATCATCCGATCCAGATGGGCGAGATTCGATTTCCGTCCGATCCCGATCGAACCGCGAAAGTGCAACAGGGAATACTTTGAACCGGGAGATGTCCTCATCATCAACGGAAATATCCCGCGCTACAAAGGTGAAGTTCATATCGCCCGGAAAAAGATCCGGAACGACGGAACACAGAACTATGTCGGAAGGATCGCAGAAGAAGAGATGTTCCTGCTGGACTATCTCAAATATATGGTGAACTTCGGATTCATCCGCAAATAAGGTTTTATTACCCGGCCAGGGTATAAACGATACAACTGATCATAATTAAGAAAGGAGAAATTATGGCAAACAATCAGAAAGATTTTGGCAAGTTAGCTGCCAGGATCATCGAACTGGTCGGTGGCAAAGATAATATCGCTTATGCGGGCCACTGCATGACCAGACTGCGCATCACGCCGAAAGACACCAGTCTCGTCAATATCGATGAGATCAAAAAAGCCGGTGTTATCGGTGCTCAGATGATCGGTGACCAGGTCCAGGTCATCATCGGCAAGGATATCGATGAAGTCTATGATGAATTCGTCAAAGCAACCGGTATCGAAAGAACGGCCATGATCGACGAGAACCTCGATCCGGAACTCGGAAAGAAGAAATCCTTCAAGGACATCCTGGGATCCATCCTTCCGGCGATCGTCTCCTGTGTCTTCCCGATCCTTCCGGCTCTGCTGGCTTGCGGTCTCCTGCAGGCACTTGTGCTTCTGCTGGTCCATCTGCATGTCCTCTCACCGGATTCACCGACTGTCGCAACGCTTACCTGGGCTTACAATGTAGCCTACTACTTCCTGCCGGTCCTCGTCGGCTATGCTGCCGCAAAGAGATTCAACGTCAAGACTGCCATGGGTATCCTCATGGGTCTGATCCTTGTCTATCCTGACTTTGTAGCACTTTGCCAGCAGGGTGCAGGCGCGACGATCCCAAATCCGGGCGGACCTCCGACGATCATTCCTGGTACCGGAAATGCCGGCTATCTGTTTGGCCTGCCGATCTATCCGGCTACCTACTCCAATACGATCATTCCGATCATCCTGTGCGTATTCGTCATGGGTTATATCGAGAAGCTCCTCAACAAGATCATTCCGAAGAGCGTACGCTTCGTATTCGTACCGCTGCTTGAACTGGTCATCATGCTTCCTCTGGGTCTGCTGGTCCTGGCTCCGATCGGTGCCAGACTCTCCAGCGGTTTCGCAGGTCTGCTGATCGGACTGTTCAGCTCACCGATCGGAAAGATCCTGATCCCGATCTTCTGTGCGATCTATCCGTTCATCGTCATCACCGGTCTGCACTTCAACCTGATGGCTGTCGGTGTTGCGATCGGTTCAAGATACGGCAAGAACCCGGTCAACCATCCTGCAGGCTTCATCTTCCAGTACACACAGGCTGCCGCATGTCTGGCTGTCGCTCTCAAGGCAAAGAACGCAGACCGCAGATCTCTCGCACTGTCCTGTGCATTCTCTGATGCTGTTCCGGGTATCTCTGAACCCGGTATGTACGGTATCACCTTCAAATACAGAAAGTCACTGTATGCTGCCATGATCGGCTCAGCTGTCGGCGGTATCATCTGTGCTCTGCTGAACGTCGGTTCCTATGCCGGCGGTCCGCCAAACATCTTCACGTTCCCTGTATTCATCAACCCGGCACCTGTACCGAATGCCATGGCCGACCTCAGAAACATCATCATCGCTGTCGTGGCTGCAGCTGTCGTCACATTCGTTCTCACGATGATCTTCTACAAGGACGACGAAGCTGACAAGATCGACGCTCAGGGCTGATAACTGATGTCAAGATTTCCTGAAAACTTCCTATGGGGCGGTGCGACCAGCGCCGCCCAGATAGAAGGCGGAAGATGTGAAGACGGCAAGGGTCTCTCTCATCTGGACTACGTCTATTACCGCGGTCCGAAGATCCCGTGCAACTTCATGCTGAAAAAAGACTTGGAAAAGGCAAAGGCAGAAGAAGCGACACTGAACTTTCCGAACCGCAGAGGCATCGATTTCTTCCACCGCTACAAGGAAGATATCGCCCTCCTGGCGGAAATGGGATTCCGGTCCTTCCGTATGTCGATCTCCTGGACCAGACTCTTTCCGACCGGAAGAGAAGAGACACCTTGTCCGGAAGGCGTAGCGTTCTATCACAACGTCTTCCGCGAACTTCATAAGTACAACATCGAACCTCTGGTCACGATGATCCACTATGAACTTCCGATCACCTTCGTCGATGAATTCAACGGCTGGGAATCTCCGCAGATCATTCCTTACTGCATGAAATACCTGCGCTTCCTGATCGACGAATACAAAGACGAAGTCACTTACTGGCTGACCTTCAATGAGATCAATATGGTCACGGCTGTCCCGTGGCTGGGCGGCGGTATCCTTCTGGACCGTTACGAAGAACTCGAGATCCCGAAGTCCTTCCGTCCGTTCGGACCGCTTCCGGAAAAGATGGCGAAACGCTGGGACAATGTCTCTCACCAGGCACTGCACCATCAGTTCATCGCCAGCGCCATGATCGTGAAATACGCTCATGAAACAGCTCCTCAGTGCAGGATCGGAAACATGTTCAACCTCCATCACCTCTACCCCGAGACACCGGCACCGAAAGATGCGTATCGGGCACACGAGGAGACGGAATACAATATGTTCTTCTGCGATGTCATGGCCGGAGGTGCCTATCCTGCCTGGATCAAGACATACTACAGAAGACACAATATCGACATTCAGTGGTATGAAGGATACGAAGAGATCCTGAAGGAAGGAAAGGTCGATTTCATCGGACTGAGCTACTATCTCTCCTCCGTTGTGACTGCCGATCCTCAGAGACAGGAACGCATCGGAAGCTTCATACGCATGCTTCAGAATCCTCATCTGGAGACCAGTGAGTTCGGCTGGCAGATCGACCCGATCGCCCTGCGCATCTCACTCAATGAACTCAGAGACCGTTTCCACCTTCCGATCTGGATCGTGGAGAACGGGATCGGAGCCTTCGAAACACTCACGGAAGACAGGACCGTCCACGACAATTACCGTATCTCTTACCTGCGCAGTCATATCAACGCCATGGCAGATGCGATCGAAGACGGCGTCGACCTGATGGGCTATACTCCTTGGGGCTGTATCGATCTGGTGTCCTGTTCCCTTGTATCCATGTCGAAACGTTACGGATTCGTCTACGTCGATGCGGATGATGAAGGAAACGGGACTTACGACAGATACAGGAAAGATTCCTTCTACTGGTATAAAAAAGTCATCGCCACCAACGGCGAAGAACTCAGCGACTAGACCCCCCTTATAAGGGAAGAGCCGATCACAGGATCGGCTCTCTTTTTTTATTCTTCGTTTTTCAATACATCGATGATCTTTCCGACCAGGACGCGATTTCCCTCTTCACTCAGATGGATCTTGTCCGGACCCAGATAATCCCGGTGTTCCTTCCGTTCATCCTCAAAGGAGATCACGGTCACGTTTTCCTTCGTCAGCTGCGGATCTTCATTCAGATCGCAGATGTAGATCTCGTGGCCTTTGCACAGATCCGCGATCCTCTCATAGTCCGCCTTTGTCATCTTCGCCTCTTTATCGAACAGGAAGACGAGCCGGTGTTCCAGATCATGATCGAGATCTTCCTTCAGTTGCGCATACAGACTCTGCGCATCATAGTCTTCCTTCACACGGAAGATCGCCCTGTCGAGTTCCGACAGATCATTGTAGATATTCAGAAGGGACTTGTTTCCGTAGAATGCGATCCTCTCTCTGTCTTCCGCCTCCGCTGCCGCGATGGCTTCTTTCATCTTCACATCAAATTCATCCAGATTCACCTGATAGACCGTATCGTAGATCAGATTCGCAAACTCTCTGACACCTCTGCCGACTACGTGGATCCCGTCGACATAGAACCAGTCCGGATGTCCTTTCGAATAAGCTTCCCACGGAACGATATGAAGGTTGTCGTAGTTTTCCGCAAACTGTGCGAAGCGTCCGTTGAAACTCGGATCGTCCGCACCGACCGCATCGACCCAGAAGACGTCCCGGTCTCCCAGGATCTCCATCAGGCGTTCGTTCCTCTTCTGAGTATAGTCACCGTTGGTCGCAAGACATAGGATGACGGTATCGCCGAGCTTTCCTTCTTCGATCAGTTCTTCCAGGATCTGTTCCCCCGCATAGAGGTTCCTCGAGATCTTCGCATCGAAGTAGCCGTTCGGGAAGAGTTCATAGAGGTTCGGCACCGCATCCAGAAGGATGGAATCGCCGATCCCCACCACAGGCATCTGTTTCAGGATCTCCTTGACGGTCTCTTCCCTGTTTTCGGAATCCTCATACAGTTTCGCCCATTCTTTTTTATCATGATCCAGAGAATTCAGATATTCCCGATTCCTCTCTTCGATCAGTTTTTCGTTCTCGTTCAGCCTCTCTTCCAGCTCCTTCATCTCTTCGGTATGATCCTCACTCTTCAGATAGAGACCGAAGCCGATCAGGGACAGGGCGATGACCAGGATACAGAGGATGATATTGGCCGGTTTCTTTTTCAGGATCCTTTCGAGATCCAGTGCGTTCTTCAGGATGATCGACAGCAGCAGTGTCATCACGATCACCAGCGGGATCGTCACATAGGACGGAAGTCCGGTGCCGTTCCATAGATAGATCAACGGATACTGAAGCAGGTAGATCTCATAGGAATACCGGGACAGCAGCGTAACGATAGTCCCGGTCCTGTCTTCCGAAAAAGAGAAACTGTGATCGATCAGACGCATCGTAAGCACTGTCGTTCCCAGCATCAGCCAGCCCATCGTTCGCATATCCGTACCGGAGAATACGAACAGGGCCCCCAGAAGGATCAGGTCCGCTATATAGAGGACCTTCTCTGTCTTTTCCTTAAAGACGAGAGGCTTGTGGATCGTATGGAACAGAGCGACCGATGATCCCGTCAGAAGTGAGAACAGTCGGCTGAACGTACCGTAATAGGCAGGCATCACTTCCCCTTTTCCGATACGGATCATGAACAGGACAAGGCTGACGATGCCCAACGCGAACGCGATCAGACAGAGGATCCCCTTCCCGTACTTTCCGTGCAGTTTCCGGCTGGTGATGTAGACGATCGGAAACACGAGATCATACTGCAGAAGGATGGAGATATACCACATATGGATCAAGGGAGAGGTATTCGCTCTGGCGAAGTAGTCCTGCAAGGCGGAGATCTGCCAGAGATTGTTGTAACCGAGGAGGACGGAAGTCGTCTCCGGTCTGAGGCTGATCCATACGGTCGATGACAGGACAGATACAGCCAGAACCGTGATACAGACCGTCACAAACAGTGGGATATAGATCCGCAAGATCCGTTTGACCTGATACATGAAGATCTCTTCGTCTTTTCTTCTGATCAGAGAATCGGCCGTAAAGTATCCGCTCAATACGAAAAAGCCGCATACCGCCAGATATCCGCCTTTCAACAGATCCAGATGATACAGAAGCACCGCCGTACAGAACAGGATCCGCAGCAGGTCGATCTTCTGATTCCTTTTTTTAATCGTCATCTCTTACAGGACAGTTCTTTTCTACAGAGATATTCCCCTATCCTATTTTGTCCTTCCGTCCCGAAATATACAAGCCTCAAAACGGAACGTCATTGATTCTTCATCGAACGTTCGATCCTTCTCTTCAGGAGACGGAGGTCCATCCCCTCCTGAAGACCGACCGTCTTCTCTGTGTTTTCTATCTTCGGTGACAGTGCACTGCGGATATAATACGCATCGATCCCGGCGTTCACGGCACCTTTCACATCGCAGATCGGATCATTTCCGATCATCAGGCACTTTCCCGCAGGAAGACCGCTCCGTTGAAGTGCCGTCTCATAGATCTTCGGATCCGGTTTGCGGAAACCGACCGCTGAAGAGATCACGATCTCATCGAAGAGACCGACGATCCCCAGATCTTCCAGTTCCTTCATCGTGAACACTTCCTGGGCATTGGATGCCAGGATCACTTTCTTCCCGTTCTCTCTCAGGAAGGAAAGGAGATCCTTCACTCCCGCATACAGCCGCAGGTGTGATGTGGAAAGGATACGGAACTGCGTCATCACTTCTGTCACATCCTCATCAGAGAGATCTCCGCAAAGCTTCCTGAAGGCATCCTTCAGGTCGATCTCGATCTCATGACCGGGGATCTGTTCCTGTGCTTCCCTGATCCTGACTTCTTCGAAGTATCTCTCTTTCAGTCCTCTCCATTCGTAACGGATCCCGTAATGAAAAAAGACATCACACAGCTTCTTCCAGAAAGCCGGCTGATCTTCATCGGTATGGATATCGACCAGTGTCCCATAGAGGTCGAACAGATACGCATCGTATTCTTTCATCTTCTTCATTATATAAGAGACAGGACACGTTAAAACGTGTCCTTCGTTCTTTTCCGATCCGTAAACAGATCTTGTTTTCGTCAATTCTTCTAGATGATACCCAGCGGGATCAGAGTCACCAGACACAGTGCGACCAGGCCCCAGACGATCTTCAGAAAATCCATCTGTTTCTTCTTCTCCCAGAACGGTACGAAGTTGCTGGCGAGGAAGAACGGGATATAGGTCGTGATGAAGACCGGAAGCACTCCCCACCAGCGATAGACCCAGATGAAGGAATGATTCGATGTCCCGGCCAGGAAGGATTCAAACAGCGCAAACAGTGCCGCCATGGCCAATGCACCCTGCAGCTTCTGTTTCCTGTCCGGCTTCTTCGGCAGCATCTTGTAAGAAATGATCCCGGCCAGCGAGAACATCATCGACAGTTCCCAGCACACTCCTACCAGCAGGATGAAGGTCGTCGACTGATTGCTGACAGACCAGAGCGGATATCCTGTAAAATGACCGATGACCGCATTGGCGATCTCATAGAGCCAGTGCACGCCATACAGAGAAAAACCCGCTACGACAGCCTTGAAGTCTTTATTCTTGACCTCGGTCCAATAGACATAAAAGACGACCGCAAGAATAAAAATGAAAGTCCAATTGAAATTCTCGGTACTCCGGACGATGATCGCATCTACCAGATCCTTCGCATCCTGAGAACCGTCTCCCCAGAATACAAACATATTATTTATCCTCTTTTCTTACCTTTATTATGACATATTATCCTTCCTAGATACAGATGCGGACCAGGTCGGAACGTGCACAACAAAAAACCTTCTCTCGAAGGCTTTTCCTTAATGTGTTATTTAATAATCCAACCAGTCCAGGAACAGCTTCACGGTGACGTCTCCCGCTCCGAAGATCTCCTTCAGCTCGTTCTGCGTCATCCCCAGGATGTGTCCCAGACGTGTATAGCTCCAGGTGTTCTGACCGTAGAAGATCGTGATCTGATCGCCCTGATACAGGAAGATATCTCCGACTTCGGATGTGATCCTTTCGTCCTCTGTCGGTAACGGCCACGGCAGAGGTCCGACCTTTTCGAAACTTCCGTATTCCGACAGGTGAAGTTCGATCTCCTTTTCCTCGGTCAGTCTCTTCTTCAGTTCGTTTCCTGCCTCGTTATCTGCCAGGACAGCACTCAGCTGTGTCCCGTTGACTTCAACGATCAGGTTGCATTCAGGTTCATCTGTGTAATGAAAATCGGTCACGATATCTCCTTTCCAGTCTGCGATCCCGCCGAATTCACAGACGTTCGTATAGCCAAGCTTTGCCAGGATCCCGGCCGCCTGTTTCGAGCGGACACCGGTACGGCAGTAAAGCAGAAGCAGTCGTTCCTTGTCAGGAAGTTCCTTCGGTGCCGTCTCTTCGATCGTCTCCACCGGAAGGTTTATCGCGTTCGGGATGTGCCCTTGGGCATATTCGGAAAGCGTTCTGACATCGATGACCGTACAGTCTCCTTCCATCATCGTCACGGCTTCCTCCTGCGAGATACTGTGAAAAGGTTCCTGCGGTCCTGCGTAGCTGCAGCCGAAGAGACAGGTCAAGAACACGATACAGAAGATCTTCAGGAAACGGTCTTTCATCTTTTTCAGTTTATCTTATTTTTCCTGATAAAGAAAAGAGCCTGCGGCTCTCTTCTATTTTGTTTCCGAACTCTGATAATACCTGTCCAGATCCTTCTTGACCAGCGTGTAGATCTCCAGACCTTTTTCGCTCCGGAACTTCCGGACCAGTCCGCGATAGATGTAGTTCTTCTCGCTTCTTTTTTCTGCAGGGACCTTGTCGAGATATTTCTGCACCTCTTTGATCTCGTTTTCCGGGAATTCCTTCAGAAGTTCGTTCAGCAGTTTCTGACCTGCTTCGTTCTTTGGCTTCTCTTCCTTCTTCTTCGGGGAAGCCTGTCTCTTCTTCGGAACGTTCTGTTCCTTGGATTCGTCTTTTCTGATGATGCGGATCTCGGAGTTCGGATTCTTCTCCTTCGTCTCCGTCTTCGCTTCAGGTCTCTTCCTCGTCCTGGCCGGCGCTGCGGTCTTCTTCACCTTTTCCGGTTTGGTGTTGATCCTCTTGACGTCAATCCCGACGCTTTGCCAGTACTCGATGACTCCGTCATAACCGGTGTCCTGTGACACGACGGTGTAGGAGGAGTGCTTTCCTCTTCCGATCAGATATCCCAGATAGGAAGAGAGATAGAAGTCCAGGGAATTCTTCCCCGGCTTGCATTCGATGATGTTGATCTTGTATCGATGCTCGTCCGTCAGTTCCTTCAGCAGAGTGAAATTCAGACTCTTGGCATTCTCCGTCACGCAGATGAACAGTTCAAACCTCTCATCTTTGTTCAGGAGACTGACCCAGGTGGAACCGACATTCTCGCTGTCGATCAGATACGCGGGTATTTTTGAAAAAAACATTTTACCTTTCTTAAACTCGTTCTCTACGGAACGGAAAACAGTGCCCGGGATATGTACGGTCATCCCGAGAATATTAATGTTCGCTGAGAAGAAAAGGACGCACAAGGGCACGGAGAGATCACGGCGTCCGGAAAAACCGGAACGGAACGGCACTGGAAGTGTCTGATCGATCTCCGACTCGGATCTTCTGCCTTGACGGTGCATTTCAAGGTATCTCCGATACAGGATCCTGTGACTCCGGATCATTCGACAGGACCCCGGGCGTTGCCGATCTTTTCAGCACATCAAAATTATACTATATCTTTCCTGCTTCTGTATTTTCACGTTTCTTCCTTGTCGTCCCGTTTGAATTCCTTAGCGTTTTTTCTTACAATTGAATCATTAGAAATCGCATATATCATCTATGTCGATCATCAGTATCAGAGACCGTATCACGTCTCTATGAAGGAGGATGTACAATGAGACCTCTCATCGGTATCACCTGCAACCTATCCGAACGGAAGGTCGCCGGCATCAATACACGCACCTATCAGGACCTCGGCAAGACATACACCGATGCGATCAACAACGCCGGAGGCGTCCCTGTCATCATACCGAACGATCTGAAAGAAGAAGATATCCCCGTCATCGCTCAGAAGATGGACGGCTTCCTGTTTTCCGGAGGTGTCGATGTCGATCCGAGGTATTACGGAAAAGACAACGACGGGACCGTAAAACACATCACTCCGGAACGGGATGAGACGGAACTGATGCTTCTGAAATATCTGTTAACAGGATCGGACAAGCCGATCCTCGGGATCTGTCGCGGGATCCAGGTCATCAATGTCGCTTTAGGCGGAACTCTCTATATGGATCTGCCGACTGCCGGAAAGGATGTCCATTCCTTCATCGAACGGATCCGGGAATCCTTCACCCACGAGATCGACATCGTGGAAAACACCCGCCTCAGTCAGATCCTTCAGGGAGAAAACAGAGTCAATTCCTTCCATCACCAGGCAGTCGATCAGCTCGGAGAAGGACTGATCGTTTCTGCATATTCCGTCAACGATCACGTGATCGAAGCCTTCGAATCAGACAGTAACAGATGGCTCGTCGCCGTACAGTGGCATCCGGAAGAACTGACCTTCAATGAAGGCCACCGGAGACTGTTCGAAGAACTCGTAAGGCAGGCTTCCCTCCGATGACAGAGGCAAAGATCTACGTCGGACTCAACGACGCCACGATCCGGAAACAGCTCTATGAAACAGACCGCTACATCTCCATATTGAAGAATATCTGTGTCGCCTATCACATTCCCTTCTCTCTATCCACGAGCCGCGGATCCTGCTTCCATGAGGACGGCGAATATACCGAAAAGAATACCCTCGTCCTGACCCTGATCGATATCGACAGAAAAACGATCGAAGAGATCGCCAGGGATCTGTGCAGTTTCTTCCATCAGGAATCGGCCATGGTGACGGAAACGGAGACGAAGTCCTGTTTCATACAGGATTCCATAGAATGATAAAAGCCTCATACGAGGCTTTTTCTTTACAGAGTATTCAGATACTGATCCAGTTCCCTTTCACAGATCTCGTTTTTCTTTACGACAGGATCCTTGTATTCCTTTCCCCGGAAGACGACCATGTCGAGTTTCCTCAGTGCATCGAATCCTTCCAGAGGATCCTTTTCCGATACGATGAAGTCCGCGGATTTTCCTTCTTCGATGGAACCGGTCTCCTTGTCGATCCCCAGAAGTTTCGCGTTGTTCAGAGTCGCCGTATATAAAGCGAACTTCCGATCGACATCGCACAGCTTATGGAAGTATTCCAGTTCTCTCCACATGTCGTAATGGGTCACGAACGGACATCCGGTATCCGTTCCCAGTCCGACTTTGACACCGTTCTTCAGGCATTTCTTCACTCCGTCGATCATTCCTTCCAGAAGGTATTCGGAGTTATACATCGTGATGTCTGTCGCTTTGGTGTACTTCGGATCGAGCTTCGCCAGCGGGATGGCCGGTGACAGTGTGCATACTTCGATTGCATCCTTTTCCAGGAACATGCGGATCGTCTCATCGTTCATGTAGGAACCGTGTTCGATACAGTCGACGCCGTTTTCGAGCGAGATCTCAACGCCCTGCGGACTCTCCACGTGAGCGCAGACCTTCAGTCCCAGACGGTGTGCTTCCTCGGTACAGATGCGGATCTGTTCCGCACTCATCTTCATCTCTCCCGGTTCTCCCTTGACCTTGGCATCCAGGACACCTCCCGTCACCATGATCTTGATCCAGTCGACACCGTTCTTCGCGTTGTCCTGAATACAGGAGATGAATTCTTCTTTATTGTGGGCACCGACAGCGACCGTGCCTTCCATATGGCCTCCCGGAATCGTCACCGCATAGTCACAGGCGATCAGACGCGGTCCGATGAGCTTTCCTTTTTCGATCTCATCGCGGATCATCGTATCGATATGTCCGACGCCTCCGACCGAACGGATGGTCGTACAGCCGGAAAACAGCTGCGTCTTCATATTCGGATCGCATAGCAGTTTCTTCGCCAGTTTCTGCGTCAGCTTCGTCTTCGTTACGAGTTTGACCAGCTTCTTGTTGTCGGTCTCCTTCTCCTTCGGGAATCCGTTTGCGGGGATGTGCACATGCATATTGATCAGACCGGGCATGAGATACTTTCCGTTCAGATCGACATCTCTGTCGCCTTTCAGATCCTTTCCGATCTTTACGATCTTTCCGTCCTCGACCGCAACGCACATATCCTCTCTGACTGTCATATTCTCTGTGCCGTCCAAAAGCCGGCAGTTCCTGTATATCGTTCTCATGAATCCATTATACCGCCCCATTTATACAGGGGGCTAATAATGGTATAATCAAGGGACGAAAGAAACATTTCGGAGGTAACAAAATGATCGAATTCAAAAATGTCTCCAAATCTTATAAAAAAGGTACCAAGGCTGTCGATGACCTGACTCTTACGGTCAATGACGGCGAGATCTTCGGTTTTCTCGGCCCGAACGGAGCCGGCAAATCCACCAGTATCCGGATGCTGGCAGGGATCCTGAACATCGATGAAGGACAGATCCTTCTGGATGGGGTCGATATCACGAAAGATCCGATCGAGGCGAAGAAACACTTCGGCTATGTCGCCGACGATCCAGATCAGTTCCTCGCACTGAAGGGGATCGAATATCTCAACTTCATGGCAGACATCTACCGGATCGAAGACAGGAAGTCCAAAATCGAAGAACTGACACAGCGCTTTGAGATCGCCGATGCGCTCAACAGCCGCATCGAATCCTATTCCCACGGTATGCGCCAGAAGATCATCATCTGCGGATGTCTCCTGCACGACCCGCAGAACTGGATCCTCGATGAACCGATGACCGGTCTCGATCCAAGGTCTTCCTTCGACCTGAAGGAGCGTATGCGCAGACATGCGAACGAAGGGAAGTGCGTCTTCTTCTCCACCCATGTCCTGGATGTGGCCGAGAAGATCTGTGACCGTGTCGGTATCATCCACAAAGGCAAGCTCCTGTTCGTAGGAACGCTGGATGAGATGAAACAGACCTTCAGCGAAGATGCCTCTTTGGAACAGCTGTTCCTGGAGATCACCGAACATGCTTAAAAACATCTTCAACCTCACGAGGATCTTCCTGATCTCTTCCTTTTCGAATGTCGGAAAGAAGAAGAGAAAAGTCCTGTCGATCCTTCTGTATGCCTTCCTGCTGGTCTATCTGGCCGGAGCGCTGGGTTTCCTTTCTGTTGAGATCCTGAACGGTCTCATCTCCCTTTCCCAGGAGAACGCCTTCGTCGGCTATGTCCTGATGGCGATCATCTCGATCGTCCTGTTTACGACGATCGTCGCCTGCATCAATGTCTACTATTTCTCCAAAGACAACTCCTCGATCCTTTCGCTTCCGCTGACACCTTTCGAGATCCTGTCTTCCAAGATCAACACGATGCTGGTATATGAGTATTTCGAAGAATTCATCCTCGGACTGGTCCCGTTATGCGTCTTCGGCGTCATGACACGGCAGCCCGTCCTCTTCTATTTCATCCTGATCCCGGTCCTGCTGTTCCTGCCGATCCTGCCTCTTCTGATCGTATCCGTCATCGTCATGGTCCTCATGGCTTTCTTCAAGGGGATGCGAAACAAGAATATGGTCCAGATGATCACCATGACCGTGTCGATCCTTTTCTCGCTGTTCATCTCGACGCTGGGTTCCAATGTCTCCTCTCAGGAGGACGCAATGAATATGATGAACCGTGCCAACGGTCTTTTAGACCTCTTCCGCAACGCCTTCCCGACCATGCCTTTAGCGATCTCTGCCCTCCTGGAGCGAAACATCCTCGCCCTTCTGGGACTGATCCTCATCTCGGTCGCCGCATACCTTCTGGTATCTACCCTCTGTCAGAAGCTCTTCTTCAAAGGCGTCCTTCAGTCTCTGTCATCTTCTTCCGGAGTCTCCGACAGAAAGATCGACGAACGGAAGGCATACCGTTCCAACGGTCTCGCCTTCTCCTATGTGATGAAAGAGATCCGGACCTATCTGCGCAATCCGACTTTCTTCGTACAGCTGATCCTTCCGGCGATCGTGCTTCCGGCATTCATCGTATTCGTCTTCTTCATCAGTTTCCGATCCTCCGGTGTCGATCCGCTGTCTGTACTGGTGCCGATCTTTCAGGATAAGGAGTATGCGGGCATCGTCTATACCGTGCTGCTGATCGCCTTCCTGTTCAACACCTTCTACTCTTTCATCCCTCTGATCGCCGTATCCAAAGACGGACATGACGCCTACCTGATGAAATACATCCCGGTCCCGTTCCATAAACAGCTCATATACAAGGCTCTTCCGGATACGATCGCCTGCCTGCTGTCATGGATCATCACCGGTTCTCTGGTCGCGATCCTGTTCCGTATGCCTGTCAGGCTCCTGCTGATGAGCTTCCCGGTCTTCCTCGGATACTCCGTCCTTCACGGATTCCTGATCCTGTTCGACGTCAGACATCCGAAACTGCAGTGGACTTCCGAGATCCGTATCGTCAAAAACAACCTCCGTATCCTCTGGGGCATCGCCTACACCCTTCTGAACATGGGGATCGTCGGCCTGCTTGGCATCCTGCTGGAACTGTCTCCGCTCCTGATGACTCTGATCCTGACAGCCTTCTATCTCGCGATCAGCGTCTGTCTCTATCTCTTCATCAGAAAGAAGGGTGTCCGTCTCGCAAAAGATTTTGAATAAAAGAAAACGTCATCTCTGCAGATGACGTTTTTTTGACAGTGGTCGGAATATCGGGATTCGAACCCGAGACCTCTTGAACCCCATTCAAGCGCGCTACCAAACTGCGCTATATCCCGTACACTTCCCTGTCTCTATTTTACACTGAATGTGTCCGCATAAGGAAGTGCACGGTCGGGATCTTATTTCACTACGTGTACCGTAAAGTCCTGTGACCTGACGTAGAAGGAACTTCCGTCAGAGAAGGTAAAGTAGATCGGAACGTCGACGGTATCGTAGATCGCGCCTTTCGCATAGACGTTGCCGTAGCCGTCGATATCCAGTGCGGAAGTATAGGCGGTATGGAACTCGACTTCGGTCGTCACATCCTGTGTGCTGTAGGAAAAGTCGTAACACATGACCCAGGTCGCCTTGTACGGGATCTTCTCTCCGCTGGCGGCCTTGACCGATACGTTGTTTTCCATCTGATATAAAACGGTCTCTCCTTCCACACAGACCTTGCAGACGGTCTGTTTTCCGTTGGAAGCTGAGACGTAGATCTCCGTGATGCCCGGCTGGACTCCGGTCACGTTGCCGTTGCTATCGACCTTCGCGATACGCGGATCATTTGACTTATAGAATACGGACTGATCTGTGGCGTTCTCCGGTGAGACTTTGCCATTGATCTTTCCGCTGCTGTTCATCATGATCACCAGTTTATCCTTGTCGACCGATACGGAGGATACATCGACTTTCTTCGGCTTCGTCTCGAATCCGACGACCCTTTCGATCGAACCGCATCTGATATGGATCTTGGTGGTCCCCGGAGCGACTGCCGTGCAGCGTCCGATCTCATCCACCTTGACTACCTTTTCATCATCGCTGCTGTAGGTGATCTTGTCCGTCGTATTCAGCGGGGTCGGTTTGGCCTGAAGGTCATATCCGCTGACGCCTTCCGTAGCCCAGTAGTTGTTGTAGAGAGAAGTCAGTGCCGTACAAGGGACTTCTTTCGGCGGGACGTAGTCCGCAGAGAACAGATCCCCGGTCGCAGAAATGCCGACATCGTTCTGCAGGACGAGATTCTTCGCATCCTTGATCAGGAACTCGATCGTTTTTCCTCCGCCGCTCAAAGTCAGGACATCGTCCTTCTGCGTATAGGTCCCGTTATACTCCGAGATCCCGAAATCGTTTTTGTCGATGAACGCAAAGCTCATATCGCTTCGCAGTTCACAGTAGGACTTCTCCTTGGATGACTGGGAGGTATTGTAATAGACCGCATAGGTGAACGGGATCGGATCTTTTTCCGGCTTGGTATCCGTATCTGTCTTCCCGTCCGATCCCTTTGTCTCGTGGATGGAGAAGAGATGGTCGGCTTTGGATCCTTTTAGGGATGTCCTGAGTTTCAGAGTGTCCTCATTCTGTATCTCAAACAGGATCTTCGAGGAAGAACCATCTGCGGTCAGCGTGATGACGTTTTCCTTCAGTTCCCACGTGCCGTTCAGTTCTTCGTATCCTTCGGAATGGGAATCATTCAGTACAAAGGATCCATCTTTTCCGAACCATACCTTGGAATGGTCCTCATGACCGTAATTGTCTACGGTATCGTAGTAGGTCTTTCCTGCGATGTCGTAACCTTTATCTTCTGAAGGTTTGGTACAGGCACTCATCAGCGACAGGAACAGGACCAGTGTCAATACTGCCCATCTTTTTCTGTTTTTCATCTTTCAGCTCCTTTATGAAACGCAAAAAACACTTTTGGATCATATGCCTATTGTTTGTACTTTCTTCTGTCTTTATCATAACACGAGATCCTGCCCAATCATAACTACCGGCTTAGCCGGTAGTTTGTAACGCCCTGTAAGGGCCTGTTGCCGGCTTGGGTCTAAAGACCCGCTGAAAAAGATTCTCCAGCCGCAACGCATTTACCGGCAGATCCCTTCAAG
>Ga0256405_10004118_pt1 | contig 28004 bp, 23 predicted proteins | sample RumenRJG_02DNA_FD_189096 | JGI IMG/M metagenome (GOLD analysis project Ga0256405, IMG submission 189096) | Bovine rumen microbial communities from Lethbridge, Alberta, Canada - RJG_02 | ecosystem: Host-associated > Mammals > Digestive system > Stomach > Rumen | place: Canada: Alberta... | reverse complement strand
AACGCAGAGTGTGGAGTAAATCGAGAGTGTGTGAAAAGCAGCCAAAAAGTATGAGATAAAAAGATAGTTGAAAATTTTTAAAGCGGTCAAAAACTTGACCGCTTATTTTTTATTATTACTTTAAAGTTTATTAGAATATTAAATAATTTTATTACAAACCTCAAAGTTCTGTAACAAATTGTAAACCATGCCAAAACATGATAGCAAAAAGTTTTTTTAGGGTATTTAATAAAATTACTATGAAAACATTATTAAATACTTACAGACCGGTTCAATTTTCTTTTTCCGGCTTACAAACAAATCCTTTAAAAAAGAAAAATATTGAAAAAATGGAATGGCTTGAAACATCAGGTGATGGTTCATACGCATCAGCAACAGTAGATGGAAACAATTCTCGTGTATACCACGGACTATTAGCTTCTTCTAAAAATGCACCTGTTGAAAGAAATATTATTCTTCAAAGAATAGAAGATGAAGTTTCTGTTAACGGAAAAAACTTAAAAATATCTAACGTTTCATATGGCGGAATGAAAGAAGGTTTCAACAAAGATGAAATGGTAAAAATTAAAGATTTTACAACCTTGCCTGTTCCAACATGGAAATATGATTTAGGAGAAAATAAGACACTAAAAAAACAACTTGTTATGCCTGAAAAAGTCGGTAATCCTGAAGTAGTAACAGGTTACACATATGAAGCACCGAAAGATGCTGAGCCTATAACAATAAAGGTAAGACCTTTTGTTAATAACAGAAGTATCCACGGCGGTAATAACGGAGTTAAAGAGTGGTACTATTCCAGAGGTTCAAAAGGTGCAGTAGTTAATGCTAAAAGATGGGATAACAATATTGAACCAACATATTTGGCATGGTCTAAAACTACAAAAGTAAATGATAAAGGTAATTTCTATAATGATTATTACTATCAAAGAGAAGCAGACAGAGGTTTACAACAAAAAGAAGATGGTGTATATCAACCTCTTGAACTTGAAGTAACACTGAAACCAGGAGAGACTTTCTCGTTTATAGCTGCGACTTCGCCAGTTACAAGAGAAGTAGATGTAAATAAAGAAGTTTCTAAAAAGGCAGATAGACTTGAAGGTCTATATAAGCAATCAGGTCTTCCAAGAAGCAAAACAATAGATAATCTTCAAAGAGCAGCAGACCAATTTGTTGTTCACAGAAATTCAATTAACGGTAAAACAATCATGGCAGGCTACCACTGGTTTAATGACTGGGGCAGAGATACAATGATTGCACTACCGGGTTTAACGTTAACAACAAAACGTTTTGATGATGCAAAGTCTATTATGACAACATTTGCAAAATATTCTCATAATGGTATGTTACCAAATAATTTCCCTGAAGGTGCAAATGACAGACCTGGTTATAATACATTAGATGCTTCAATGTGGTGGTTCAATGCTTTAGACCAATATACAGAAGCTGCTGGTGATAAAGCAGATATGAAATTCGTCAAAGAACAATATACGGCATTAAAAGACGTTGTAAAACACCACATGTACGGTAGAATGAGTGCCGAAGAACTTGAAAAACAAAATCCATTAATGAAAGGTATTGTATCTAAAGGACAAGGTAAATTACCTGTTGGAGACGGAAATAGCGGTATAGGAATGGATAAAGATGGTTTAATTACTGCTGATGACGGACAATTGACATGGATGGATTCTGCAAAATGGGATCCTTGGGCTAAAAAATCTCATCCTTACACACCTCGTGATGGTAAAGCCGTTGAAATTAATGCATTGTGGTATAACGGTTTAAGAGTTATGGCTGATTTAGCAGAGAAATTTGGTGAAAAAGAAAATGCTAAACAATATACCGAACTTGCTGATATAGTAAAAGGAAGCATGCAAAAATTTAAAAACCCTAAAGGCGGATTGTATGATTTAATTGAAACACCTAATAATCCTGAATATAGGGCAAACAGAGGTCAACAAGTTCGTCCTAACCAAGTTATTGCAGCATCTTTAAAACATAGTGCTTTTGATAAAGAAACACAAAAAGATATTGTTAAAACTGTTGAAGATAAATTATTAACACCATATGGCTTACGCTCTCTTGCACAAGATGAAGATGGATATTCACCATATTATCCAAACGGAAATTCAGATACTCGTGATGCAGTTTATCACCAAGGTACTGTATGGTCTTGGCAAATAGGTCATTTCTGCGATGCATATTTAAATGCACATGGAAATACTAAACAGGCAAAAGAAAAAGTAACTGAATTTATTACTCCGTTACTTAACCATATGTCAGGAAAGGTTGAAAAACATGCCGATAGCGGATGCTGTATCGGTGGTATAGCAGAAATCTTTGATGCAGAAGGAGATTTCCATTCTAAAGGTACTGTTAATCAGGCTTGGTCAGTTGCAGAAGTCTTAAGAACTTATGATAAAGTTAAAGATGTAGCTAAGTTTGAATAAATTTAATAAATTCACAAATAAAAAAGAAAGGGGCAAGATAATTTTTGTCCCTTTCTTTCTTTTCATTAAAAATTTTTACTTTATTATTCTTTCTATAAGAATAAAAAAATATTAATACAGGGAAAAGGCTAACAATCATTAAAATTAAAAAGATAAGCCATAAAAAATTTTCACCAAATGTAGACAACGAAATTAAAAAAAATAAAAGCATAAAAAAGAACATTAGAATTGTAGTAACTAACCCTATTATGATAGAAAATATTTCTTTTTTATCAGTATTAAAATTAAGTTTTTCTTTTAAATTTTGCAAAAATTCAAATATACTTTTCATTGTACTTTTTACCAATGTTTATTAAGTACTGTACCGTTATGATTTAAATATCTAAATACTATAAATTCTTTTAAATTTAATTTTTCAAACACAATTAATAGTGCTTATATAGCAGTGGTGCTTATAAAGTATACAATATAAAATAAAAAAATGTGAAGCTTTAAAGAAGAAACATACCGAACAATAGGCAAAAATGTAAAAAATATCGGCAGGCATCAAATATTTCACAAGAGAGATTATCAGAAATTTTAAATGCAAATTCTAAATTTATAGGACATGTCGAACGTTTTGAAAGATATATAAGTTTAAAAAAGCTTATAGAACTTGCAGAATATTTTAATATATCCGTTAAGGATTTTTTTGATTAGAAAACAACAACGCACGAGGATTTTGTTTTTACACAAAATCCTCGTATTATCTATACTATACACTATTACATAAAATTTCTAAGTTCTATTACTTTATTTATTTTCAAGAATCTCAGCTGTTGAAACTTGCTCTTGAGGTTGTTGAATAGAAAATTTAACTTTCAAGTGTGGCTGTTCAACTTGTTGAGGTTGAGATTCAACATCTTTATGTCTTAGCTTTTTTATTTTATTAACAATAGCTCTACCGGCTTTGTATATAGCTGCGAGACCAACCGCAGCAATCAAAACGGTACTTGATGAATCTGATTTTTTAGAGTCTGATTTATCAGCAGAACTAGTTTCTTTTACAGTATTATCATAAGAAACCGGTACTGTAGTAGTATCATCATTAACAGATTTTTCTATAGATTTTGTTTCATTTTTCTCTATAGGGTTTGTTACAGGAATTTTCTCTTCAGACTTTATGTTATTAGAAGTTGAGACATCTGCAGATTTAGAAACTTCTGTTTCCTGAGTTTTTGTTTCAGATACTTCAGGTTCTTTTTCTTTTAGAATATCTTTAAATTTATCAAGCTTTTCTAAAAGTGGTTTCAAATTAGTATTCAATTCTGCACGTCTAGCATTAGCTTTATTTGAATCGTAGCTAATTTTTGCTACATCCATTCCAGATTTTGCTCTTACTGCTTGAGCCAAAATTTCAGGCATATTCAACGCAAAACTATTTTTGTCCTGTAATGCTCTGTAATAATCATCTTCATAATCATTATCTACACGCAATTTCCAGTTTGTAGGCTTATCTTGACCACCATAGTTATAAACTTTATCAATTCCAAAGAAATCTACAAACATCATTTGTAAGTTTTTAGAGCTTCTGAATAATTCTGTAAACTTAGCTTTAACTCTATCTTGAGGACTGTTAATAATTTTTTCTTTAAATTCATGTCGTTCTTTTCCTGTTGCAGGATCAGGATTTAAGTAACCTGACAAATAATCAACATTCCAAGCATCTGAGTTTTTTATCCAATCATTTTGAATCATCTTTCCTGCAGGTTCAGAGTCATGAGACCCAACAAGAGTCCAGTTATCAGCAGGAGCATTTTCTGCTCTTCTCCATTGGGTTTGAGTTATACCCGGCAAATGTTCTTGACCATGGTAAACTTCACCAAAAGCTTGAGTTTCTGAACATAAGTCTTCCCATACGGCTTCATTTTTATTTACACCATATTCTTCAAAAGTTGGAAGAACTATTTTCTTTAAAACTTGTCTAAAGTTTCCTTTAGGATCAATGTCATGCATATATGAAACATTGTTTGCCCAAAGTCTATCACGTCTTACACCACCATGTTCATCTTTTACAACTGTGTCCTCTTTGTAAATATAAGGATCAACTAAACCTAACGCATGGTCTATTCTTACGTTATCATAATTCTTTAGGGAATATGCAATTTTTTCTTTTAAAACCTTACCGCTTTCACCTAAAGAGCCGTCATCATTTAATAACTTTTTAGGATCAAGTACAGGTATACCCCACGTTTGAGGCCCATTACCGGCTCCACCAAAAGGACAACCTAATTTCCATCCTTTTAAGAATGCCCCTTGATTTGCCCACACATCACTTTGATTAAAGCCTACTAATAAATCACCAATATAATTAAATCCGATTTCTTTTCGGTGATTATTATTTTCTTTCATTTGTTTATCAGCAATAAACTGAGTAAATATGTTTTTTCCTATTTCTTCTTTATGCTGAGATTTTAATTCTTTGTAGCGTTCTTGGGCTTTTTTATCACCATCTTTCAAACCTTGAGGAAGATTTTTATCAACATCACTCCATTTTTCAAAATCATCCGTTCCGTTTATTTTTGAAAGAACTTTGTATAAACTGTCATTTTCTACCCAATTTTTATTTTCTTTTTTAAACGCTTGGTACTCTTTATTTAATTTTAAAGCATCTTTATCTCTTGATTTAACTTTTGATTTAAATGTATCATAAGCTTCTGTCATGGCTTTATCATAAGTTGAAAACGCTAAATCAAAATCAGTATAGTTATAATTTTTATCTTTAGAATCCTCATTTTTAGTAGTTAACTCTTTATAAGATTTATCAGAAAGAATATTTGCATATTTTTCAGTTTTTAAAGGTTCTAAATCAATAAACAACTGATTTTTAGCAAAAACTTTTGCTATGTATGGAGAATTATCTTTTTTTCCTATCTCTCCACCAGGGCCGAGTTGAATAGCATTAAAGCCATTCAATTTCAAGAAATCAACAAATTTATCTGCACCTTTTGAATAAGGAGAACCTATTGATGTATCACGTTTTTCTGATGGAAAACTTGAACCATGAATAATCATTGACAAGTTTTTTACACCTAAATAATCCAAAGCTTCATGGATTGTTTTTGTGTATTCAGGTTTTTCTGTTTCTTTTAATTTTCTGCCAAAATTTACGTTATTATTACGATTTGGTCTTATTGGATTTGATATTGCACTAACTTTCATATTATTATGAAAGCACCTCAAGATATTTTTTGCTAGCATGGCGTAGATTTTACACTTTTTTGTAACAAATCTTTACTTAATTTTATTTCAAGCTATGTATTTACTGAAATATAATCATACAAAGCTTTTATACCAGATTTCATATCCATAAATTTAAAATCAGGAATCTCTTTTAATAATCTCGTATTATCTCCTGTATATTCATTTCCTAAAGCATCTGTTTTTATAGTTACTTCTGATTTATACGGACTTATTTCATTAACTGCATTTGCAATTTCTAATAAACTTACAGACTTTGTCGGAGTAACATTGATTATATTTTCATATTTTGGTTCATTTTCAATGAAAAATTCAATAATTTTGCATAAATCCTCAATAAAAAGATAGTCAAAAATAACATTTTGATTAATTTCTATTTTTTCATGTTTTAAATTTTGAGTTATAGCATAAGTCGGAAATCTCGAAGATTTTTCATTATATCCGTAACATGCAAAAATATTCAAACATACAACATCTTTTCTGTTTTTTACTTTTTCAGAAATAAGTAATTTTGATTTTCCGTACAAATCCAATGGTTCAAATTCACCAATAGACGATTCTTTTACTTTATGCAGATTTCGTGATTTACCATACATGGCACCTGAGCCAAATAAAATAATTCTTGTATTTTTATTTTTTAAACTCAAAATATTATCAACCATTTTTAAATTATCTTCAATGGTAGTATCTTTGTCTTGAATTCCTCTTGCACCGCCTATTGAGCCACAATGAATTATGAAATCAATTTTATTTTGTTTAAAATATTTTTTTACAGCCTTTTCATTAACACAATCAAGCTCAAAACTTCTTGGAGTAAAAAGCTTATATTTATTCTTAAAATAATTTTTTAAATTTCCGCCAATAAATCCGCCTGAACCTGTTATTAAAATTGTTTCAATATTTTTTGCCATTACTAAATCCTCAAAGCATATTTATTGTTTAATTTTATGGCAGAAACCATTTTTTTATTAATACCATTTAATTTTAAAACATGCTTTATTTTTTTACACTCTTTTAAAGTAAATAAAATGACATCAAAATCAATATTTTCAAGTTCATTCGGATTAAATGTTTTTATGTTATAAAAGCTGTCTTCGCTACCTGCATTTTCAAATCTTTTATCACAAATACCCACAATATCTAAGCCTGAAAAATCATAATTTTCCAATAAAACCTTGGCCATCAAACCTGCACCATATAGTAGAATTTTTTTATCTTTTAACTTTTTTGATAAAGTTTCAATATATTTTTGTTCGTTAACGGTTTCAAAATATTCTTCCCATTCTTCTTTATATCTAATAAACCAATATTTATAATTTTTACATGATATTTTTACAAGAATATAAGCAAAAATAAATTTAAGTCTTTGTTTAAAACTCAAAATTCTGAATATTTGTTCAAGATTATAGGAATAATCATCTCTTAAAACCTGATTATAAATAATAATTGTTTTAAATAAATCAAACAAAGAGTTATGAAAATGTCTTAACCCATCAATAATTTCAATTTGTTTTTTTCTGTCATTAACAAGTTCAATTGAATTAAAAAATCCGACAGACCAAAACATCATTCTGCGGGATAAAGATATTTCATCATAATTCATATTTCTGACATACATTATTTTTAAATCAGGATTAATTCCAATATTTACTATATCTTTTTTAACAATATAAACTTTCTTTTTATCGTTAATAACTTTTGCAATCAAAGCTAAATGCGGAAATAAATTGCGAATATTATCATACATATTAGCAACAACCGTATCTGTTATAATTTTTGTACTGTATATAGCAGAAGGAACAAAATTTGCTTGATGAAAAATTTCAGAATAAGTATTTTGGCAAAATTTAGTTAAAATACAATCAAAATCATTTTCAATTGCATATTCAACTTCTCTCCAGCTATCCAAATTATACGTATCATTATCACACAATAGCCAAATATATTCTTTATTTGCATATTCCGTATAAGCTTTTACAATATTAGCATTACCGCCAATATTATGTTTATTTTTAACATGTTTAAGATTCGAATATTTTGAGCAATATTCATTAACAAGTTCATCTGTTCCATCTGTTGAAGCATTATTTAAAACAGTTATATCAAAATCTTTTATCGGAGAGTTTTCAGCAAAAATCTGCAACAAAGTTTTTTCCAAAAAATTTTTTCGGTTGTAAGTTATTAAAACTATATCCAGTTTATCTCTTATATTCATGAATAAGCCTATTTTATAAGTATTATATTACAGATTGATAAAATAAACATCTCTGTTACAATATAACTATGAAAGTATCCGTCCTAATACCGTACTATAATGATAGAGAATTTTTACCACAAGCGATAGAATCTGTTTTAAATCAAACATTTGAAGATTTTGAATTAATTTTGGTAAATCATGCAACGACTGATGATTGCAGAGAAATAGCACATTCATATACAGATTCCAGAATTGTTCATATAGATATGGATAAGAATTATGGAGCAGGAACAGGTTTAATAATGGAAGCCTTTTTAGACAAAGCACAAGGCGAATATATAAAATTGTTCTGTGCAGATGACGTTATGAAACCTGATTGTTTAAAGATTTTGGTTGAATACATGGAAACACATCCGCAAAAAGACTTTGCTTTCGGAGATATTGAACATATTGACAAAGAGGGAAAATCTTTAAACGATACATGGTTTAATAATAGAAAGCATTTTAATATTAATAATGATGAAGTTGAGTGTTTAAAATTATTTTTTCAAGGAATAGGATTTTTACCTTACATAGGAAGTATTATAAAAAAAGATGTTTTACACTCTATTGAAATAGATAAATCATTTATATCCCTTTTTGATATGTCTTTATGGGTTTCAATATTGCTTAAAGGATATAAAATAGGATATTTAACAGATATTGTTGCAAATTATAGAATTCATGACACACAAATGAGCAGTATTAAAAATACAACAAAAATTGAATTGTGCTCATTTTTTGAATTAACAAAATATATGGAGATTTTCTATAAAACTGATAATTACAAACTTTTAAAACAAGTTTTCAGTAACAATCCTTACTTAAACAAAATTAAAAATATCACGGACGAAGATATGAAATTTATTGTATGTTATGAAATAATGTTTAATAATATACAAATTTGCCATATCTTCGGTTATAACCGACTTTATGACATGTTACAAAACAAAGAAAAACGTAAATATTTGGAAGAAAAATTTAATTTTGGCATTAAGGAATTCAGAGATATTTATACAACAATAAGTTTTGAAAAACCTTTTAAACACAATACTTTTTCAACAAAATTTTTGTTATACATGCTATTAAAAAAAATAATAAATTTCGTATGTACAAAAAAATTAAGAAAAAATTCTAATAAGCAGGCAACTCTTTAATACATTAATTATCCATTTCTGATAATAAATTAAAAATATTTTTCTTTAATATAGGAATTATTTTTATTTTTGTTTTATCAAGATATCCAAAATACAAATTTTCAAATATAGGAATAAACTTTTTGGTTGCAACTAATAGATAGTCAGGATTTTCAGAAACAATATTTTCGGGTTTAAAAGTTTTATATCCCAAAAATTCTTTATCTTCATTAATATTTTTATATTTTTTATCCACAACACCTATAATATTTATTTTAGAGAAATCAAAATATTCATATAATATTTTAAAAAATATTCCTGTACCATAAATCATTACTTTTTTATTTTTTAATTTCTTATTTAAAGATTTAAAATATCTTTCAAATCCATATTTAAGTGCATATTCAAGATTTTGTCTGCCATCTTTTATTGTTTCTGTAAATAATGATTTGACAATAACATTATTGACAGAATATACAAAATTCAGTTTATTAATAACCTCTTCTGAATTTTCAGAAGAAACTAATATGGCATCAAATTTTTCATCAGATATTTGATGAAAGTCAATAATTTTTATATTTTTAAAAATTTTTTCTTTTTTGTTATTTTTTTTATCACAAAAAATTATTGAAGAAATATTCAATACAGATGTCAATTTATACTTTTTATCCAAAAACTTAAACTCTTCTTTATCAGCACACACAAGAATATTTAAACTTTTTAAGTCTTGAATTATTTTTTCTAAATTGGTATTAAAAGATTTTGTTTTTATTTTAAATTTGAAATAATTACTAAGCATAAAATTATCCGATAAGTTTTAATAATTTATATAATCTTTGTAAATTTTTTGTTTTGCTATCAAGTTTTAATATCAATAATTTTACTTTACTTGTATATTTTGGAGCATGAGAAATATCTTTATATTTCGGACTGGATGCACCAAAACTCAAAGGACAAACTGAATTTTGACAAACAACGGTTTTAAGTTTATCTTTTGGGAAAAAGTCATCTTTAAAAATATTATATCCGGTATTTGTATCACAATACCAACCAAAGAATAACGTTCCATCCGATTTAATAACAACAATATTTCGTTCACAAAACCAATTTTTAAAATTTCTTTCTTCAGTTTGCAGAGTTTTTTTATCTCCATTTTTATAGTACCAGACAGCAGAATAAAACATTGATTTTAATACTCCTGCTTTTTCAGAAAGGATTTCAGAATACGGTTGTCGTTCTGTTAAATGACTTTGTACCCATTTTTTATCTGCAATATTATATTCAGGATTATAAGATATCAATTTATCATCTTTACCTTTTATTGTAAAAGCATCAATTTTTTCAACAGAAAAACTAAGCTTATATTTATCTTTAGCCTGCATAAAGAGATTATATGCTTCTTTTACTTTATCCATTTTTTGAGGATGTGCCATAATTCTTGTTTCTAAAATCAAATCTTTTAGTGCAATTGTTTTTTCAAGCCATTTTTGAGGTTCATGAAAATCTAAATGCAAAGACGTAACAAGAGGAATATCCAGAGTACGATAAAATTCTTCTGATTGAGTAAAATTTGTAGTTACCACCTGATACGTATTTTTACGAGATTTAAGTTTTTCAATAAGTTTTAAAAAACTCGGCTGTATAGTTGGTTCTCCGCCTGCTATTATAAATCCTAGAGCATAAGAGTCATCATAAGCATCAAAAATTTTATCTATGGCTTTTAAAATTTTATCTGTTTCCCAAGGTTGATTAATAATCCTATCATCAGAAAAATTTCCTTCTAAACAATATGAACAATGCTGATTGCAGATACTAGGATATTCAACATGAAAAATTATTGATTTTCTTTCAAAAAATTCTGGTGCACCTTGCTTTATTAATTCATTTATTTTGTTCATATTTTCAACTATATATAAAGCCCAATATTACTATTCTTTGTAAAATTCTAACTTAAATAAAAATTTTATTCAAATAAATATTACTAAATTTTATCGTTAATATTCTTAATTTTAAAAATTTTATAAAAAAGTTTTCATTTTAAATTTAAGAATTCTTAATACGGCTTTTATACGATTTATAATTACTTTGATAATAATTTTTAAATAATTAACAAAAATTTTATATTTATTTCTGATAAAAACTTTTATCTCATTATATCTTTTTCTTATTGTAACAAACAACACAGTTTTTACACATTTTATCGTGTAACCTTTTTTATAAAGTTCTATTATTGGAAATTTATTTATATCATTAGGTTTTAACTCATCTATTATTTCAAGATTATTTATCCTTAAAAAATCTTCAAAATTTTGATATAAATATTTATAGTTTTTATTCATAGATATAATATCTAGCTTTTCATATAAATCCATAATATTAATATCTTCGGAAATATCTTTATAATGAGGAATACCTAAAAAGGCACACATTTCAGTGGCTCTTGCATCTCTATTACAACAAATTGCAGGTATACCTGAATTTATTGCTAATATTGTACCATGCAGTCTATTACCTATTGCAAATTTAAACTGTTTGATATAATTTTTCCAATCATCTATATTTGAAAAAAAACGATATTGATGATTTTTTAATTTATACATTTCCTCATCAGTATAAAACATTTCAAAATCATTATAACAAATGGCTTTTATAAATTTTGCTTCACTTAAATCCTGCATTATTTGAAAATTATTTTCTAATCCTTTTATGTGAAATCTTGAAGTAAGGATAATATCTTCAAAATCTTCTAATTTTTGTTTTGTAATAATTCTGTTTTTACCTGTTTCAAAATAAGAAGGACAACCTATTACTTGAGTATTTTTAATCCCTAAGTTTGACAAAATTTCTTGAGTAAAATACCCTCTGATACCTATTTTTATACAGTGTTCAGACAAAAAACATAAAAAATCTACCAATTCAGGACTCAATTCCTTATAAAAATTTTTATCGTAAGATGTAAAATAATTTGCACCTAAACCTGCTATTATAATTGGTTTGTTTATTCTTTTTATAAAATTCTTAATTTTTTCATACGGTAATTTTAAACCATACGATTCCTCTAATCTTATTTGATCTTGCAAAATAAAAATCACATGAGTTGCTATATTATTTATAAAATCAATATCTTTATAACTATCCTCAAAATCATAAGTATAAATATTTTGAATATGATGTAGAGTTTTTATATCATCAAAACATTCTTTTATCAAAGAATAAGTTATGTAAGAATTTCCGATATTATAACTTATAGACTCCATCAATGAAGAAAAGTTTTTTATATCATCTTGAGAAGTTAAAATATTACTATTTATAAAAAATGGAATTTTTTCACTCATAATATATTTTCCTCAAATTCTTCTCTTGGTAAAAACGGTGCCATATCTTCCAAACTGGCTGATACCATTGTTCCATCTTCTAATTTTCGTGATGATAATTTTGGTGCAAAAGAATATTCCTCTATCGTCATAACTTCACATAATATTGCTCCGTCATAACTTAAAACTTTTTTAATATCTTCTTCCATTGTTGCAGGATTATCTATTCTTACGGATTTTATCCCAAACGCTTCTCCGACTTTTACAAAATCAGGTACGCTAACTCCGCTATTAACACCGGAACCTGTCATATTTCCGTTAAAGAAATTCTTTTGGGTTTGTCTTATTGATGAATAACCGTTATTATTTATTACAAATAATTTTATAGGCAAATTATTATGCTTTATCGTTTGCAATTCTTGAATATTCATCATTATAGAACCATCACCTTCAAGACATATTACTCTTCTCCCGTTCGCTTCATAACAGGCCCCGATTGAAGCAGGCAATCCATAACCCATTGATGCATTTCCTCCGTTTAAAATATATCTTTGATTTTCTTTTACAATAGCATTCTGAAACGGACAAACACATGCAGAACCGTTTGACATCACAAAAATATCACCCTCTTGCATACATTTTGTTAATATATGGGTAAAATGATATGGTTCAATTTTATCTTTCTGTTCTTGCTCCGGATGATTTTCAAAACAATATTTGTTTTTTAAATTTTGGCAAAATTTAAGCCATTTATCATTTTTATTTTTAATTTTAATCAACTCTATTTTATTTAATAATTCAGGTAAAAATCCTCTTAAATCTGCTTGTACTGCTAAATCAGGCTTTACAAGAGGCTTTTCAAGTTCTGCTCTATCTATATCAACAACTATTTTATAAGCATTTTTACCAAAATTTTCCCAATTATAACTTACTTGCCTTACGTTATTCCTTGTACCTAAACATAAAATCAAGTCTGCGTTTTGTAATGCAAAATTTCCTGCTCGTTGACCTACAGAACCAATTCTACCTATATAATTTTCATCATCAGTTTGCATTAAATCAAAACCATTAAATGTAGTTACTACAGGAATATCTAAGTTTTTAACAAGTTTTTTAAATTCATCAATAACATCAGCTTGTCTTATTCCTTGTCCTGATATAACAAGTGGTCGTTTTGCATAGTTCAATTTTTCAACAACGTCATTAATTGCCAAATCATAAATAGGTTTTGAGTTTGGATTAAATTCAATCAAATCATCTTCTTCTATTATTGATGATTGTACATCTATCGGAATATCAATCCAACATGGGGCAAATCTATCATGCGTTGCCAAATATATGGCTTTATCAAGATGATACTTTATCTCTTTTGGTTCTTTAACACAAACTGCATATTTTGTTAATGATTTTACAACAGAAACAATATCAACTTCTTGATCGCCCATTTGACGAATTGGTAGATTACAATTATTAAGCATTGTAGCACGTTTTACCTGACCTGATATATACAAAACAGGAACAGAATCAGTCCAAGAGCCAAAAACACCATTTAAACAATTCAAACCACCGGGACCGGTTGTTACATTGACAACAGCTAATCTCTGATTTACTCTTGCATACCCTTCAGCGGATATTGAACAGCCTTGCTCATTATGATTACAGGTATATGATAAGACTTTGCCTAAACTATCGTTTAAGTGCATAGCTCCGCCTCCTGACACCATAAAAAAGTGATTCACACCTTGTTCTTTTAATCTTTTTGCTACATAATCTGACAGTTTTATTTTTGACAATTTTTATAGTTCCTTATTTTTTATTTGACTCAAAAGTTTCAAACCTTCTATTGCTTCATCATAAAACAATTCTGTTAATTCAACAGTATATCCTTTATTTTCAAAGTATTCTTTTATAACAGGTAATCTCTTAGATAGACCTCCGCTCAAAATTATTTTTGAATGTTTTTCTGATTTCCCAAGAATTTTTATCCCTGTTTCATACTGTTCTATATATGATTTTACCAAAGATGAAAGATAATTTTCCAATGTAAAATTATTTTCATTAATATTTAAAATATTCCCTCCATTATTATAATTCCATGCACTTGAAAATACTGCCATATCTATATTTAAATCAGCTTTCTCTATATCTTTGGTTGTTATTTTAGAAAGAATTTGCCAATAATCTTGTTCTGAATTTACAGTTTTCAAAAAATTAATATATGTATTAAATGCTCTACCGGAAGGAATATGAGTTATAACAGACAAGATTTTATTATCAAAGTAAGGTCGTTTTTCGGAATTTTTATTTACAGAATTTATCATTGCAATTTGAGAACCTGTACCCAGATTTAATGAAATAGAAGTTTCATCATTTCCTGCTCCAAAAACTGCACATTGATGATCACCTATTCCGTTATATATTTCAATATTCTTACCATCTAGCTCAATATATCCGCAAACTTTTACTTCTGACGTAACATCATTAAAGTTTATGTCAACGTTAAAATCTTTAAATAGGTTAATTATATCTTTATCAAAAGATTTTTCATAAATATTATAAAACCCAAGCCCCGCAATCATTGTATCATGACTAATGTTTAAAGATTTATTATCACACAAGCTCAAGCAATCTGCAAGAGTAACAACTTTAAAAGTTTTTTCTTTAATCCGCCCTTCCCTTAAAAGATGATATAAATTAAAAACAGGATAACAAGGTCTTAAATTCATACCTGTTTTTTGTAAAAATTTATCCTTCAATGTTTTTGATAAAATATCAAAACTTGAACTTCCGTTAATCTTATTTAAACATCTTTCATCTTTCCAACTTATATAATCTGTTAATGGATTATTATTTTTGTCCAGAAGAGCAAAACCATGCATTTGTGAAGAAATAAATACATCATCAATTTTATATTTATCATAATAAATTTTTACAATATTTTTAAATTGTTTTAATATTTCAAATAAATCTATTTCAAAATTTTTATTATTTGTATTTTTTGCCTCAATAGGATTATAACTTTGAATATCAAAAACATTTTCTTTATCAAAAACAGCTGATTTAACCCTTGATGCACCAAAATCTATCAGTAAACTCTTTTTCATTAGTTTAAAATTCCTGTTCTATTATTTTAGCAATTTCATTAATTAAAAAATCATTTATCTTCATTTTTAAAAATTTAGTATCACCTAATTTTGAAATAATTACAAAATTAACAAAATCACCTTCAGTTTTTTTATCTTTTTTCAATAATTTGTCTAAACCATCAAGACAAACTTCTTTCATGATTGATTTACCCAAAAGCTCCTTTGATAATGTTTGTGTTAATTTATAATCCTCATCATTAAGAATACCTTTATCTTTTGCAAGTTTGTTTACAATAACCATTCCTATAATAACAGCTTGCCCATGCGGAATTTTATAATTTGATAAAACTTCTATCGCATGCCCTAAAGTATGACCATAATTCAAACTTTTTCTGTAATAAAGTTCAAATTCATCTTCTTCAACAACAGCTCTCTTTACGGCAAGTGATGACAATATCAGTGGTTTGTAACAATCAAATGTCTTTACTTTTCCGGATTCAACATTTTTAATATAAACATCTAATGCTTGTCTTCCACCTGTAACTAGAAGCTTTAAAATTTCACCCATGCCTGATTTTATATCAAAATCAGATAAAGTTTTTAAAAATTCCAGATTAATAATAACTTCGCTCGGAGCAGAAAACAATGCCAGCTGATTTTTAACTCTATTATGATTAATGCCTGTTTTGCCGCCAATACAGCTATCACACATTGAAAGTAATGTTGTAGGATAAAATAACCACTTTATACCTCTTTTATAACATGCACCTGCAAACGCAGCCACATCTTCTGTAACTCCTCCGCCTACTGTTATTAAAGTTTCTCCTTTTGTAAATTCATTTTCTTCCAAAAAAGAAATTAATTTTAAAAATCCGTTTTCTAATGTTTTAAATTCCTCATTTGCTTCGGCAAAAAGAATTCTTGATTCATTTATTTTTAAATTTTTTAAGTACAAGTCAAAAACTTTTTTATCGACAAAAAGCAAATTTTTAGGATTTTCATCTAATTTGTTTTGAATTTCATTTAAAATATCAGAATGATTTTTAACTGTAACATTATAAGGTCTTGGCAACGATTTCAAAGTATATTCGGATAATTCAGCAAAATTGTCTGGCATTTGAAAAACTTTATCTTCGATAAAAAAATCAATCGTCATGATGCTTGACCTCCTTCTGCCATAAATCCGCCATCAACAATAATATCTTGTCCTGTTATATAGGTATTTTGCTCTGAACATAAAAAATAAACTGTATTAGCAATATCTTCAGGTTTTGCCAAACGTTTTACGGGAATTTTTTTGCATAATAAATCTATTTTCTCTTGTGAATTATTTTTTCTTGTCATCTTCGTATCTACAAAACCAGGAGACACAGAATTTACAAGTATATTATATTTTCCAAGTTCACAAGCTAAAGTTTTCACACAACCGTTTAATGCATGTTTACTTGTTGTATAAGCTAATCTTCCGCTTCTTGTTATTGTTCCGTACAAAGATGATATTGCCACTATTTTTCCTGTCATTTTTCCTTTCATAGCAGGAGATAACTCTTTGACAAGTTCAAAGAAAGATATATAATTAATTTTTGCAGTTTTTTCAATATCTTCTACACTTAAATTTTCAATATTTTTAGGGTTATTAAAACCTGCACAATGAACTATTATATCAAAATCAATATCTTTATCTTTAAAATATTTTCTTATTTCGTCTAAATTTTCAAGATTTAACTCCTTACTGGTAGGAGCGGTAACATTAAACCCATTTTTAATAAAAATTTCTTTTATCGAACTTCCTATATCACCATTACCACCGGTTAAAAATACTTTTTTCATTTTCTTATAAACCCCTGTTATATATTTTTTTCTTTAAATCTCCATCATAAGCGTACGGAGAATCTATATCATCTATCATTATAGGTGCATCTTTTTTAACTTCTTTTATTAAAACTTCTCCATTCATAAGCTCACGACACGATATTTGACCTTTTTGAAGAGGAATTGCAAGATAAACATCTTCGTCCGTTAATATATCTCCTTTTTTAAAATCTTTTTTTGCATATACACCTCTCACTAAAGCATTAAGATATTCTATCTCTTTTTTAGGAGGAATTCGTTTCGTATCACTTGAACCTCCGCATAGTTCTTTTGCTTTTTGATAAGCCTTTATCCATCTGTCTATATCTTTTGGAGTAGAGCAATACGGACTTAAAGGATAATCTTCACTTTCTATATCAATATGTCTTTCAAATGTTCTTGCACCTTTTGCGTAAGCTATTAACATTGCTGATTCTATATCATCATTCTTTTCGTGAGTAGAAAAACCTATTATATTATTTGGATATCGTTTCTTTAAAAAGTCTATTTGATTTAAATCTAATTCATACTTTTCACTCGGATACACGGCAACACAATGATTTATTGCAAGAGGAATATTTCTATTTTCAAAAAATTTTACCAAATCATCAATATCTTTTAACGAAGAGCCCCCCGTTGAAACTATTACAGGTTTTCTGGCAGTTGCTATTTTTTCTATCAATACCCAGTCGTTTATATCTGAAGAAGCTATTTTTATTATTTGAACTCCTAAATTTATACACATATCAACTGAAGCTTCATCAAATGGTGTTGACATTGTTATACATCCTGCCTTTTTTACGGCCTCTATCATTTGACCGTATTCATCATAAGACATTTTTGTCTTCATTGTTTTATTAATGTATCTTATATCATCTCTACCTTTAAAATCTTTATGAATAAAATTGTCTACATCTCTAAATTGCAATTTTATTGCCGCTTTTATATTATTAAATCTCACTATTCTTGAAAAATCAGATATTATTTTTTTCCCTCTGTTTAAATCTCCCCAATGGTTATTGGCAAGTTCAAGAACAAATAAATCTTCAAATATATTATCTTTCATTTTTTATCCTTTATATATTTTCTTTTATAAATTTGTGTATTAATTCTGATGTTTTATTTAATTCTTTTTTACCTAATGCAGGATATATCCCGACCCAAAAAGTATTATTCATTATAAATTCTGTATTCGGAAGCTGTTTATAATCTTCCTCCGTTAACTTATTTGAATATAAAATTTTGGAATTATTAATCTTAATTTCGATATCATTATCTGTAAACATAGGTTGTCTTAAGATATTTCCGGCAAATAACTGTCTTGTGCCAATACCGTTATTTTCAAGATATTCTACAAGTTCTTGTTTGGTAAAATTTTGATTTTCTTTAACTGAAATTAAAAAACCAAACCATGAAGATTTTGTATTTTCAGTAATTTTCGGCAGTATCAAATACTCTTTTAAATCAGATAATTTCTTTATTAAATATTTTGCATTTTGTTCTCTTTTTTTTAAAAATTTTGGTAATTTTTCCAGTTGAGATAAGCCAATAGAAGCCTGCATATCAGTAATTTTAAGATTATATCCTAAATGAGAATAAGTATATTTGTGATCATAACCAAATGGCAATTTTCCAAATTGTTGAGAAAATCGTTTACCGCAAATATTATCACAACCTGTTGGGCACGAACAATCTCTACCCCAATCTCTATATGATTGAATTATTTTTTTCAATTCTTTATTATTGGTTACAACACACCCTCCTTCACCCATTGTAATATGGTGTGCCGGATAAAAACTAAATGTGCCTATATCACCTATTGTTCCGGCTTTTTGCCCATTGTATTCTGCACCCAGAGCATCACAGCTATCTTCTATTAGCCATAAATTATGTTTTTCACAAATTTCCTTTATTTTTTCTATTTCAAACATGTTTCCTAAAGTATGAGCTGTAATTATAGCTTTAGTTTTATCTGTTATAGCATCTTCTATTTTTGAAACATCAATATTATATGTTCCGATTTCACTATCCAAAAATACAGGGATTAAGCCATTTTGAATAATAGCATTTATAGTTGTAGGAAAACCTGCTGCAACTGTTATAACTTCATCACCCTTTTTCAAGGCCTTTTCCCCTAATTTTTGTGAAGTTAGTGCAGCAATAGCTAACAAATTTGCAGAAGAACCGCTTGTTGTTGTCAGTGCGTATTTTACATTTAAATATTTTGCAAATTCTTGTTCAAATTTTTGATTAAATCTACCTGCAGTCAACCACATATCTAATGACGCATCTATTAGATTTTTTAAATCTTTTTCATCTAAAACTTTTCCTGATGCAGGAAAATAATTTTTTCTTTTTTTATTTTTTATTATTAGCTTAAAATATATATCTGCAAAGACTTTTATCGTACTTCTTAAAAATTTTTCCATGACTATTTTTCCCAACTAGGTGCAAATTCTTCACCTGTTTGTATAAATGCTGTTTTATTATTCCAATTGGCATGAGAAGATTGATAACATCTTTTACAACCCTCACACATTTTTTCATTATTTACAGATGCTCTAAACTCTTGAAATTCTTTACTGTTCCACATTTCGTCAAATTGTTTATTTTGGTCATATTTAAAGAATTTTAAAGCATTTGATTGGCAAGGTCTTATATATCCGTCAGAGCCCACAAAAAAATCTCTCCACGCAACAAAACAATCTTTATGCAATTTTTTACCTGCAATATCTTCTCCTTGAAGATATGGTAATTTTAGTTTTACATTTGATTCTTGAGCTATTCTTTCTGCTTGCTCAAAAATTTCTTTAACCTTATCTTTTTTATTATATAACGTTTCATTAAGTAAATTGTCTGAAAATACAGTTAAATAAACTCCTTTTACCTCTTCCAACCCTATTTCTGATGCTAACTTTATTAAATCCGGCAATTCTTCTATATTTCTGTCAAACATTGTCATTACAAAATTCATATATGGATATGTTAAGTTATTTTCCTTTTTTATTCGAACAATATCCTTTAACTCTTTAACTATAAAATCCAAATCTGAATTAACTCTTATGGCATTATTTGTTTCTGCCCTTGCACCATCAAGACTTATTGCCATTATATCAACATGGTATTTAAATAATGCGTTTTTAATTTTATCAAGCCTCATACCATTAGTAACAAAATACTTTTTAACAGGATACTTATCTAAAAATTCAAGTATTTCCTCAAATTGAGGGTGCAATGTGGGCTCTCCCCATCCAAACAATGTAACTTCTTCAACTTCATTCAATATTGGGGCAAGATTTTTTAAAATATTTATATCAAATGTAGTTAAAGAAAAATTAGCTTCATCTCTACCACACATTATACATTTAAGATTACAAGCATTTGTCAATTCAAGAACTAGCCTTTGAGGTTTCGAGTTTAATATTTTTTTACCCTCTGTCATTTCTTTTTGGTTTAATATTGTATTTTCTTCCTGTTTTTTCGTTAAAGGTCTAACTTGAAGTAAACCGGTTGTTTTTGCTCTTAATAACATACCTTATTTCCCTATTTATTCCATATTGCCCATGGTGCTTTTCCATTCAACCATAGCTCTGTTAACTCTCTTTTATCTCTTAATGTATCCATTGGCTGCCAAAAACCATAATGTTTATAGGCATTTAATTCATTTGCTTTTGCTAAACTTTCAAGAGGTTTCTTTTCAAATATTATATCTTCACCATCATCTATATAATCAAATATATCCGGTTCACAAACAAAAAATCCTCCATTTATCCAACTTTCTTCTCCTTTTGGTTTTTCCATAAAAGATGTTATCATATCATTTTCTTTTATTACTAATGCTCCAAAACGTCCTGCCATTTGAACAGCTGTCATAGTTACATGTTTTTTTGATTGAATATGAGAATTTATTGTTTCAGGAATATTAACATCTGCTACACCATCTCCGTATGTTAACAAAAATCTTTCATTTCCTATGTGTGATTTTGCCTTTTTGATACGGCTTCCCGTCATTGTTTTTTCTCCGGTATACAACATCGTTACCTTCCATGGCTCTTGACGGGTTTTATGTATTTCTACACTATTTTCAACCATATCTACTGTTATATCAGAATATCTTGTGTAGTAATTTATAAAATAATCTTTTATTATATGAGATTTATATCCTGTAAGAATTATAAAATCATTAAAACCATAATATGAATATATTTTCATAATATGCCATAATATTGGTCTGCCACCTATTTCTATCATTGGTTTCGGCTTCAATTCGGTTTCTTCTGACAATCTTGTCCCAAATCCGCCTGCTAAAATTACTACTTTCATTTTATTTCGGTTCCTGCTTATTTCCAAATTTCTTTTACTAATGTCCAAAATGGTTTTCTTACGAGAGGTTTTATTTTTATTTTTGTACCTTTTAGTAAATCATCATTTAAATATTCGAAAAGATTAATATAAAATTTTGTTGTCATTATTACATAATCAGGATTAAGTTCTCTTATTTTATCAGGAGAACATGTTTTATATCCTAAATATTCTGTTTCTTCTGTATTGTTAAATTTTTTATCTGAAATAGCTATTACATTCAAACTTGAAATATCAAAATATTTTTTTATTAATTCCAAATAAACACCTGCACCATAAAATATAATTTTTTTATTTTTTAATTTTTTTAATATTTTTGGCAAAGTTTTATCAAATTCCTGTTTATACAGATAATTTAAATTTGTTTGCTCATCTTTTATTTCTTCATTAAACACAGTTCTTATATCTTTATCTTTAATCGCTAAATCAACATATAAATATTCTAAAATAGGTTTTGTATATTCATTAGTTATTAAAATTACATCATAATCTTCATGAACAATTTGTGAAGGTGCAATTGCTTTTATGCCTAAAAATTCTTTTGGACATTCACATTCTCCATTGCAATTACATTCAAATTTTTTATCTGCTATTGCTACAATATTTAAATTATTTTTAAAATCGTATGTTTCATTTAATTTTTCGAAACCTTCTCCTGCTCCATACAAAATAACACGTCTGTTTTTTATCTCTCCCATCGACCACATCAAATCATCATCAAATTTTTTGGTTTTCGTTTTTACTTGAAAATATTTACTTAACACTATGTACTCCTTTTGATTTTAAACCAAGTATTAAATACTTCATTCTTTTTATATATTATAAAATAAAAATATGTATTTTAAACGGTTAAATTTCAGCAAGTTTTGGAACATCTGTTAACTTATAAAACATTGATGCGGCATTTTTAAATTCAACAGGATTGGCACTAACATAAAATTCTTCGTCCCCCTGATGTTCAGACGTGTTTAATAAATTATTCTTTTCTAAATCATATTTCACATAATTAGAAAAAATAATAGAAGGGTCAATAAAAATATCACGTCCGCATATATCAGATAAAATATTTCTCAAATAAGGATAATGCGTACATCCTAAAACAATTTTATCAGGCTCATTCTCCATCATTAAATCAAGATATTTTTTCACGTAAAATCTCGTAGAATCATAATGTTCCATACTTGATTCAACAATTTTAACCCACTCCGGACACGCTATTTCAAAAACATCCATATCTTTGTTATATTTGTGAATTTCTCTGCTGTATACATGAGAATTTATCGTAACCGGAGTAGCAAAAACACCAATCTTTTTTATTTCCAATAAAGATAAAACATTTGCACAAGATTGAATTAAAGGATAAATTTTTATATCATATTTATCTTTTAATGAGTCATAAGCTATAGCCGAAGTAGTATTACAAGCCATAACAACAGCTTTTATATCCTTTTGCATAAAAAAATCAAAAATATTTTCTGCAAAACTGATAAGCTGTTCTTTTGTTTTTTCTCCATATGGACTATTTTTTAAATCACCGTAGTAAATATAATCTTCATTTGGCATAAGTTTTTTAAGTTTTTCATAAACAGTAAGCCCGCCTACACCTGAATCATATACGGCTATTCTTTTATTATTTAGATTGTTTGAAATAATTTATCACTCCTTCTGCAATGGCTTTTGCAGTTCTTTGTTTTCTATCATCAGATATCAACTGCATACGTTCTTTTTCATTTGAAATAAAACCTATTTCAACTAATATTGCCGGTTTAGTCGTATGATTTATAACATAAAATTTAGACTTTATCAAACCTCTATTTGGAGATTCGGAAACATATTTTGAAAGAGCATCTTGAACACATCTACCCAATGACATACTATAATCATGATAATAGTGGGTTTCAACACCAACAGGACTTGTACTTTCTGATGAGTTTACATGAACACTTATAAATATATCTTCATTTTTTCCTTCAGCAAAATCAACTCTGTCTTGTAATGATAGATACGAATTATCATTTCTTGTTATATAGACTTTATAACCCTTTTCTTTTAATATCGCAACAAGTCTTTGTGATACGTCTAATGTTATATCACTTTCTTTAATACCTGCTCTCGTTGCTCCGCAATCTGACCCGCCATGTCCCGGATCTATAACAATAATCTTTGAACCGGCTTTTTTCTTTGTATGATTAAATATAGGTATTGCAGGTACAATTTTCTTTTGCGTTTCCGGCTCATTTACAGTTAATTTCAAACTTCTTCCATCCATCCCTGCAAAAACTTTTACCGTTCCGTTTGGAGTAAGCTTGTATGAAAATTTTAATAATTGTCCGGTTACTTTCAATTTTAAGTTTTCAATATTTGTTCCTTTTAATGAATTTATAAATCCGGCTTCATTGTATTTATCAGCATTATAAACCGTTAATACAAATTCATCATTTTTTCTATATACGCTATAAACTACCGGTGCTGAAAATGCTAATACAACATCATTGTCTTTCCCATTTTTTGAATAATATGTAGCCATTAAACTTGCTTTTATATTAGAAAGGGAAGCTACATTATACTTTTCTAAATCAGCAAGCAATAGTGTTTCATTATCAGGTGAATAAATAGGAATATATTTATCCGGCTTATTTGTTTTTAACACCAGCCTTGCTTTATTAGCCTCAAATTGACCTATTTTTATAGTTTCTGTTTCATTTATTTGATATTCTTTACCCCTTACTTCTCTACTTGTTAATGTATTTGGTAAATCAAATACAATTCTTGCAGGTTCTGACAAATACAGAGGCCTTTCAACAGATATAGAACCAAAACCTGATAGTAATAAGCCGTTTGAAGTCTTTGTAATACTATTTAGATAATATTTAGTATTAAGTTTTAAATCTTTTTTAACTTGATTTACAACAACATCACTAAACGCTGTATTAACATCTTTTGGAATATTTGCAGAAGAAAATGCAGATTGAATATCCTTTATAGACTCGTTATTTACATTAATAGTTTGTACATTTGCAATCGGAACTTCTCTTTTTGTAATAACCTGAGTTGTCATAGAAGAGTATTCATAATAATCATTTTCATTTTGTCTTTCTTCTCTAAAAGTATTTTGAAAATAATTTTCTTTTAAAAGGTCTCTATCTCCATACCTTACAATTAAATTATTATCTATCTTATATATACTAATTTTATCTGCATTATATTTTTCATCTAAAGTTAAAACAACTCTTACCACATCAGGATTAGTAGAATTTTGTGCAATTACAGCATGGGTTACGACACCTTGAGAAAAAGTTATATCTTCTTTTTTAGTAGTTAATATAGCGGAAATTAAATCAAAATAAACTCTATTTGGATTAGACATTTTTACGAGTTTTATTTTATTCGTAATATCATCTGTAAATTCTGATTGAGACGAAATAACAAGCATAGAAGAAGCCGTATCAAAAACAGCGGAAGTTATTTTAATAGGTTCTTGTGCAAAAACACACTGAACCCCAAAAACAAATATAAATACTAATAAATATAAAACTTTTTTCATTAAACCTCTTCTCGAAAATATTATACAACCATTTTAAATATATGAAAAAAAGTTGACCTTTCTTAAAAAAAATTTTAAAATACAATTATGATAACACCAAAAAGACGCTGGTATGATAGCGAAAGCAAAGCAGCAGAAATATTTGATAAAATACATAATCTTGATGATAATGCAAAAAATGTATTATCAACGAACTTAACTGAAATAATTCAGCAAATAAAAAATTTACATAAAGAAGAATCTGATCCTGAATTAAGCATAGGTTTGGAAAGAGTTATAGGATTATATCATCAATTTCAAAATCGCAGACGATGGTATGACCAAAACAATGATGAAACAGCTTATGCAATAAAAACATTATTTACATTACCTGAACAAGATTTTTATAACATAATAGAAGGTCTTTCAGTTTCTTTAAACTAGGTATTAATATTTTAATAATTATTTTTAATCCAAAAAATTGATATTTCAAAAGTATTAAAAATATTTGCCGATAACTTTTGTACAGAAAAGAAAAGAGGTACAAATGGCAAGAATACTGGAAAATTTAACAGGCAGAAGAACAATACTAGTTTCAACTAATGATATTGTCTCAATAGTAAGGGAATATCAAAGAATTGCAGGTACAGAAAAGAACTATGAACAAATAAGAAAGCGTCTGGATAAAAATAAAATCTACATTATAGAAGAATAAATAAAAACACGAAAGATTTGAAATCTTTCGTGTTTTTGCTATATTCGATTTTATCCTTTTGATATTATATGAGTATTTCGTCTACATTTAGCACCGGTATAAGAATAATCTTCTATTCTTTGTTGTGAATTATTTTCAGACTTGATAATTTTTGTAATTCTACCGGAACTATCAAAATTATACGTTATTCCACCCTTAACAAAACGGTATCCACCATCATTTTTATATAATGTTCCGCCATTAAATGAAATATGTTCCCCGCCTTCAGAACTATATCCCGAAACGCCAGGATTTATTTGAGGAATATTTTGTCCATTATTAAGCTTAGCAAATGTTATAGGAGTTTCAACTTTTTCTCCGTATGTACGAACAGCATAAGGCTTATAAGAGCCATTAGTACCTCCTGCCCATTTACTATAAGTTCTAACAATTACACCATTATTATGTTTTTCTTCATATTGTTCATGTGGTGCTTTATAAGAATTTGTAGCAGTTTTACTTACAAGTCCGCCTCTTTCATTGTATTTAAAAGAAACATTTTGCGAACCATAATTATTTGAACTGTCTACTCTTTTAATTTTTCCTGATTCATCAAATGTAAATGAACAAAAATTTCTGGAAGATTTATTATTTTTATCAATAATAGAAATTGAATTACCATTATTATAAACAGTGTATCTATTTTTATCCAATTTTGAAATAGCATCTACAAAAGAGTTTTTGTCTAGAACTTCAATACCACTTTTACCAAGTTCACTGGCAGAAGATGACATATTGGTAAATTTAGTAATTGTATTGGTTACAGTATTAAGATTTACACTTGCTGATCTTCCATTAGTATTATATACTTTATCACCAATTTTATAAGAACCATTTTCAGTTGGAGTACACTCAATATAACGTCCTTGATGTTTAACATAAAACTTACCTGATGAGCCGTTCTTTAACTTACAAATATTGCCTTTGCCAATTTTTTCATAATCACTATCTTTTTGAGAAATAGTGGTTTGAGCTGGTTTTTGCTGATGATTTTGCTTAGCAGGAGTTACTGACGGAGCAGGAGTATCCTGAGCAGGTTGAGAAGCAGGATTAGCATTATCGGCAGGGTCTACAACCGCAGTTAATGCACTACCGTCTTCTTTGCATTCAATTAATTGGAAGTTTTCATATTTAAAGAATTTACCATCTTTTGAAAATACACCTGCTGTCGCAGTTTGTGTATAACCTTCAGGAGCCTTGTTAGTATCAATTAACGTTGTACCGCTGCTACTTGCAACAGTTTGTCCATTGCCTAAAGTAACATTTCCTCCACCTGCAACAGTAGTTGTCGTATTTGTAAATTGAAAACAATTCATTATAGCTTGGAACCATGCACCAATTGAATTTCCCATAGCTGCAGATCCAAGACCAAAAGGTAAAGAACCTGCTGTCATAGTAAAATTAAAAAATTTATTTGTTAAATCATTTAACTGCTGTTGATCAACATTTAATGTGGTATTACCAAAAATACCACCGTATCCAAAACTGCCAAGGCCTTGAGCACCACCATTAACAGCAGCTTGACCGCCTCCTGCAACACCTCCTGAATTATCTGTAGCAGGTGTACCGCTTCGATTACCGCTCAAATTATCACGCAATGCTTCTGCAGCTCGATTTTGATCAGCTTGTTCTCTTGCCGCTTCTTGCTGACGTCTTTGTTCTTCTGTTAATTCTTCAGCACCACCGGCACTACCCTTACCGGGAACATTTTCAGGTCCTTTAATACTCATTGTTGTACCTTTTTATTCACACTTTATCACACATTGGCATAATACACTTACACCTAAATACATGAAAACATCTGAAAATACTAAATTTACTCATGATTTGAAAAGTTTACAAAATGTTACACTTATTATATTTTTATTCAACAAAATAAATTTTTATCAAATATTAAAATAAAATTGTTAATTGAAGAATATAATTTACTATATAGCGTTAATAAAAAATAAGCGGTCAAGTTTTTGACCGCTTTAAAAATTTTCAACTATCTTTTTATCTCATACTTTTTGGCTGCTTTTCACACACTCTCGATTTACTCCACACTCTGCGTTA
>Ga0256405_10004117_pt1 | contig 28009 bp, 55 predicted proteins | sample RumenRJG_02DNA_FD_189096 | JGI IMG/M metagenome (GOLD analysis project Ga0256405, IMG submission 189096) | Bovine rumen microbial communities from Lethbridge, Alberta, Canada - RJG_02 | ecosystem: Host-associated > Mammals > Digestive system > Stomach > Rumen | place: Canada: Alberta... | reverse complement strand
CCTTGACGAATACGTCGCGGCATACGATTGGGGTGTGTTCAACGAATACTCGTGGGCGGTCTGTCCGGACGTTTCCGGGTCGATGCAGAATCGTTGCGGAAACAGCGGCGACCTGCGGTTCATCGACATTGCCGGGATGTTTACGGGATTCTTCCGAAAGGGTCTCAAAGACTGCAAGATCGTGCCGTGGTCGGATCATGTATGGAAGTGGAACGTGCCGAAAAACGACAGTATCGTTTCGCACATCAACGCGTTGGTGGATTTCAACGGCGGCACCGATATGTCGTGTGCGCTCCGGTTCCTCATCGAGAACAATGTGAAGCGTGATTTCTTCATCTTCATCACCGATACCGAGGAATACGGCACCCGTTATTACAACGGTCAGAGCTGGATCAAATCGTGGATCGACTATCGGCACCGGGTAAATTCCCGCGCCGAGGCATTCATTCTGCGCGGAGATTCCTACGTCACCAATCCGTTTTCCGACGCGGATGCCGCCAAATACGGCATCCACCCGATCTACGGCTGGAACGACAATGTGGTGAAGTATATCGCCTACGTCATCGCAAATCACAAGAAAGCATAACCTGTCCCCGGCGGGCGAATCTCGCCGGGGGATTTCACCGAAGGAGCCAACCAGTGAAAAAACTTGCAGAAAACATTTTGTCATGGTGCGATGCGCCGGAGTCCGGTGCTGTCGCACAGGCGGTAAACATCTCGCATCATCCGTGTCTGATCGGAAACGTCTGCCTCATGCCCGATACGCATGAGGGCTACGGAATGCCGATTGGCGGCGTGGTCGCGTTGAAAAACGCGGTCTGTCCGAATATGGTCGGTGTGGACATCGGATGCGGGATGATCGCCGTAAAAACCTCCGTCGCGGTAAAACCGTCGCGGGAAGTGCTTTGCCAAATGATGTCGATCATCCGGCAAACTGTTCCGGTCGGTTTTGTTCACCATCAGACGCCGCAGGATGATGCGCTGTTTCTGGATCGAGCGTGGCAGGATACCAACGTCTGTCGCTCCGAGTTTCAGAGCGCGCGGCGTCAGATCGGCACGCTCGGCGGAGGCAATCACTTCATCGAACTGCAATGGGGTGATGACGGACGCTTCTGGCTGATGGTCCATTCCGGTTCCCGCAATCTCGGCAAGAAAGTCGCCGACCATTACAACCAACTCGCGGAAAAACTCTGCGCGATGTGGCGTCACGAAGATTGCGTCCGCAGCGAACTCGCGTTTTTGCCGCAGGGAACGCCGGAATACGATGATTATCTGCGCGAAATGGAGCTTTGCGTCCGCTTCGGCATGGCGAACCGTGCGCATATCGCCGACGCGGTGAAGTCGGCGATCCGGGCGGTCGTTCCGGATGCGGAATTTGACGAACCGGTCAACATCATCCACAACTATGCCGCGATGGAACATCACTACGGAGCGAATGTCATGGTCCACCGCAAGGGCGCGACCCTCGCCCGCAAGGGAACGGTCGGGATCATACCCGGTTCGCAGGGCAGCTGTTCCTACATTGTCTCCGGTCTCGGAAACGAGGCATCGATGTGTTCCTGTTCGCACGGAGCCGGTCGCCGGATGTCGCGCAAAAAAGCCCGCGAAGATTTGGATCTCGGCGCGGAGATCGCAAAAATGGACGCGCTCGGCGTGGTGCATGGAATCCGCGCCGCCGCCGACCTCGATGAAGCTCCGTCCGCCTACAAAAACATCGATGCGGTCATGGCGGAGCAGTCCGATTTGGTGGCACCGGTCGTCCGGCTCGTCCCGTTGGCGGTCATCAAGGGATAGGTGCGATATGTTGCCGCAGAATGACAATGACATGGAAAACTCCGTAACGGAAAAGAATGTCTGCGAGATTACTTCGCACGACCCGCGATTTTTTGATCTTCCGGATACTGGGAGACTGTATCCGCAGTGTCCGTATTGCGGCAAGATCAAGACGATCCGCAAGGTCGGAAAATTCTACTGTTGCCGCTCGTGTCATCGTCTGGCACTTGCTTTCGCATGGGGGAAGTCAGCGAAATGAAGATTATGAACATGGCGTTCGTATATCGTTCTTCCCAGTGGGGAGCAAAAGTAGTTTTGTACGTCGGAGCGAGGGAGCGTTTTCTTGAATATCTGAAACGGCGGCATCATTGCAATTACAGGGAACGGTGGAGCGAGGATTTCTGTGCGCTTTCGTTCCGGATGCTCTCGCAGACGGACGGCCATGTCACGGGGTATTGCATTTGGCTGCCGGAAATGAACTTCCATACCGATCAATATGTTTCGCTGGCGCACGAGTGTCTGCACGCGGCAGTGCATATACTGGATGATCGCGGAGTCATCTACGATGATGATGCGAAAGAGTCTCTGACATACACGTTTGATGATATTTACGGAAATTTTCTGAAGATGCTGCATCGATTTTACAAAAAAAACGACGAGGGCAATACCGATGGGAAAAATTGAACTGCGCAAAGGTGCGACCCGTTGTGTTTTTCTTCTGCGCGGCGTTGCGGTTAAAATCCCGATGTTTTGCTCATGGGAGTCATTTCTCAACGGACTGCTTGCCAATCTTCAGGAACGCAAATTCTGGCGGGAGATGAAACATCCGATGCTGGCGCGGGTGCTGTATGGCGATCCGATGGGGCTGTGCGTTGTGATGGAACGGGCGGACGAGACATTTTCGGACATCGGCGTACCGGCCAATGACCGCCGGGTGCTGAATTTCTTTTTCGCCCGGTGTGCCAAGGCGTGTCTGCCTGTTGACAGGCACTTCTCGAACATCGGAAGATTCGGAAACAAGTTGAAACTGATAGACTATGGAGACTGATGTTTTATGGACAGCACAAAGCAGACTGAACTGAATATCGCGTATCATACGCTCTGCAAATACATACTGTGGCGGCGCGGACGGACGGAAAGTCAGGAGTTCACCGCCAAGGAGATCGGCGACGCGCTTGAAACTGCGGCGGGGGCGATCCTCGACTATATGGGGTGCGATGTCCGGATGAATGTCGCGGAGTCCTCGCTTCGCAGCTGCGAACACGAGTTGAAACAGCAGGAGTGCATTACGCTTTCCACCAAGAAGATGCTCGACGATGCCCGCGCCGAAATCCGCCGTCTGCACGCGATCCTCGCCGGACACCGCATCAAGTTCGCCAAACCGCGCCCAGAAAAGGAGCCTGTCGTTCCGACTTTTGACCAGTCGATCTTCGACCGCGTCAAAAACGACCCGAAATGGCGGTATGTCGCCGTGAACCGTGACGGTCATGCGTTCTTTTGGCGCGTCAAGCCTTTCCCGCTCAGAACGGCATGGGTCGGTCACGACGACGGCACTCCGGGGCGGAAATGGCGCTATTGCCGGGGGCAGTTCGACGCATCCAACTGGCGGCATTCGCTTTTGGAGCGTGAAGATGGGGGCGTAAATGAATCATAAAATGCTCATTTGCCACGCGAAGCGACAACTGATGAGCTGGAAATGCTATCCGGTTTTGTCGGAATTGGTGACATGCAACAGTACCGGTGAAATTCCGGATGCGATAGGCTGGACGTGCCGCGCGTCGATCCTGTTTGAGTGCAAGGTAAGCCGCGCCGACTTTCTCCGCGACCGGGGCAAACTCTTTAGATTCGATTTGCCGGATCATGGCATGGGCGACTGGCGGTTTTACCTCACCAATCCCGGCGTTGTCCATTCCACCGACGAATTGCCGCCGGGGTGGGGATGCTACGAGATCGCCGAGGGCGGGGATAAAAAAGTCCGCTTGCTCCACATGTTCGGCATAAAGTACTGCTGGACAGAGTCGTCCCCGTTGCAAGGAAACAAGAAAAATGAAATCACCATGCTGCGAAGTTTATTAAGGAGATTTTCCGATGTGTAAAATACTTATGTTTGCAGTATTTCTGACATTGCAACCATGTGTTTTGTCCGCCGTGGATTTTTACGAGGCGCTTGCATCGGTTGAAAGCGGCGGCAATCCATCCGCAGTCGGTGACGGCGGACGATCCGTAGGACTCTATCAGATCAGCAAAATCTACGTTGATGATGTGAACCGGATCGCGGGGACGCGTTACACACACGATGATCGGTTCGATCCGGTGAAGAGCCGTAAAATGGTCGGCATCTATCTCGCACATTACGGTCGCCGTTACACGCGGATGACCGGTCATCCAACCACACTCGATGTTCTGGCGGCGATCCATAACGGCGGTCCGGACGGGTGGCGCAAGTCGTCAACGCTGAAATATCGGCAAAAAGTGCGCATGGCGATGAGCGCTCCTGCCGAAAATACGGAGGAAGAATCAAGATGAGCGAAAAATTCACGTCCGGACCGTGGCATATCAGAAAGCCTCGAAAAGGACATCGCATTTGTCATTCGATATTGGATAAAAACGGCGATGGGATCGCAATTACCATTTATCGTGGACATAATGGTGAACGGGTTGCCAACGACCGACTGATTGCCAGCGCCCCGGATATGTACAAAAAACTCGGAGACTGCGCCGCTGTGATTTCCGATTTGCTTGATGCGATTTTCAATTATGAAACCGTCCCGGATACGATTATCGCGGAAGCGCAGGACGAGATCGATGAAATCCATGCGGTAATGACAAAAGCGGCAATAAATGAGCGTTCACAGGTAAAATGAGAATCAGCAAGAAAAAATTCACTCCCGGCCCGTGGCGGTTGCGCCATAAATCATATTGTCGGATCGAGACCTGCGACGGGGTTCCTGTGGCGCAGACGCTTTTGCAGGAACCGCAGCCGTATTCGCCTTGGGGCATCATGCGCGGCGGGATCGACGCCACCAATCCTGTCCGTCGCGCCAACGCTCTGCTGATCGTGTCCGCTCCGGATATGTACAAGGAACTGGATGACATCTGCATGATGTGTCGGCATGGCGAGATCGCGGCGACCGGCAAATCGTGTCGCTTCGGCGAATGTTGTAATTGCAGTGTCGGCAAACTTTTGAACAGGATCGACGGTTGAAATGGATCGAATACTGAAACCCTGTCCGTTCTGCGGCTCCGAGAATATCGAATTTCATCCGACGTTCATCGATGGCAGTTTTGCCACTCCTCCTGCAATAGGCTGTCTGGATTGCGATTTCAAAAAAGCAGGCATGATCGCTTCGATAAACCATAATGCCGATGCGACGCGGAATTTCAGCGACGGTTTGCTCATAAACTGGTGGAACAGGAGAAAATAAAGTGGCAAAGAGCGCCTTTACGATGGTTTTCCCCTGTGTTTTGATCGCGCTGGATGTGGCATCCGGGGTCGCATATCTCTGCCACGGGGATGTGCGGCGTTTTGTTTACTGGACTGCTGCCGCCACCTTGACCGCGACGGTGACTTTTTGACGAAGGAATATCGTATTTGAAACAGGAGGATTGAAAAATGGATTGGCCGGAAGCGATTTATCAGTGTGTCGGCATCATCGTCGCCGGGTGCATCATCGGAATGATTCTTCGGAGGGGCGAATGATGACTGAAATGGAATCCGCGATTTACTTCTACGCATTTCGGTACTGTCTCGGCAGGATGACTTACTGTGTGGATGATTTTTGCCGGGAGGCGACCGCGAAAATCCGGGAAATTGGAACCCATGAACTGAAACTCATGGATAAGGAAATTTCCGACGCGCAGCGGCACGATGATGCGGAGCCGTCCGGATCGAGGCTGAAACGGCTCGGCATGGACTGCGACCGCTCCGACTGGCTGAAATTCCGCGAAACCGTCCGCATGGAAATCAAACGCAGGGAGGAACACCATGTTTGAACGTGATAGATACGGTGTGAGGATATTCCCGGAGGTGGCGGGAATTGGATCGGACAAAGCGGTAAAAATTACTCGGTTCGATGTGGGGAGATTCTTTTATGGGATGAAACCGGATGAAGATCGTCTGCGAAAACTGAAGTGCGCATACAGCATGCAGGCGCAGGAACTTTCCGAAAAAGCATTTACATCCGGAATTTCATTCCTTGATTCCGCACGAATGCTCGGTAAGGCAGCATATTCCATGCGGCAGGCTTCGGAAATAGCGCTGAAACTGAAATTCAAAGAATCATTCCGCAAAGAAATCAAAAAACACGAAAACATGGAGAATAAGGAAAAATGAAAATCATCAAGGTTCCGACCGGGAAAATTTTTGTCATCGATGGAGAAAAAGGACAGCTTGAATGTCTTTCTCTCGGTGATTATGGGAAAGAACAGAACATCAAAGCCGATTTTCTCGGCATTTCGCGCGAATTGAACGGCGTCCCCAATGGCAAGGTTCAGCCGTTGTCGAAGAAGTGGGTCATTACCATATCGAGCCAATATGGATGTTCCATGAATTGCCAATTCTGCTGCGTTCCCAAGGTCGGAGCCGGAGTCAATGCGACCATTCGTGACCTGAATCGTCAAATCGTCACCGCCTTGGCATCGGAATCCTGTAACGAAACGGATCGTCTGAACATCCACTACGCGAGAATGGGGGAACCGACTTTCAATTTCGCCGTATTGGACCATGCGGCATCGCTCAAGCGATTTGTGAGGAATATCATATCGGCCAAGACCGTTCATCCCGTGGTGTCCACGATGCTGCCGAGACAAAACTATGTACTGCCTGTTTTCTTGATGAGGTGGTGTAATCTGAAAAACGAACTGTACGATGGCGAAGCCGGGTTGCAGTTTTCCATCAACTCGACAAGCGACCGTCAACGCGAAAAAATGTTTTCCGGGAACAGTTTGTCCCTCTCGGCAATTTCCAAAATCGGGGAAAAACTTCCCGTTCCGGTCGGGCGTAAATACGCATTGAACTTTGCGCTGGCTGATGGCTATAAAATCAGCGCGGAAAAACTGAAATCACTCTTTGATCCGCAGAAGTTCATGGTCAAGATAACGCCCATGCACAACACAAGCGCATGTATCGACAACAACATCAAAACGACCGGAGGATACAGTTACTTCACCCCGTACAAAGCCGCCGAAGAAGCGCTGAAAGCAGCGGGGTTTGATGTCCTTGTATTTGTCCCGTCGCTGGATGAAGACGAAGGTCTCATTACCTGCGGGAACGCGATCCTGTCCGGGACGAATCCGCGAGTCGAATACGAAGAAATTTCCATTTAATACCAGATCGGAATCGAAAAAAATGAAACTGCGCACATTAAGAAAACTCTTGAATGACACGACGTACATCATCAGTCGGGACACGGCATGGGATCATCGCCGGGACGAGGAGTTGCCGGGGGAACCACGGATTTGCATCGGTTCGTCGATGGTTCACGATTTGATTGCCTACAACACAGCCACGAAAAAATTCACCACGGCGGTATTCGATCCCAGCGAACGCCACAAGGACGCGGATGAACTCATGTTCATTTGGAACAAGATGCACGAATTGGCGGAATCCGGGCGGCTGGACGAGATCGCGTCCGGCGATGACGAACTGAAGAATCCGGTCCCGGTTTATTCGTTTCGGGACAAAAAGATTGTCAAGACATTCACCGAACGGGACGAATTTGGCTGGCCACATTGCGACAACGAGGGGTATTTGATGTACGACAACACGGCGTTCAGAACCGAACAGGAATGCCGTGAGTACGCCATCGGCCTCTTGGCATCCAACCTTGATTTCTGCCTTCAAAACCTTGCATCCGATCTTGAACAGATCGCAAGGCGGGTCAAATTCTTTTCCGACAGGGTGAGTTTGCTTCGTCAGCTCTATGAGGAAAGCAAAAAACATGAAAACGCATCTTCTGGTAAACAGCCGGACGGCGTGTGATTCAAAACTGCCGCGCCATGCGCTGTTCGTCATCGATGCCCGCATGGTGTCTTGCCGCCTTTGCATGAGAACCAAACTTTTCAGGGCGGCGATTCGACAGCAGACTTATCTTCGGGAACGATCCCGCGAGAAATTGGTGCAAATGGAGCTTTTCTGATTTTATGGAACACGCTGACGAAAAACACCCCGCCGAGTCTCCGATTGAAAAGGCGCATCGCCGGTATATGGAACTCCGAAAATCCGGCAGGATGCCGACGATCCGGGAGAAATTCAAAAAACATCCGACGCCGCTCCGGGCGATCCGATTGTTCTGCATCGACTGTCAGGGCGGTTCGCGCCGGGGACCGGCAATCTGCGACACGAAGAAGTGTCCCCTCTGGCAATTCCGCATGGGTAAAATGCCGAAAATCGCCGGAAACGCCCCGCCATTGCAAAATAACGCCATCCCTGATAAATGACTCGCAAAAATCATCGCTCGCGCCGTATTTCATCGTAGTCTATCGAAAATACATAAACAAAAACCATAGAAGCATAACAACTCCACGCCAAACTATGGGATTTCGGCGTGTTTTTTGTTTTTCCACTACTCAAAAAGCCTCTCCGGGAACCATATCCCCGTAAAAACTCCACAAAACCGACCTTCCTGCTTCGCCATTGTCCCCCGACAGAACACCATCACGCCATCCGCCATTCAATCCAACTCCCAAAAACAAAGAGAAATTCGTAGGGATGAAGACCCGTTATATGCGGGGGTGCCGGGGGTGCAAGGGGGTCTGGGCCGTCCTTTTTCCGGTGGTTTTCTCCGGTTTTTCTGTTGCTATTCTCTTTTTACAGTGTAGCCCCCTGCGGTATTTTTTCGATTGTCGCGGAATTACATAATCACTGGGGCGGGCATGCTTCCCGGCATGGTTCCCCGTGTCCGTTTTGCTCTGCAAAACTGGCGGATCACCTGCCTACCGTCCTCCCGTCTCGATCCCTTTTCCCCGTCTCCCGGTCCCGGTTTCCGGGCGTTCTCCCGTGGCCCTTCTCCCCTTATACGTGCGGATATGTCTTTTCCCTTCCTTCTTCCCTTTATTTTTTTCTCTGTGTATGTATATAATCTGTTCTTTCTTTGGTTCTCTATTATTCTCCCGTTTTCCTTGGGTTATATTCTCTCTCCCGTGTTACTCTATATTATATAATACTCCCGGAATGCTCCCGGATTATAAAGTGTCCTCCCGTGATACTTCGTTATTTCTCCCCGTGTTATTGAGTTCTCCCGGCTTGCTTCTCTGGTCCGGGGCTGTTCTCCGGGGATTTTTCGGCCGGTCCGGGTCCTGAAACGGCTTTTTTCGGAAAATTTCAAAAAATTTTTGATTTTTTCTTGTTTTTGCCCTTGACAATATCGCTAATGTGTAGTATAATATAGTCAAGACAACGAAAAAGCGCCGAAAACGGCGCGGAAAGGAGCAAAAAAAATGGTGGTCGATTGTTCGGAGTGGTGCGCGTTGATGGTCTGTCTGACGGTCTGCGCGGTTGCGTGGATCAATGCGAACGCAAAAAAACGGCAGTAAGGAGCGGCGGCAATCATGGAAAAAATCAAGGCGAAAACCACGGGCGGCCGGGATTGGCAAGCGGGATATAGGGACGCGTGCGGCGGGTTTTATGATAAATGGTATCGGAAAAATCGCCGGGATCAGGGCGCGGCCTATGATGCGGGTTTTGATTATGCAAAGAAAATCGGCAGATCAAATAAAAGGGGGTGCGCTGTTATCGAATGTCAATAAATGAAAGTGCCGCCGGGCGTGTTGCAGCACTTCCGGCGGCGGTGCCAGAGGTAAAAAAACAAAAACTCCGGGCGGCGTATAATATACCGCCGCTCCGGGGAAAAATCAACCGGAGGATTAAAAAATGTATGGTTTTTCCACTAAGTCGGCGGGGATGATCTTATTTCATCGGTATTTTTACGACAACAACGAAAACGGGCATTTGTCGCGGTTTAACTACTCTTTCGACGGGCCGCGCTTCTTCTCATATTATACCGTTATCGGCTTGACCGTTCCGGGGCTTGACGGCTCGCCGGTCCTGCTCTATTCGTTCCATTCGATGAGCAATACCACGGGCGGCCATATTTCGGCGCTGGTGCGGGCGTGCCCTTTCGAGGATTCGCATAAAATCCCGGTCCCGTTCCAGCGCGGGGATCATTATATCAGCGATGCGGCGTCCGTGTCCCGTCTGTTTGCGGATTGGTTTTCCGACTTCGACGAAAAGCGGCTTAAATATGCCGATGCGCGGCGGGAGTTGTCGAGCATGACCACGGCGGCGCGGCGGTTTTCGGAGTTGGTGAAAAAACTTCCGGCGCGGGTCCTGAAAAAAGCGGATCGGCTTTTCGGGATCGCGGCGGCTGCGGATGAAAAATTGCGGCTTCGCCGTGAAGCGGCGGCAAATCGGACGCCGGAAGAGTGCGCGCGCCTTGCGGCGGCTCGCGCGGCGCGTATCGAGCGGGCGCGGCTGCGTCTGTCGGAAAAGGTGCGGCAATTTGAAAATCTGCCGTATTTGGAACGCGTGCGGCTCGCTTTTGATCGCCGGTCCGGTCTGGATCGTGAAACGGCGGCGGCGCTCCGCTCCTCCCTTGATATTTGGGGCGGCTGCTCGTTCGTCGAATTGGATCGGAAAAGCGGCGAAATTGTCACTACTCAGGGAGTGCGGATGGATTTTGAAACGGTGCGGCGGCTGTTGAAACTCTGGATTTCCGGCGCGGTCCGTGTCGGGATGCACGCGGGGCCTTACACGGTCCGCGCGATTTTCGGCGATGTCGTGCAAATCGGATGTCATAAAATCCCTGTCGAAAATCTGCGGGCGCTGGCCGCCGCTCTGCTTCCGTCCGGGTCTGAAGTCGCCGCCGTGAATGCCTGAAAACCGAAAAAAGGAGTATAAAAAATGCAAGTTCTTCTCAAAAAACAAATCTACGCAGGACACAACGCAACCCCGATTTATAAAAAGTTCATCGAGGAAAACGCCGGAAAATGGGTCGATGTCGATACTTCGTGCCTGTTCACGGATCAATATAATACGCCGGGGCCGGACGGCGTCCGGCTGTTCGATTCGCAGATTGACGCGGTGCGGGATGACGCGCGGCGCGATATGGGAAAATGCCGCTACTGCGGCGCGCTGGTCCGGCGCGGGGATGAGGAAAAACATTTTTCGGATCGTGAGGCGGCGGCCTGCGTTGTGGATGATTCCGGCGTTATTGTCAGACCGTGCGCGGCGGGGCGGTGCTTCTGGATGAGTTCCCGGCGGATCAATGAGAAAACCGCAATCGAGGAAAAATCGATCATAAACGGGCGCGAAGTCGTCAAGCGTACCACGTGGGAGCGGGAAGAAAATTATTGTCGTCATGCCGATGAAGTCGGGAAAATGTCCGGCGGGTATGTCTGCAAGTGTGAGCGCTTCGAGTGCCGCGCGCGGGGCGTCGAATGGTTCACGGAAAAAAATACTTTCTTCCTGAAATATCCGGAGGGGCGCTGCGTTCCGGCGCTGCTGGTGCCGGGTGAAAGTGTGAAATTCGGGAGTTATACCCTTGTCCGGGATCGCTGGTCTTGGGGGGATGATGATTTTTACACTTTCGCAAATTCGCGGCGGCGGGTGCTGTTCGTCTGGGATCGATGCGCGGAAGATTGGCGCGTTTTGCGCGGGATCGGTTACAGCGGGGAAAACAATTTCGGCGGCGTGCCGTTCGCGGTCCGGGAAAATCTGCGGGGCTTCCTGCTGCGGCGCGGCGAAATTTGGCGGGCAATCGAGCGCGGCTTTTGCGATGAAGCGCGGAAAAAATTGGCTTTTTCCGACTTGGGCGGCGCGTGTCTGGCGGTCCGTGCGCGTTTCGAGGCGGAAAAGCGGCGCGATTTGACCGAGGCGAAAACCGAAAAAAAGCGGATCGCGGTTTTCTGCGACTGGTGCGGCGGTCTGGCTTCGGCGTTCCGCCCGGAATTTGAAACTTTCCGGCAGTTGGACGCGCTGCGCAAATGGGGCGGGCGCGTCCCGTCCGAGGATAACGCGGCAGCGGTCTATTACAACTTGATCGCGGCGGAATTTTTCACCGTCTGCGCATGGGCGGAAATGGCCGCGCGCGGGGGTGCCAGATGATCCGCGCGCTGTTCTTTCTCTTTCATGTCGCGCGGGCGGTCCTGCTCGGCTTCGTCTGGGCGGTGGTGATTCTCGGCGTTTTGACCAAAAACAGATAAAGGAATAAAAAATGCGTTGTCGTTACCTGAAAAAATCAGTCGGCGCGGCGGTCGGGATCGCCGATTTTCCGAATTTTCACAAATCCGGCAGTATTGCCGGGATGAAAAAATTATACTACGGGCGCGGGGCGCTGCTGGTCCGCTGCGGCTCGTATATTTACAACGTGACGGCTTGCCCGTCGATTTATTGGAGTTTGGCGAAATGAAAAATTTTCTTTTGGTTCTGGCGGCGGTGTTTTCCGCTCCGGTGTTGGCGGTGCTGGTGATGGTTGCGGCTCCGATAGTCGCGGCGGTCCTTGCTCCGGCGGTTTTCCTGTTCGGGGCCGGGTTCCCGGTGATGTTCCCGAATGAATGGAGGGCGGCGAAAAATGGCGGCTTCTGATCGGCTGTATGTGTCCCGCGCGGATCTGCTGTATTGTCCGCTCGAATGGCAAAAACGCGGCAAAAGTGAAACGGTGACGGGTTACGGGGTGAAACTTCGGACCCCGTATAAAATCCGGCACGCCGGGCGACTGCGGCGGATTTATTGTCGGTGTTTCTCGAATGTCGGGACGTGTTATATCGTTGTCGGCGGAAAAATTTTGATCGTGGAGGGCGTGTAAAATGTGGAAAAAATACACGGTGAAGCAGGACGGCGAAAAAATCACCTTTAAGGACGGGCGGCGCTTCGCCGCCTCTATCGAAAAAACAAGCGGCATAATCAACCGGGGCGGCGTCGATGTTCCGGCGCGCTATCGGACCTTTATAAAAATTTCCCGTTCCGGCGGGATCGGCGGCGCGTTCGCGGCTGATGAGTTCGGGCGGGCGGTTGATTCCGTTTGTGAAAGTCTGGCGGGCATTTCCGGCGGGGTCGAGTTCCACGGGATCGAAAACATAAAAGCGTTCTAAGGGGTGAAAAATGGAAAACGGTATTTTCTGCGGTGCGGTTGCGAAGTGGATCGAAAAAGACAACTATAAAAAAGGATGTTTCGGCGGTATTCAGGACTTCGGGATCATTCTTGACGACTTCCGCGCCGGGTCCGTCCGGGAGCTGATAGAAAAAGTCGCGGATTTCTTCGGCATTTCTGCCGATGCTCTGGAGTATGACGAAATAAATAATTTTTTCTGGTTCGACCGTGAAGAAAACGACAACGGCTCCGAGGCAGGCGCGGCGGAATTGGAAAAATTCAAGGCGGGAAAAATCGATCTATGGCTTGCGCGGTATTCCTTGAGCGTCCGGCGCTCCTGCGAAGTCGGCGCGGATGAAATGCGCGCGGCATTGACGGCGTAAAAATCAAGTCGAAACGGCGGGGATCATGTTTCCGCCGTCCATGCCCGGCGGCGCGGGCGTGCTGATGATGACTGCCAAAAAAAACGAAAGGGCGAAAAATGAGAAAAGCGACGAAAAAAGAGTTAAAAGCATTCGGCGCGGTGCTGCCGGGCTATCCGGTCGGGGCGGGCGTTGCGCTGGTCCCGGAAGCGACGAAAAAAGCGGTAAAGTCTGCGGCATGGTCGGCGGGCTTCGATGTCGTTCCGGTGCGGGGCGCGGGCTATGATGCCAATTATAACGGCTATTTGTGTCTTTTCCGCTCGTATCGTCACCGCTCCGGGCGTTATCGCTATCACGTCGGCGGCGGGGAGTATTGGTCCCGGTCCGACTTCGCGCGGCATTTCGACGGATCGCGGGCGCTGTTTTCGTACTGCTGGCGGCGTTTCCTGAAGTGCGGCGGGGCGGCGGCTGCGGATGATATTTCCGCTTTTCTCGATGATGTTGCAGCGGAAGCGGTCAATAATGAAAAATCGCCGTTTTATATTTACGGCTGAAAGGGGGCGTATTATGGCACGTTTCGAGGCGCGGCGGCGCATGATCGGCGGGCGGCCTTGGTGGTGCGTCTGGGATTGCGTCCGGGGCGATTGGTGCGCGCTGGCGTGTTTCGGGCGTTATCGGACGCGGCACCAGTGCGAAAAGCATATAGCCTATACCGTCCGATTCCATCCGTTTTTCAGCGGGGCGCGGTGACATGATGACCGCGCGCGGCGGTATGGACTGCGACATGCCGACCGGCATGCTTACCGGCATAATTACCGACATGCCGACCGGCGCGCGGGCCGATATGGAAATGGAAAAACAGCGACATGCTGACCGATAAAATCAGACATACTTACCAAAAAAACAAAACGGGAGATTGAAAATGGGATGGTCTTACGAAATCAGGGCGAAGCGGCAGACGGTCAACGATTATTTCCGGGCGAACGTGCTTGACGGTTTGATCGACGGGGAGGTCTGCGGGACCGACGACGGCTATGGCGTATGGTACGGCGTGGTGACATACAAGGGGCGCAATTTCGCGTATGTGGCCTTGATCGACAACTTCGACAAATCCGGATCGGTGGCGGAGGTCCGCCCGAACTTCGGATACAAGATGATGAGCGAGGAAATGGGGCCATACAGTTACGATATGCCGGAGCGACTTTTCAAACTGCTTTCGCCGCTCACGTCCGAAGACAGCGAATACGCTGCGAACTGGCGGAAACGCGTTGCGGCGCGGATCGCTGCGCTGCATGAAAACCGGGGGACGAAAAAATGAAGCGCAGAAAATTCTTTTTGATCGACCGTGAAAACGGAAATGTCAAACGCCGCATTACGCTGCGTGAAATTGCCGATCACTTCAATGGAGACGGAGACGGGATTGTCCGCTGGAACAAAAACAACATCGATCTGGACCGCTTCGCCGACGAAATGGCGGAGATCGGATATACATTCGTGGTGGAATAACCCAAGCGTAAAAAACACAGGAGAAAACAAAAATGCACATTGAAAACGAAATTTCGCAGGCTGTTTTTGAAAAACTGGTCGATCACGTTTACAAAAACGCGGACTTCAATGACAGTTACAAAAACGTCAATCTGATCTGCCGGTACTTCGCGCTGTATGGTCTGCCGGAGTTCCGGGGGCTGCGGGATTATTTCGTCCGACTTCACCGTGAAGCGGAGAAAACTCCCTGCGCGAGCATTTTCCAAAATCGGGAGATCGGCGAAAAGTGGGCCGCGTATCACCGCCGCTGGCGCGAACTGGTATGCAACCTCTTCGAGTTTCTCGTCTTGGACATCGGACCGGAAAAGGCGGCACGGCTCAAGTCGGCGTTCGAGGCGTGATCCCAAGCGTGAAAACATACTGACCGGAGGTTGGAAATGCAAACCGACTGCATTGCCATAATGGATAAAGTTCGCGCAGCACAGCGCGAATTGGAAAAAACTATTGCTGATTTAGCGAACGCTGTACCACGGCTTCCGGATAATCCGAAAATTCGCCGGATTACGTCTTCGCCAGCGATTTTTATATTGAGTGCAAAATCTCTTGATCCAATTTGGAACGTGGAGTATCACGATTTTGAAATCCAGTATAAAATTATCCATGCGCAGATGGTTAAGCACCCCCTTGACGTTACGGATTGGTGGATGCGAGTCAGGACCGCAGGGAAAATCAAAATTGGTGATGACCGCATGTTGTTTCTGCATCCTGACGTAGTCAAGCACGTGGATAAACTCTTGGGGATTGAGTAACGGAAACTTTCAACTGACAGGCCAATCGCCTGAACATGCCGACCGGTCCGAAAAGTCGGCTGAAAATGACGAAACGAAGTTGTAAAATTTCGTATTGTGTAGTATAATATAGAAAAAGCGGAAAGAGGTTGCTTATGTCAAAGAAATCAAAAGCGGAAACGCTGAGCCTCGCCGCCTCGATCATGGGGAAGAAAGGCGGCTCGATGCGAACAGAAAAACAACATGCCGCTCATGTGGCAAATGCTCGCAAACTGAACGATTGCGACGTTTCGGAACGCAACCGGAATGCGGCACTCACGATCCCCGAAGCGGATCGCAAGGCCCGCGCGGTCGCCGCAGTCCGGGCGAGATGGGCGAAACGGGACCGGACTTCCGAACCCGGCATGGACAACGCGGAGTTCCGGAAACTGACGAGCCGATGGACGGCGACGGAGATCGCGGAGGGGATCGGCGTCGGTTATTCCCGCGTGGTGTCGTGGAGGCGGCTCGCCAATCCGGTGCGGATCGGCGCGGAGGATGCCAAGCGCATCCGTGCCTTTGTGCAGGAGCGCGAACATAGTGACCGCTTGCCGGGCGGGGAGGAGGATCGATGAAAACCGCCATGCTGACCGCCATGATTATGCTGACCGGCATGCTTACCGTTCCGCTGTTTGCCGACAACACGACTGTTTATCGGGATTCTTCCGGTCGAACGACCGGCACGGCGACGGAGCGGCGCAATTCCGATGGCACGACGACCACCACCTATCGGGATTCGGAGGGACGCACCACCGGCACGGAAACCGCGCGGAGCAACGCGGACGGAAGCACGACCACGACTGCCCGCGACACTTCCGGCCGCACGGTCGGGACGAAAACCGCGCGAAAATAGCCGTATCCCGCCCCGCGTGAAAAATCACATGCTTACCATATGATTGAACATGAACAGTGAGGTTTGAAGATGGCGAACACATTTATTTTCGAGTGTCCGTTCTGTGGACAGCGGATGGAGTGCGATGATGACATGGACGGTATGACCGTCGATTGTCCGCAGTGCAAACAGGAAATCGTGCCGTCGCGCGAAGTTCCGGAGCCTAGCGAAATAAAAAAACAGGCGGGCGATCAGACAAAATCTCGCAAAAATACTGCAACCGGCGCGGAAAAAGTCGTGCGGTCGGTATCCGGAGCATTGCATTCTTTGCAGGTCGGATGTTCGGCGGCGGATGAAGTCATATCGTCCAAAACGCGTGGCTGGTCGCTGAAAAAACGGATTCTCGGTTATGCGGATCGGGACGGGAGTTTCAAAAATCCCCTGCTTTCCGTGATTTTTTATTATGCCGGGATCGGGTTTTTCGTCATTGCCGTGATTATCGCCGTGATCCGCCTCTGTCTCGATATTGCCGAGAGCAGAGTCACGTACCATCCAGAAGTGTATATCGTCGCCGCCGTGTTTTTCGCCGACGCGGTTTTCAACTTTGGGATCGCCCAGATCATATACTGCATCGGCAGGACTGCTTACAACTCGGATCGGATCGTCGAATTGCTGGCAGACCACCAAAAAAAATGATTTTTAAAAACAGCCCCCGCCCTGATGATGCCGGACGGGGACTTAGTTTCAAATTACCTGTTCGGCGGCGGTCCGCACCGCTTTCAGAAAGTCCCGGTCGGAATCCATGTCGAGTTGAGCCAACGCCCGGATAAAGCCGGATGCGACATCGATGGCGGTTTCTTCCCGCACTTCCTCGTGAATGGTTTCGACCTGCTCCGATGTGAAGATGAATTTGTCGAACCCGTCGTCTCCGACGCGGGGGAATTTCGCGTTATCGCCAATCCACGGCATATCCGCAGGTGTTTCTTTCGCCATTTTACCGTGCCTCCGCGTTGATATTATGCCGTCTGTTCCAAAGAGCAATGACGGCGCGGCGTCCCGGCTCCGTCCATTTGAGATTATAGGCGGTACAATCATCCCCGGAGCGATTGACGTATGGAACGGTCTCATAGTCGCAGTAACCCTTGTCGCGGATTTTTGCGGACGGACACCAGCTGCGCCCCTGTCGGTAAATCCAGCCTTCGCCGTCAAGAAAAGCATTGAGGCGTTTTGCCGACACACCGAGATGGGCGGCGATGGTGTTGACGGTCATCAACGAAGAACTGGCGAGAACGGTATGACAATACTCCACATCCGGGGCTTGCAGTTTGAGCTGTTCGCTCTGTTGGGCGATCTGTTTTTTCTGCCGCTCGATGGTGGCGTTCAGAAGCGTCATGCACCGCTGATAGAGTTGTTCCGGCGTCTCGTCCGCCTTGGCGACCATGTACCCGCCGTCTTTGCGGATCGAGGGAAGGACTTCCTCGAATACCCACTTCTCGAATTTTTCCGCCTCCGGCATCTGGCTTGAACAGATCAGTCGCATCACGTCTGATTCGGAAAGAATACGTGCTTCCTGTTGTCTGCCAAGCGCATCAATGATGGGGTAGCGTTTCGCGACCCCACGGCAATGCTTGTTCATCGCATCGGTGGCATTGGCATAACCGAGGCGTTCACAGACATCTTTCCCAACGAAAAAGACCTCGTTGTTTTCGGTGACGGTGCGGACTTCGTTCCCCTGAAAAGAGAACACGGCGAGTTGAGAGTTGTTCATGTTGACCTCCTTGTATTAGGTCGTTGACGTTTCCGGTTTCCCCGTGCTTTCTCAAGGCACGAAAAAACCAATCTTGCAACGGGGTGAGAAACACGTACAAGGTCGTGCCGGACAAAAGTCCGCCCGCGCAAGATTGGCACAATGCACCTATCATGCAGTTTTTCCGGGAGACGCACACGCCGTGATGACGGTACGACTGCCGCCTTGTAGTGGATTTCTCACGTCCACGCCAACAAGATAAACGCGGAACGCGAAAAAGTCAAGCGGTTTTCCCGAAAAATTTTCTATCTTTCAATATATCACAAGGCATAAAAATTGTCAAGCGACATTATGTGATAAGCAAAACAAAATGTTGTAAAACACCGGTTTCAGTTTGTCAAACGGTCGTAAACGAAAAAAAGCACCGACGCCGTGTTATCGTCGCCGATGCGTGCGCATGTTCGCAGTCAGTCCCCGGTGTGCTTTCTGCCGTTCCTCCGGGAAGCGATGACTTTCTTGAGCGATTTCGATTTTCCGCCCTCGCGTCCGAGGGTCTGGGCGGCGGTGTGCGATCCGCTGGTGCGGAGTTTTCTTCCCGCGTCTTTCTTATTCATGTTTTGTTTCTCCTTTGCACAAATTCATGGTGATCCCGCCGCATGTCGGTTGACTGTTCCACCAAAACGGGGGATTTTCGGGTTTCATCGGCGGGATGCAGGGGGTCGGGAAATCGACGCGTCTGCATTCCCGCTCCTTTTCGATCAGCATTTCGATTGCTTTCTCGATCAGCGGTTTTACGCCATCGTCGGCGACCCCGTGCAGTTTTACCAGCCGTTCAATATCATCGGCAAAACTTGACATTGTCATATCCTTCCCGTCTGCGTTTCAAAACCGGTCTTCCGGAGCGGCGTCCGCTTCGGCGACGAATGCCGAAATGCGCTGTTTTTCGGCGTCGGTCATCCCTTTTTCGTAGAATTTGACGACCTTGCCACCATCGGCCCGCGCGATGAGACGGCCGCAAACGCGGCTTTCGTCGTAGACCGTTCCAGCCGAAATCGTGAGACTGTCTTTCTTGTAGATGTTCGCCATTTCACTCACCCATCGCTTCCTTGAGTTTGTCGATGCCATGCGGGATCGCGGCTTTGATCTTCTCGGCGTTGGCGGCTCCGAGTTTTCCCTCCTCGACCAGCTTGTCCACGTAGGCGGTCGCCGCGTCCCGTCCCTTGGTTTCGACGAGTTCGATGATCGCCGCGTGGATTTCGTCCTTGTGATCCCGCAGCATTCCGCAACCGGCGGCAAGTCCCGCGAGCAGCGCCGCCGCCATGATCGTGATTCCGTGATGTTTCATAATGCGTCTCCCATGTTTTGTTTTATCCTGCGGCGCATATCGCCGCTTTTCGTCTTTGGTCAGAATGGCGGCAGTTCGCCGTCATTGTCGATGCCGCCGTTGCGGGAGTCCGGGCGGTCTTCCGCAGCATACCGCCCCTCTCTCACGGGCGGCGCATACTCTTCGGGAACGCCTCCGCGTCGGCCGCCGTTTTCGCCGTTGCGGTCGGAGCGTTGAGCGGAGCCGCCAGCCGCGTCTCCCCGGTTGGAAACGAACTGTACGGCATCGGCGACGACCTTGAGCGCACTGCGTTTCGCGCCGCTTCCGCGATCCTCCCACGTTTCATATACCAAGCGTCCCTCGACATAGACGTTGTTCCCCTTGGCGAGATACTTGGCGCACGCCTCCGCCTGTTTTCCGAAGACGGTGACGTTGACGAAACAGGTCTCGTCCTTGTCTTTCATCCTCCGGTTGACGGCAAGTCCGAACTCGCAGATGGCCAGTCCTCCGGGCGTGGTGTGGTTTTCGCAGTCGCGGGTGAGGTTCCCGCCGAGCATGACTTTGTTGAGGTTGAACATGATTACTCCTTTCCTCTGATGATTTCCGCATACTGGTTGTCCGACGCGAGCATGACGCCGAGCGTCGGGTCGAAGTGGGGTTTCTGCCCCGGCACGAATTTTCCGAACTTGACGATGATGTTTTTATAGAACGACAGGAGTTCCAGCACGTCGCCCAGATTTTCCTTGTCGTACCCCGTGTAGATGACGACCGGGTCGTTCGTGACTTTCCGCAGGGCGTGGACGAGCCGCAGCGCGGCATCCGGCGAATCGAGCGGGTCCAGTCCGCCCAGCACGACCGCCTCGCTGATCGGGTTGGCGGCGTACCGGGCGGCGATCTTCTCCGGAGCGATGTGGATGTCGGGCGCGGCGGCAAGTTCGCGGTTCTGGCAGTTTTCGCGGCCGCATTTGAAAGTACACGCCGGGAATGCGACGAACATGGCCGGTGCCTTGAAGTTGACGAAATCCTCGTCGATGATGTTTTTTACGACGATCTTGCACATCTCACACATCGCGCATCATCTCCGCGTATTCGTACCAGCGCCGGGTGGTGTATTCCCGGAAGCGCTCTTTGCTGTACGCCCGCGACGGCACGAGGTATCCGACGATCCGCTGAAAGGTGTCGAATACTTTTTCTCCGCACGACGGACAAATATCGGTGCCGACGAATCCGTGATGGTTCTTGCACTCGTTGATGCGGGTGTTGAAGGCGAAGTAAAAGACCCCGGCTCTGGCGATATGGTTGAGCATCTTCCACGCCGATTCCGTATTGGGGAAATTCGCTTCGAGGTTGATGTGGGCGATGGCTCCTCCGGAGCAGAGCGGATCGAGGATGCTGGAAAGGCGTATTTTCTCCCGGATGGTGCATTTTTCGGAAAGCGGTATCCACTGGTTCGAGTAGATGAACTTTTCGTTTTGCTCGAAGAGCAGATTGTCCTTCTGGCAGAGGATCACGGCGGCGCGTTCGGCGGGGACGCTTTCGACGTTGAAGCTGTATTCGGTCGTAAAATTGTCCTTGACCTCGTTGATGACGCGGAAAATCTCGGTGGCGAAGGCGATCCCGTCATCGGTATAGCTTGCGTTGCCGAACTCGTCGCGCGCGACCATGCCGAATTTTTCAATGACCTCATAGAGACCGAGGATGCCGACCGTGCAATACTGTTTTTTGATCTCCACGCCGCCGTCGCAGTAATTCGGCAGGAGTCCTTTTTCGATGTTGCGTCGGATGATGTGCCGGATCGCGTCGAGGGTCTTGCAGCAGAGCAGCGTCGTTTCCCGGAGCGCCTTCAAATATCCGGCGCGGTCGCCGGGGTGTTCGTATGCCAAGCGCATGAGGTTGATGGTGTTGACCTTGATGCTGCCGATGGAGAGCGCCGTCCCGCCGATGGAGTTGATGAAGGCGTCGAGTTTGCTCGTGTCGGAGATCAAGCGGCAGCAGTTCGACAGGCTCGTCACGTCGCCGGACTGGAAGAAATTGTAGTCGTTGTATTTGGCGTTGTTGTCCGAGCAGTAGCGGGCGAACTCCTCATCGACGAATTTCCCGTCGCGGAAGAGCAGCGAACACGTCAGCACCGGGAAGGTGAACATGTTTTGGCTGCGCACTTCGGCAACGACCTCCATGAAGGTCTTCTGGTGTTGCATGAACTCTTCCACATGGTCGATGAGCAAGGTCCCGTCCGGGTATTCCACGCCGCCGAAGAGCGCTTCGACGTAGTTGCGGTCAAAGACCGACACGTTGACGAATGCCGACTGGTCGATGCGCATGAACGGCTGATTGAGGCGGTAGATGAGTTTCTGAAAGCACTGCCGGATGTAGTAGTCGGGATTTTTGTTGACGTACCCGGATTCCACGTCTTTGCGCCAGAAATAGAATGTCCAGACGAGGATGTTCGGGATTCCGACCGCGCCGCTGGACCGGTTCGACATGAACGAGATGAACTCGATCACGTCGTCGAGGAAGGTCGTGAGGTGCTTCGGGCTTTCGTGGTTGTAGTTTTTGAGAAAAAAGAGTCCTTCCGTCGCAAGGCGCGTGAGGTCGTAGGCGTAGCAGTACGGCAGAAAACTCGTCGTGCAGGCATCGTGATTGTAAAAGAGTCCGGAGTATTCCGCTTCCAGCCATTTCTTCGCGGTGCGGAGACCGTATTTTTTCTTGATCTCGTAGAAGATTTTGTTGAACGAAAAGAGTTTGTCGATGGGCTTGCCTTTTTCGGCGAGCAGACTGCGGATGTCCTTGTTGCTCGAATTGGCGTTCGCGTCGATGGTCACGTCGGCGACGTTCTTGTCCACGAAATTGTCGATGAAGTCCGAAAAATTCATCTGGCTTTCGTGAAAGCCGTTCAGAATCTCGAAATCCTCGCCGTACTTGTTTTTGAGCGCTTCGAGACAATGCTCGAAATCCTTGTTGGTCTTGATGTCGATTTTCATTTTTTCCGTATGAACTCCAATGCTTCCGTGAAATCCATGATCTTCCCGTCCGCTTCCAAGAGCGGCGCGGTCTGCCGCCCGGTGGCGATGATCTTTTCCACATCGGTGATGACCGTGTGGGGGATGTTTTTCTGCCGAAGTTTGATCTCCAGCACCCGGCATTTGGGGCAGTTCGTCGAATACAAAACGACGCCCGGCGCTGCGGTGTGTTCCATGTGTGTTTTCTCCGTATGCGGTTAGCGTCCGGTGCTTCCGAAACCGCCTTTGCCCCGGCTGGTGTCATCGAGTTCGCCGACCTCGGCGTATTCGACTTCCGGAACGGGTTTTACGACCAGCTGGCAGACGCGGTCGCCGACTTCGTAGCGTTTCCCGACAAACGGTATCTTCCAGAATACGGCCATGATCTCGCCGCGATACGGGGCATCCACGGTCCCGATGGAGTTGGCGAGGATCATGCCGCTTTTGTGGATGCTGGACCGGGGGCGTATCTGTCCCTCGTATCCGCGCGGGATGCCGACCGCGATGCCGGTGCCGTAACGGTACTTGAAAAGTCCGATCCTCTCGCAGCTGGTGGCGTAAAGGTCGAATCCGGCATCGCCCGGATGCCCCTGCTTCGGGGCTTTCGCTCGTTCGTCGAGCCTTTTGAAATGGATGGTGATTTTCATGGTGTGCATTCCTCTTTTCAGGCAATAATACCGCCGCTGTCAACGGTGATGAACTCCGCCGCGCGGGGCAGAGTTTCCACCCATTCGCAGAATGGTTTCCACTCGTGGTATTTGTGGTTTTTGCGCTGATTCCAGATCGTCCGCAGTTGCAGATAATTGGTCTGCACCCGTGCCGTCAAGACGATTCCGAGCGGCATGTTGTCGATCAGCGTGTCGAAATCGATCTCCCGCCGTCCGTACCGTTCGACGAGTTCTCCGCAGCGCGTCTTGGTCTCCGGCAGCACCTTTTCCGACATGCAGCATTCCATGCTCATCCGGGTGATCCGGTGCATTGTGGACATGCTGGAAATGATGGTGGCGAAGTGGTAGCGCTGAAACTGCTCCCACCATTTGATCGTGCCGGAAATGTTCGCGGCGACGACGATCCCCTTGAGGTAGTTGCAGTGTCCGGAGTTGGCCGGACTCGCCGCCAGCCGTTCCGCTCGCCTGAACTGTTCTTGAGCCGAGGGAAATTCTCCGCGAACGCGGGAAAGCGTTTCGTCGAAAGCGTCTTCGTCGAAGCGGTCCTGCATCGGCAGACCGGACGCGACGATGGACTCGGCGAGTTCGTATATTTTCACATTATCGATCCTCATTTTCGATCTCCTTTCTGAGTTCATCGATGTGGCGCACGGCGGCGGATACGTTCTCGCTGATGATCGCCGAGAGCGCCCAGTATCGCGGGGTGTCCTCTTCTTCGAGCATCCGGAAAATCAGCATTGCCTCCCGATATTGGTGCGGGACGAACCCGTCCGCGTCTTTGAGGTAGAATACCGCCTTGTCCAAGTCTTCGAGACCTTTGTTTTTGCCGCCCTTGTCGCCCGCTCTCCAGACGTATTTGAATGCGTTGCCGAGCGAAAACGGCAGATGCCGGGTGATGTCGATGCATTCGATCTGTTTGGTTTTGAACTTCGGCGCGTAGTGCGCCGGATGGTTGACGTTGTCGCTCATTGCATCTCCTTTTGACTTTTTTTGCATATTCAGAATCAGTTCAAAAAAATTTCGTGTTTCGTCATCCATTTCAACCGATATGGATACTTCTTTGCCACCCAATAATTTTACAATCTCACTCCCGTTTTTGCCGTTCATCTTTTCCCTTTCAGTTTGATATGCTGTGTTCTGTGCAATGACATCGGACATCCGTTCGCGTCAAGCACATCCCAATCACCCGACGATAGATTTCCGTCAACGCGGATGGGGTGCCGGTCTTTCAGCAGTGAGTACAATTCCGGATCGCTGTGCTGAAAAACACCGATCATTTTCATGTAGTCTTCTTCGCTTATGGCGATCAGCGCGTTGTTCATTCTTCATTCTCCTTTTCGCTCATGACCGCGAACAGCAGTTTTTCCATTTTCGCCATCAGTTCGCACGCCTGCGTCATCGGCTTCAGATGGTACGGGATGATGTCGTTGTGAGCGCAGACGTTGCCGTTCTCCGCGTATTCCTCGACATAATCCCGCATTCTGACGTAGATGTCATGTTTCAGCAGCCGTTCCAGCGTCATCAGATCGTCGCGGGAAACATCAAGGGCTCTGCCGTTCCATCGTTTGATCGCGTCCTCCGGGTAATTCTTGGGCGCGGTCACGCGCGCTCCGCAGTTTTCGCACCATACGGACGGAAGTTTGTTCCCGTTCTTGTGAATGATCGTTTCGCCGACCGCGATTCGGCTCTCGCCGCAGAATGGACAGTGCTTCAGTTTCATTTCCCCGCCTCGTGAATGTTGCCGACGATTTCAATTCCATCAAACGCCGTAATGTAAAAGTCGCCGCTTACCATCCATGATACCTGCTCTTCGCCCCAAAAAACGGTTCCGTGGAATTTCTCTTCGTTGAGTCCGACAATGCCGGTCACAATATCTCCTTCATAAATCAGCCTGCCGTTGCGGTCGCGGATGCCCGTGCATTGCTCGATCACGATCCCATCCCTGAATGTTCCGTGACCGTTCCATACAACGCCGTCCTTGTCGATGCTGAAGTTCGCACAATACCGCTTCGCCTCATCGACCCACACCCGGAACTTGAATCTGTCGTTGCTCATTCTAACTACGCCTCCCCGTTTTTGATTCTGCGGCGAGACACCGGCTCGCGCGTCACCTTGACGACCCGCGTCGCCTCAATGTTCAACATTTCTTCTTTCAGCTTGTCTGCTCGCCTCAAGGCTGCGGCAACGCTTCTGTACTTGCGTCCCGCGTATCCGTATTCGTCGTCGGGGTAAAAGCGGCTCCCGCACATGTCGAACGGTTTGTATTCAACCTCGTAGTGAATCGACTTCATTTCTCACCCCGCGCTTTCTTCAAGACGTTTTCGATTTCGCTTTGGAGCAACGGAACGCTGGCGAGCGTATCTTTCAGTCTGTCCAACAGCTCGTACATCTCCGGCGCGGCGGCGATCAAATATGCGTTGGCATAAATTGTCTTCACCTCATCCGGGTAATGATGCAAATTCGGCATGGATGCCACTTCTTTCGCATCTTTCCCCATTTTGATAATTCCATCGTCGTTCGCCAAAACGAACAAGCTGGCATTCTTGTAAATATCAAACTCTGCGATTTTCCGCACCCTCCACGGTCCCGGCGTGAATTTTTCCTTGCTCATTTTACGAATTTTCTCCTGTGTTTTCTTGGATAGATCGATACCGCGACTTCCCCGGCTCCGGACGGCGGCATCATTTCCGCGACGACGAGTTTGATCTGACTGTCGTCGTCGATGACCGTTCCCTTCATCGCGTCGAGGACCGGCTTCAGCAGATTGTCCAGATCTCTTCGCTGCGCCGATTGCGCGTCGTCGGGCGGGGTGAATCTGATTTTCGCCGTCAGGTCTCCGTACAGCGGGTAACGCCGCGCGCACCTTTCCGCAAGCAGCCGTCGCGTGTTCCTGATGTACTTTTGCCGGATGCGCGATTTGCCGTTGCCGGTCACGGGAAATGGAAGTCTGAAGTTCACTTGTCCGCATTCTCCTTCCGGTAATCCGGGCATTGCGACTGAAAAGCCGACCATGCGATCTTGTCTTTCCAGAAGTCGTCCGGACGGAAAAACTCCTTGTTCCGCGTATTCCGCAGACAGTCGAGTTTGGCGCAGTCTTTCGCCGTGCAGAAAGTCATGTCCTTGTAGCACATCATGTTCAATTACTCCTTTTTCTGAATTTGATTTCCTGAATGATCTCGTTTGCGAATGCGACGGGAATTGCCGCGATCAGCAGCAGAAAGGCTCCGCAGAGCATCAGCAGCGCCGAAGCCGTCTTGAGCATGGCGGCGGAGATTTCTTTGATTTTACGCATTGCTTTTCCTTTCCGCGATCTCGATCCGCATTCCGATCCACCGCATCACGTTCACGCACATGCTGTTTCCGCACGCCTTGTAGCGCGGGCTGTCCGGGCAGTCCTCCTCCGATTTCCCCTTCCACCGGATGCGCGTCCAGTTGTCCGGAAATCCCATCAGACGTTCGCATTCGATGGGCGTCAATCGTCTCACGGTGGCGAAGTTTGCCACTCCCATCACGCCGGTCGCGTTTTGCGTGTAGGCAAGTTCTTCCTGCGCACCCGTGCCGTTGCCGCCGTTGTGTGCTTTTCTTCCGATGATGTTTTCCGCTATCGCCACGGCATGCGGCGTGCCGTGACTGTCAGACAATATCGTGGGGCAGATATTCTCGGCAAAAGAAGCGTTGCCCTTGCCTCCCTGCTGATCTATCGCCACGGCGACCAGTTCTTCCGCGCGGATTTCCGACGCGGGTGAAGTGTGTACCGACAGGGTTTTCGCGGTTTCGGTTTCGGCGAATCCCTGTCCCTGTTCGGGATTTTGCGGATGCGCGGTTTTGGTGAATGTCTGCACCAGCGGCAGATTATTGCCTCCCGTTCCGGCTTTGGCGTTCAGCTGCGGGGATACTTCGCCCGCATCCTTGATGCGGCTGTCCTGCGCGTGATTTTCGTAGCATAGGACTGCTGCGTGGTCGTGCATGCAATTCAATGTTTGCGACACTTCCTTCGCCGCGATGCTCGCTTCACAAGGCTGACCGTTTCCAATACCGTAGCATACGCAGTTTTCCAACCCGTTGTTCCGATTGACCGCGTTGGCGTGTTCCGTATTGCAAATGGGGTCCTGCGACCCGTGGACGCACACCACATCCGGCACTTGGTTCCCGCCGCTCGGAGAAGCCTTGATCGTCGGGGCGATTTCGTCGGCGTAGCCGATGCCCCCGGCTTTCGCACCCTGACCGCCCATAAACGAACCGGCATTGCAGACGATGTTTGACGGTCTTGATGGACGATTTTCTCCTTCGGCGCGTAGCGTTCCGGCTATGTCTCCGGGTTGCCAAAAACCCTGTCCGGTTTCATGCGCGGAGACAAGTGTGATTGAACTGTTTCCAACAGACGCGCTGTTGAGTTTTATGGTTCCAGCAACGGTGTCGCTGACAAACTCTCCGAATTGTGAAGAACGGAATCCCTCGCTTTCTCCCTCATATCCGTCAAACGGTCGATCACCGCCTGCACATTCCCCGGACATCTCCGCTTCTCTTTTTCCGTGGTCATTTGGCGGGCAAATTCCGTGATTGCGTCGTCCGTCATTTCTTCCAACGGCAGGATTCCAGCCTGTCGGCGAAGTGCGATTCCCAACATCCACGGTAAAGCCTTTCCCCTTGACTCGGCGCGGCGGAGTATCCCCAAACAGGCTGTCCGGCTCAAAAAGTACCGACGCGGGATAACGCCAGTCTCCTGAAGAATGTCCGACAACGAACACACGCCTCCGACGCTGAGGAACGGCGCGAGGGTAGCCGTCCACTCGGACGTATTGAGCGTCCAGCACTCGCCATGCGCAACTATACCCGACCTCATCAATGGCTCGCAGGAACGCTCTGAAATCCTCCCCCCCCCCCGGGGCTAAAGACGCCCGGCAC
>Ga0256405_10004116_pt1 | contig 28015 bp, 23 predicted proteins | sample RumenRJG_02DNA_FD_189096 | JGI IMG/M metagenome (GOLD analysis project Ga0256405, IMG submission 189096) | Bovine rumen microbial communities from Lethbridge, Alberta, Canada - RJG_02 | ecosystem: Host-associated > Mammals > Digestive system > Stomach > Rumen | place: Canada: Alberta... | reverse complement strand
ATTTAAGGCAACACCGCACAAAGACCGCTTAACGACTTTGTACTAAATCTGCTTGCATATTTTCCGTCATCTTGCACATAAATCTCTTGACATACGACAGTATGCCTGCAAGATTTCTATACAATCTTACGAAAAATCTGTCGGCGCATCTTTAGCACAATCTCTGTGCGGTGTTGCCTTAAAACATTAGAATTTTTAGTATTGGTATTACCTTTTCAGCAGCTTACTGATCTCATTTCTATAGCAGATAAGTTAACAACCTACCATAGCCGCAACTATAAAAAAGGTAATTATTGCATAAATAAAGAACGTAACATATACATCAACAGTAAACTTATGAGGAAATATGCTGTCCGTTATAGCTAAATAAAGTCATGAATAGCTTTAGCAGCTTTTTTCTCTTTTCTTATTTACATAATCAACGAAATCGCACATCGTAGCCTCTCCCTCTGCGGAGATACCTTCCTTTTTGATAACAGCCTTTGCAGTATCAATAATGATCTTAACATCTCCGATAAAGGTGATGTGCTTTACATATTTAAGGTCGTATTCAAATCTTTCGTCCCATGTGGAAGAATTTCTTCCATGCGCCTGAGCATAGCCTGTAAGACCGGGACGGACATCATGACGATGATGCTGCCTTTTTGTGTAGTATGGGAGATACTTTACGAGAAGCGGTCTCGGTCCTACGATAGACATATCTCCGTTCAGGATATTGAACAGTTCGGGAAGCTCATCAAGACTTGTACTCCTCAGCCATTTACCGTAAGCAGTAAGTCTCTTTTCATCAGGGAGAAGTTTTCCGTGTTTGTCTCTCTTGTTGTTCATTGACCTGAATTTTATGAGCTTGAATACTTTTTCATGCTTTCCGGGGCGCTCCTGAGTGAAGAAAGGATTACCGCCCATTGCGAAAAATCCGACAACAGTCAGAACTATAAGCACAGGTGAAAGGATCACCAAAGCAAAAAACGAAAGCGTAAAATCAAGCATTCTCTTAAAATACTTTGCATACATTATTCAAAACAGCTCCTGATGATCTCAATAATTATATCCTGCTGTTCAGGTGTCATTTTATTATCACTCGGGAGACAGAGTCCTCTGTGATATATATCCGCACCGATATCAACAGCTTCGCCTCGGTCTATGTAAGCATTTGACTGTCCTCTGCCGTTTCCGTTTACGGTAACAAAACCGTTCATACGGTAAATAGGCTGCATATGCATAGGCTTCCATATCGGGCGGCCTTCAGCGTTGAACTTCATAAGTGTCTCGAGTATCTCTGTCGGGCAGGTCTTGCCTTTTTCGGAAATATAGATCGAATCGCTCTCACCGCGCACCTGTCTGCACATTGCCTCCTTATCTATAAGCAGACAACTGAGCCAGAAGTTAGGTTCGCTGTTCTTTTCGTCATAAGGATTCAGAGTCACGGGAAGTCCCTTCAAGCCTTCCTTGTATCTCATATATATAGCCTTTTTCTGAGCAATATGCTCGTCTATATAGCCCATCTGTCCACGAACTACGCCTGCAACGATGTTCGACATTCTGTAATTGTAGCCGACTTCTTCATGCTGATACCATGGTGCATTCTCTCTTGACTGAGTTGACCACTTGCGCACCTTGTCAGCATCGTCCTTGCTGTTTGTCAGGAACATACCGCCTGATGAACCTGTGATGATCTTGTTTCCGTTGAAGCTTATGGCACTGTAATCGCCAAAGCCGCCTGTCTGCTTGCCCTTGTATGTAGCACCGAAGGATTCAGCTGCATCTTCGATGATGAGAGCTTCATGCCTGTCGCATATAGCTCTTATCTCATCGATCTTACCGGGGATACCATAAAGATGAGCAACTACTACAAGTCTTACTTCAGGGTATATCTCAAAAGCCTTTTCCAGTGCCTCGGGAGACATATTCCATGTATCAGCTTCTGTATCGATAAAAACAGCCTCACCGTCTTCGTAAGCTACAGGATTAACGGTAGCATCAAATGTCATATCAGAACAGAATACTTTATGTCCCTGTAATGTTCCGCGATTAGGCTTAGCCTGTCCGTAAAGCTTCTCACCTGCAAGCTTTGTAGCGAGATGGAGGGAAGCAGTTCCGCATGAAAGAGCTACGGCATACTTTACACCTGCATATTCGGCAACGAGCTTTTCTACCTCGTTTATATTCTCACCGGCAGTGGTTATCCAGTTTTTTTCAAATGCATCGTTTACCCACTTCTGCTCTTCTCCGTGCATTGTTGGTGATGAAAGCCATACCTTTTTTTCAAATGGCTTGAAATTGTTTTTGTCAATAAACATTACTCTGATCCTTCTCCTATTCAATAAGATTAGCAACAGACCAATAATATCGTTAGTCTGTTTAGACATAGCACTGCCGCCTGCATATCCGCTTTTATCGCCGAGATCCGCAGACGACAGCACGATATTTTTTGAAATTTTATTACCTACAATTGATACCTATTCTATTTTAATTATAACCTTAGATATAGAAAAAAGCAAGCGGAAAAATAGGGTAATTCTCAGCCTTGTATCATTTTTGGCACTTTTCACAAAAACATCAAAGAAGCACTGTCTAAACGCAACTATAAAATGTACTATAAGTATATCAAATCTACTTATTCAATAAATGTATAAATCATCAGCAACACTGATTTTCTCGTTTATTTACAATTTATTGCTGCATATGATACTCATTTTCCTTTCCCCGCTGATAAGGAGTTTTCGGCGAATTAAATGCATATGCTCCCGTAATATCCTGCAAACTGATCTTCACTTTTAATTGAAATGATATCAAATTAATTTCAATATTCTACACAAAAGATTGACATAAAGTATAATACTGTGATATAATATTTATATATGGAACATTTTCTACTCAAACACAATGCTTTATATATTAACATAAAAGCTTGTAACTTTACCAAACGACATAATAAGTCAGGATCAATATTTAGGGGGTGACATTATGGAATCTCTTCTTATACTGGGTGCAGGTCAATACGGAATGGTAGCGAAAGAGATCGCAATGTCAATGAATAGATCTGTAAAGATCGATTTCCTTGACGACAATAATCCTATTGCTGTCGGAAAGCTCGGAGAAGCAGAACGCTTTTGCAGAGAATATGACTCGGCTGTGGTCGCGTTGGGCAATTCAGAGCTTCGTCTGAAGCTGATCGGCGAGCTTGTAAGGCTGGGTTATTCCGTTCCTGTCCTTATACATGAACGCGCTTACGTTTCCCCTTCCGCAAAAATAGGTATCGGCACTTTTGTTGAGCCTATGGCTGTAATACATACTGATGTCACAGTTGATACAGGCTGTATCATATCGGCAGGTGTCATACTCAACCACAATTGCACAGTCGAAAGCGGCTGTCATATAAACTGCGGCTCTATCGTAAAAGCAAGAGCCATTATAAATGCAGGTACGAGAACAAGCTATAATGAAGTTCTTGATACGAATAAAAAATTGATCCAAGTTTGATAACAGAGTTGATTTATATGAATATTAATTGGAAAAAATCTTTAGGTGTCATCGGAGTTGCCCTCGGCACTGCCTTTGTCACTATGAGAGTGACCGCCAAAAAGAAAAAAGCTAAGTCAGTCTATAAAAATGAGCCTGAACAGCAGAATAGCATGAAAGGCAAAAAGATCATTTTTGTTGAAAATGAAGATGATCCGATAAACGCTGACGGAAAAAAAGGTCATCTTGAAGTGATCGGCGAAAGTGAGCATTTCCCAACAGTGTACGAAAAATATATAAAACGTTCTATCGATATTTTTCTGGCATTCTGCGGTTTTGTCGTTCTTTCGCCTGTTTTTGCCGCTACTGCTGTAGCTATAAAGCTGGACGATCCGGGCCCTGCACTGTTTATACAGAAGCGCGTCGGCAAGGACAAGGAATACTTCATGCTGCACAAATTCCGCTCTATGAAGCTTTGTACGCCTCATGACGTACCTACTCATATGCTCGAAAATCCCGATCAGTATCTGCTTAAAGTAGGTAAATTCATTCGTAAGTATTCAATAGATGAACTGCCGCAGATATGGGACATTTTCATCGGCAACATGAGCATTATCGGTCCGCGTCCTGCATTGTGGAATCAGGATTATCTTACGTCCGAGCGTGATAAGTATGATGCAAATAACATAAAACCAGGTCTTACAGGACTTGCTCAGATAAGAGGACGCGATGAACTCGAAATAGAAGAAAAAGCCAAATATGACGGCGTATACGCTTACAGCCTCAGCAAGAGCAGTTTATCCGGATTTTTAATGGACGCAAAAATATTCTTAGGCTCTATTTCTATAGTCCTCAGAAGCAAGGGACTCATTGAAGGCGGCACAGGCGTTATTGCCAAAGAGTTTGAAAAGATAGAAAAGCTATGAAAAAGATAGTTATAACAGGTGCTGATTCGTATATCGGCAATTCTGTAAGGGATTACTTATTGAAAGAACCCGAAAAATACTCCGTGGACGTAATAGATACAAGAGATCATAACCCCAAAGCGGCAGATTTTCTCGGTTATGATGCAGTATTCAATGTGGCAGGTATCGCCCATATCAAGGAAACTCCCGAAAACAGAGGACTTTACTTCAAAGTCAACAGAGATCTTAGCATCAGCATCGCAAAAGCTGCCAAAGCCGCAGGCGTTAAACAGCTGATACTACTGTCAACAATGTCTGTTTACGGCAAAACAACGGGACATATCACCAAAAAAACAAGAGTCTCTCCTGCCAACGCTTACGGTCTTTCAAAAGCACAGGCAGACCGTGCCATTGCAAAGCTGCGCGATAAGGATTTCAGATTTGCTTGTCTGAGACCGCCTATGGTCTACGGAAAAGGCTGTAAGGGCAATTATCAGAGTTTGAGAAAATTCGCCCTGAAATCGCCGATTTTCCCAAACTACCGCAACAGGCGTTCAATGATCTTTATCGGAAATCTTTGCGAATTCGTCAAGAATACCATAGACAACGGATCAGACGGTCTGTTTTTTCCTCAGAATTCAGAATATGTCAATACAAGTAACATGGTAAAACAGATCGCAGCAGATCATAATAAGAAATTGATACTTACAAAATGGTTCAACCTGCTATTATCAGTGCTGCCTTTTACGGTTATAAAAAAAGTTTTCGGCGACCTGACATATGAGCCTGTAGACAGAGTTTATAAATATGGATTTATCGAAAGTATTCACTTAACAGAACGAGGGTGAGGTAATGAATACAGCTGATCGCAAAAGAATATTGGTCATGATGTCAACATATAACGGAGAAAAATACATCAGATCTCAGATCGACAGTATACTCAGCCAAAAAACCGAGTTCGGCATAACACTGAGGATACGTGACGACGGCTCAACGGACAACACCTGCGCCGTTATTGAGGAATATACCACAAGATATCCTAACAATGTCGAGCTGATAAAGGGGCATAATATCGGCTGTAACGCAAGCTTTTTCAGTCTGCTTCAGAATGCGGAAGGCTATGATTTTTACTCGTTCAGCGATCAGGACGACATCTGGCTCAGCGGAAAGCTGCAAACCGCCTGCAAAGCTATCGAGCGCGTTGACGCAGATATTCCTGTATTATACGCTTCTGTATCGCACCTCGTTCACGATGATCTCGTTCCCTATGGCACTACCAGAAAAAAAGAACGCAGTTTCTCAATGTATAACACCATTATCCAGAATATCTGCCCGGGACATACACAGGTAATGAATGAAAAGCTGGCAGAATTACTGAGAAAGCCTATCGATACTTCACGAATATATGTGTACGATTCGTGGATAACAAATATCGCTAACCTATACGGAAAGGTTCTGTTCGACAATCACCCGCATACGTATTACAGACAATATGACGGGAATCAGCTCGGTTCGGGTGTAGGCAGACTCGGACAGCTGATCGCAAGCAGAAAACGTATATCCTCAGGCGACGGTACAAAGTACAGAAAGCAGATAGAATATTTCGTGGAAATGAATTCCGCAAAACTGAAAGAAGCAGGTTATTACGACGAAATACTTTCCTTTATCAAAGCTGACAGCTTTATGAAGAAAATAAAGTACTTCGCAAGCTCAAAGCTCTATCGCCAGACTTCTCTCGAAACATCGGCTTTCAAGGCAGCTGTTCTGCTCAACAGATACTGATACGAAATACTTTTCCCATTTCTTTGAACTTATTCCGATAATATAAAGCAAAACAGGCAGCCACATGGCTGCCTGTTTTTATTTTTATACAAGTTCTACCAGCTTTAAAGGCGTATTTGCTGTCATTTTCTTTATTTCGTCTTCAACATCAAGATGCATAAGATATACATTTATGCCGCTTTCCGCAAGACGTATGAACTCGGGGAGCATCTCTTTCAGATACATATGAACCTCGCTCCTGTAGTAAGAAGCCTCAGTATACAAGAACGAACCCCTTTTCAGAAGTGCAGTAAACGGTTCAAGAGTTGCTGAATCTCCTGTATAAACAACATTATTCCCGTGAATATTAAGATGATAACCAAAGCACTTTCCGTCAAGCGGCTTCACATGAGTTGTCGGAACTGCCGAAATAAACCATTTCTTATTAAGTTCATCGGCTGTAACTATGTTGAACCACTCCTGCTCGCAGCCCTCTATCCTCATAAGCAGCAAAAGAAGGTCTTCCTTGATTTCCGCCGACGGAGCAATTACAGTGACTTTCTTTTTCATATTACTCGCAAACCACACGTATTGCAGCATCGTTCCCACACCGCCACTATGGTCGCCGTGAGTATGAGTAACGAGAATGTAAATATTTTCATACTTCCCCCAGTTCATTTTCTTGACCTTCTGATATGAAGTCGCAGGACAGTCAATGAGTACAAGCTCGTTATCTTCCGCAAAGTAAGCCGAGTTATGCTCATCTGCAAAAGCTGAACCTCTGCCTAAAAACAAGAGCAGTCTATCGTTTTTTATCTCGGTAAGCAGTCCTGAAATATGCTCTCCAACATTTTCTATCGTGCTGTGACTTCCGTGAACTGATATAACAGTACGGGACAGCTTCACACAATCACCGTAATTTTCAGGCAGTATCGTATCTTCATCACTGCAAAGAGTGTATGCACGTTCATTGTTATCAATTGTTGTCATTTCACGATACTGCTCAACAAAATCCGCAGGTATTCCCGAATTTGTAATAAGCTCAAGTTCATGCGGAAAAATACATGGATTTGTAAGTATACACGGACGACTGAACCTTCTGCTCAGCTTATCTGCATACCAGCCGCCGAGACTTTGCCCCACAAAAATAAAATCGTCCGAATCCACCATATCCGATAACTGTTTAAGCAGTATCTTCGGTGCAGTATCCATATAGTCCAGCTTAGGCGAAATAATATCCTCCGCCGGAAATATCTTGCATAGCGCTTTGTAATTCTTGTTATCGGCTTCACCCATAAAGCCGTGTAAATTAAGTATCTTCATTTTTTCTCTCCTATAATATCGGTAAGTGAATCCTCAAAGTCTTTATCCTGTTGAGCTGTTCGTTTTGACATTCCCTTTGTACGTCCGCCGCTGCGGCGTATTTTAGCGGATACAGCCCTGAATTCAAGAAGTCCCGATATATTTTCCTCGGTATATCTCCTGCCGTCCTGATTCAGAACTATCGCACGCTTGCTCAGGCACATCGCAGCAAGTCCGTAGTCCTGAGTTATTGCAATATCGCCTGCTCCGACAAGATTTACAAGGCGAAAATCAGCACTGTCTGCTCCCTTGTCAACGATTATCGTATCTGCACCGTCACGCTGTATAGAATGGGCTGTATCGCAGATTATCGTACACCCTATCCCGTATCTCTTAGCTGTACGAACTGCTATATCTACCACAGGACAGCCGTCTGCATCTATAAATATCCTCATATTATTTCCTTATAAACTCCTCATCATTATCAGGAATTCCGTTTTCGTCCGAAATATACCGTTCAACACGCATATGAAGATCATACTTTTCACGCAGCTCCGCGATAGTATTCATCATCGGTGACGAATGATGATGGTCTATAGCTTCCTGATCTGTCCAGCTGTCAATAAGAAGTACAGTCTCGCTGTCACTCATCGGAAAGAAATACTCATATCTCAGATTTCCCTTTTCTGCACGGATAAGTCCGACAGTTCCGCTGCTTTCCATTTCTTCGGCAAATCTCCTTGCGCTGCCGTTTGTTCCTTTATAATAAATATTAACTGTGATACTCATGCTATACCTCCTTTATTTCTCCCGTTGATCGCTGATCTCCGCTTTTATCCAATCCATGAGAACATCAACGATATACGCCTGTTCCTGTTCATTCAGCACCTTTCCTGCGGGGATATTATGCCATTTTTCAAGGCAGCTCCTGCAACAGCAGGCAGTTGCGTGCTGAGCAATAAACACAGGATGACCTTTCATCGGAGTCTGTTTCCCGTCATTTTCAGGATTTTCGGCAGAAAGCCGCTTTTCCACAAAATCACGGGCGTGACTGTTGATAGTTTCCATGCCTTTTTCCGCTATATAGCTTCTATCCTTTTGCGACAAATGGAAACGTCTCCTGAAGTCGGATCTTTGCAGCCTTTCAAAGAGTGCCCTGCGCTCAGGCAGCCTGTAAACGATAGCATCTGCCAGACCCATACCGGGGATATAACTGTACCCCGACTTTTTTGCCTGCGGTATCTGTAGCTTTCGTTCCAGATGATAGACCTTGCCGCCTTTTATGAATACCGCACCTGTCTGCCTGAATGTAAAAGGCACTCCGCAGCGGATACACTCTCTCCTTACCTCCTGTATCCACCTGAGATCGCAGGGTCTTGCGTTTGATCCTGATTCTCCTCCGCAGCTTACGTGCTCTATCAGACCTGACGAAAGGTACTTTTCCATATTGATCTCACCCAGCATCGGCTCACAGATCACCTCTCTGTGCCTGACAGGAAGTTGCAGAAATATCGGCAATCTATAGTCTGTTCTTTCCTGATCTTCACAGGTGCTGCATATCGTAACGTTATCCCAGCCGTCACCCCAGTCCGAAGGCATACACTTTTCAAAACGGTCGATCCTTTTGGTAATGATAAAGAACTCAAGATCACTTCTTTCACGTATCATATCCCAGCATTCCTGCCGCCATTCATCTGCGTCTTCAAGGAAAAAATCAGATGTCATACAGGTAAAAACCGTACCGTCCTCAGCGTTAAGCTTATATTCGCCCTGCCTGTTTTTCTTCAGCGGCAGACCAAAATCGCCTGTCTTTGACACGACAGATGCATCCTTTCCAATGCTTTCATCACGTCTGTAGACATAACAGTTTACACATCCCTGACTTATCTTGTGACAGCCATGCCACGGATTCCAGATAACCATTCCTATACTTCACCTTTATCAATTTATCTCTTTTAGCCAGTCTACGATACGCTGTCTCGATTCAGGTATGTCATCGCAGTAAATACTCATGGCTTTATGGATATCCGCACCTTTAGCCATAGTTTCGATATCTTCCACGCTGCTTCCATAACCGCTGCTGCCCTGAGTTGCAATAAGGTACAGCTCCTTGCCGCTGAGATCACAGCTTTCAAGGAATGATGCCACAGGCATCGGGACTGTTCCCCACCATAGCGGATACACAAGTATGACCGTATCATATCCGCTTATGTCTATTGTCTCTACAGAAGGCCGAGCCTTATTGCGCAGTTCCTTACCTGCGACAGATACCGTACTTCCATAGCTTGACGGGTACTTTTCTCCTGTAAGTGTTATGGCTTTTGCATCACATTCCACTGCATCAGCTATCATTTCCGCGATAAGCTGATTACTTCCCATCAGTTCGCCGTCCGACAGCAATAATGAAGCACCCGAAACTGCGTCAACATCGTCATCAAGATCAGTATTTCCCACTCTTGTAAAGTAAACTACCAGAGGCTTACTGCCTTTCCAATTTACCTTTTCTCCGCTTATAGTTTTTTCATGGTCAATGCTTACCACCTTGAAATGCCTGTTCAGATACGGAACAAGGGCAAGTCCGACAGCTATTGAAGCGATACAGCCAAGAGCTATAAGAATACCTGCGCGCTTCTTTTTCTTAGTTCTCATATATCCGTGCATACCGCCGTGTAAAACAGCCAGCGTAAGCATAGCTGTTGCAAGGTACACATGAAGTTCAACATATCCCAGATACCTGAACCACGGGAACAATGTCCTTGAAACGCCCATACTGCTCAGCATCATAACTACTGAGCAAAGAGAAAGCAGTATCGTGACGATATTCGCAGTTTTTCTTGCTGCCGACTTGTTCCCGAACTTATAAAGACTCAGCAGATATTTCCTTTTTATTATCAAATGGACCACAAGACAAACGAAAAATCCGATACCAAGTATCTCATGCAGTACATTTCCTGTAAAAACGTATATCATCTGCAATAGCATTATTGCATACATAAGTACATCTACAGCCACGCCAATACGTTTTATGATCTTTTTCCTATCCATAAGCACCTCCGACATATTTTTCAAATGCAAAGAGTTTTCACTCTTTGAACTATATTATATCATCTATAACTTCATTTGTCACTTGGCAATATATATAAACTGAAAAAATAAAAGGTCTTCAAACCAAGCCGTAAAAGCTCGGTCAGAAGACCTGATAAACTTAGTAATTAAAGCACTTCAAGGTAAATATATCCATCAAGTTCTACATTCTCTGCATCTGCAAGTACAGCGATCTTAGCAGCAGGAGTTCCTCCTGCTTTTTCAACAAGAGCGCCGAGAGCTTTGAGATACTTGCCCGTGCTGATTACATCTTCCACGATAAGAACACGCTTGCCCTTCAAAGCTTCCACATCTTCTACGTCAAGATATAACTTCTGCTCCTTTTTAGGAGTGATCGACTTAACGGGTACTTCTATCGTATCCGTCATATAAGGTTTCACGCATTTATGGGCTACCTTATAGCTCTTACCGCTCTGTTTAGCCATTTCATAGGCAAGGTGTATACCCTTTGACTCAGCGGTGATTATAACATCGAATTCAGGTGACTTTTCAAGAAGTCTCTTTGCGCTTTCAACGATTATCTCAACATCACCGAACATAAGGAATGCAGCGATCGCAAGCCTGTCCGTGCCTGAAGTTTTCTTAAGCTTTTCTTTGAGCTCTGCCACCTTCAACTCATAATGCTCAGATACTTTAGCCGTATTCTTAGCAAGGTTTCTCATTCTGACAGCCTTTGTATCTCTCATAGGCTTTGGCTCCTGAACGAGGAAATCATAGCCATTTGCTTCAACAACAGCCTTGATATCGTATTCCATTTTGATTGGAATACCGAGCTTCATACATTTATCGATAATATCCTTTATCCACTCGAATTGGAGCGGTTTAACGCTGTCACCTATCTCGCTGCCGATAACTACCCATGTATTTGCTACACCAAAGGTCTCAACAAGTTCTTCGAGATAAACAGGCTCTATGTATTCAAGCACAGGCTGATAAACAACGCAGGCTGTGATATTATGTCCCTTTATATGTTCGATAAGCTCAGGGATACGCTTTGTACAGGCATTTCTGTCTACTGTACAGGAAATAACCACATTTTGCAGATCAATGTCAGTAGGAATGGTGCTGAGATCAATACCGCTCGGTCGCTTTGTAACGAGCTGGAAGGTATCAACGCACTTTCCTTTTCTGCGTTTGAGGTTATTTGCAGCGATGATCTGCTGAATGACATTCTCCTGCCATTCAGGTCTCCAGCAGCCGAAATCCGACATATAGGTAAGGAACCAATCGATAGGATTATCGCTTTCGATATTGAAAAGCTCAGGGATATCATTGCCTTCGTCGTCTTTTCTTATTTTATAGAAGCCGCGGAAAACGGGCTTCTGATAACTATCTGTAACTTCAAAATGCTCTACTACCTTCTTGCTGAAGCAATACGGGCAATTAACAGGACAACCTACAACAGGGCTGTACACTTTAGTATTAAGATGTGTGTCATGGTTTATGTCCTTCAGTACTCGTTTAAGAGCGATCTGATGTCCGTCATAATAAACGCGGACCTTCTGTATCTGATTAAGGATATCAACACTCAGATTCTTATATTCTTCAAGCTCCTCACGCACAGGATATATTTCAACCCGCATTTTATTGTAGTCAAAATCCTTGAAGTTGATATAGAAAATATTCATAAGCCTGTTTACGATCTCAGGCTTTTCGAGTAATGTAATAATACCCGCTGATGGAGCATCTGTGTAATAGTCTTCAATTCTTAACATAAAACGTCTTGCCTTTCATTATTTCTTCATTTCTTTTCACGTTTAACCCGAAAACAGCATATACATTACCGCTTTCATATCATTGATCTCAAGTTTTGTCATTTTTTGCGCTTTGGTAAAGCCCCTCAGCTAAAATTACCATATACGCTTTTACGTTTGCTCAGTGTTCGTCTTAGGTGTAATTCTTATTATTAATGTGCCATCAATATCTTGATCTGATACCTTGCAAAAGGGCATCTGTAAACTTCCGGATCTAATTTTCACATCAATAAAAACAGTATCGCGTAAATAAGTACGCTGACTGTTCTCGAAATATTTTTTCATTAACATTATAATGTGCACGAACGTTAACGATCAAATAAAAGGCTGAGCTGATCTGTTGCAGAGATTCTTATCGGAACTGAAGTGAATAATAAAAAGAGTATAAATGCAAGATTTAGTAATGATATTACATATAAGTATTGAAAATGACCAGCATCATATTCTATTAGAAATTATAACACCATGGGCGAAAAATGTCAATAGCAAAATTATTTAACTTTGCTTTTTTTCCAGTCATTCATTAAGTCTTTTTCATTTAAAATGATAGATAGTTTGTCAGTTATCAATCAAAATCTGTTATACGTCTAAAGAGCGTGCTTTGTGCCACTTTTAGTCACGTATACTGGTGGTAATATATTTGTATGTTTTTAATTAAATTATCAGTGGATAATTGCCACTGAAATCAATATTTAAAGTATCAAATAATTTAAGAAGTTAGAGTTCCTGCTTGACTGTAAGTGCTTATATTCTGCCGTTTGTAAATGAGTAAATACAAATTTCAATACCTTATTCCATCAGATCCCAACATTTCATTTAAGTACGTACTATATTAATTATTGTCATAACAATCTTATATAACTGTTTAAGCCACTGCTGCGTGTTCATTTTTCGTTCACATTCTCTATTTTTGTCTGTATATAAATTCACAAATCAGTAATATATAATATATATGTGTGATATATTAACTCAGAAGTTAAAACAATAAAGAGCAGTTCTCACAAACCGTTTTCAAACCGCCCTTTTATACATTATTTTTACAAGATCATTTACAATATCCTGCAAAAATGTTATAATATTTTCAGAGGTGAGACACCATGAATAACGCAGAAATGAAAATAATTATTGCAATAGATTCCTTCAAGGGAAGCCTGTCTTCACTTGAAGCAGGAAATGCCGCAGCAGAAGGCATACGCCGCGTTTTCCCTAATGCAGCCGCTTCGGTTTTCCCTGTTGCCGACGGCGGAGAAGGAACTGTTGATGCACTTGTGCTCGGATCGGACGGTAAATTCGTTAACGCCGAAGTTACTGACCCTTTAGGCAGACATATAACCGCAAAATACGGAATTCTTCCCGATAATACCGCCGTTATCGAAATGTCGGCAGCTTCGGGGCTAACTCTGCTTTCCGAAACAGAACGTGATCCTATGCTTACAACTACCTATGGTACGGGCGAACTTATACTTGATGCTATACACCGAGGCTGCCATAATTTTATTATAGGTATCGGAGGAAGCGCTACAAATGACGGTGGTATCGGCTGTTTGCAGGCACTCGGCTTCGGATTGCTCGACAATAACGATCAGCAGGTCGCATACGGTGCAAAGGGACTTTCTCAGCTCGCTAAGATCACCGACAATAATGTCGTCGCAGAGCTGAAAGAATGCAGCTTTCATGTTGCCTGCGATGTAAAAAATCCTCTTTGCGGCGATAATGGGTGCAGTGCTGTTTTTGCTCCGCAAAAGGGTGCAGACAGCGAAATGGCAGAGCTTATGGACGGTTATCTGCGCAATTATGCCGAACTGACAAGAAAATACAACCATTTGGCTTCACCTGATTCGGCAGGTGCAGGTGCAGCAGGCGGCCTTGGATTTGCGCTGATGTACTACCTTAATGCTGAGCTGCGATCGGGAATTGAACTTGTTTTGCACAGTGCAAAGCTTGAAGGCTCCATAAAAGATGCGGATATGATCATTACAGGCGAGGGCTGCCTCGACTATCAGACCGCCATGGGAAAAGCTCCTGTTGGCATTGCAAAGATCGCCAAAAAATACGAAAAACCTGTCATAGCATTCTGTGGAACAGTCCGCGACGGGGCAAAACTATGCAACAAAAACGGCATCGATGCTTTCTTCCCTGTAATACGCAGTGTTTGTACAATTGAACAGGCTATGGACAAATCGAATGCGTACAGAAATCTTGCAGATACAACAGAACAGGTATTCAATACGATAAAACTTTTCAAATGAGGTAAAAGCTATGCAGTCATACAGAATAACTGCCGACGAAGCGAAAAAAAGGCTTATTATCGGCAATAAAAAATATATCGGATCAACAGAACTTACAAGCGACATATCGCCCGAGACTCTTCTGAGGTTCAGCAAAAACGGTCAGCAGCCCTATGCGATAATAATAACCTGCTCGGATTCAAGAGTAGTTCCCGAGCTTATATTTTCCGCAGGGATAGGCGATCTTTTCGTCATCAGAGTCGCGGGGAATGTCATCGACTCGCACCAGCTCGGCAGTATCGAATATGCTGCCGAACATCTTGGCACCGGACTTATCGTGGTGCTCGGCCACGATCACTGCGGAGCTGTTGATGCTGCTATGAACCACGAACCTGACGGCTATATAAAGTTCATAACGGACGAGATATCAAAGGCTATCGGCGACGAAAGGGACGAAGTGCGCGCCTGCTGCCTTAATATAAAACACAGCTGCGATATCATTGAACGCAGCTTGCAGATACAGAAAGATGAAAAGGAATACGGACTGAAAGTGCTCGGTGCTATATATCACCTCGAAAGCGGCAGTGTCGATTTCTTATGATGCCGCAATGACAGTTTTATTACACTTTCCTTACATAATCATGAGGAATACCCTTTGAAGAAATGTTATGATATAGACAGACCGAAAGAGGTCAATAAATTTTTCAGAGGAGGGTTTTCTTATGAAAACTAAACTTATCAGATCACTTATCATGGCAGGTATCGTCGCTGCACTTCCTGCCCAGACATTCGCTTCTGCTTCAAAAGATAACAATGAAGACGAAACATTCACGACCTACACCTCATATTCTGATGATGAAGACTGCAACGGTGAAGAATGCACTGTCACAAGCACCTGTACTATCAGTGACGAGGACGATATTTACACAGTAACTATAGTAGATGAGAATGGTGAAGAGCAGACATACGAATTTTCAAGTGAAGATGATATGAAAAAAATTATCGGCTCGGCTGTCGGTGATATCACCATAAACAGAGAGATCAACATAAGCGATAATGATGACGAAGTGTATGAGTACTCAGAATACGTTATCGATGACAGTGAAGATGACGACAATGAAAAAAGAATCACATATGCATTTACAGGATCTGATAACAGTGAACCTGTAATTATCGACGAATAATACAACAGACCAATACCTACCTGTCATATAACAGGTAGGTATGCGGTATTTGGAGGCATTTATGAAAAAGCTGATCTATGCAGCAGATGATGAAGAAGACATACTTGAAGTTATAAAGGGCTTTCTTGAAAACGCCGACTTTTCGGTGCGCACATTCAGTACGGGAGATGCTCTGTACAAGGCATTTCTCGAAACTCCCTGTGATCTTGCGGTGCTTGATATAATGATGCCTGGAAGCGATGGTCTGACTATATGCAAGGAGCTTCGCAAGATATCGAACGTTCCTATAGTCATACTCACTGCAAAAGAGAGCGAGACCGACCATATGCGCGGCTTCATGCTTGGCGGTGACGATTACCTTATAAAACCGTTTTCACCTTCACTTCTTGTCGTCAGGATACAGGCGCTTCTCAGGCGCGCCGAGATGAGCGGTACTTCGCTTTCCTCGCTTAAATTCGGGGATATCACCTATTCTGAATCCGAACACGCTGCACTTTGCAACGGAAAGAGTATTGGTCTGACCATGACTGAATTCTCTCTGCTGGGCTGTCTTATGAAAAATGCGGGAACAGCAGTATCAAGAAACGATCTTCTGGATAATGTCTGGGGTATAAATAATTATGATATAGAGACAAGGGTAACAGATGAGACAGTGCGACGGATAAGGAAGAAAATGAGAGATGCAGGAAGCCGTGTAAAAATAACAGCTGTATGGGGATACGGCTATAAACTGGAGGACGCTAATGAATAAGGTACGAAACCGCATTGCAATACTTGCAGGAAGTTCGGTCATCATAACCATCCTTATCGTTATGTCTGTATTCAATATCACTGTCAGGCACAAAACCAAACGTGATGCTTATAATTCTCTTAATATTCTGAAAGCTTCATCAGAGCAGCAAAATAATGTCCCCGATTCGATATACAATCCGGAAACCATTATAATCCTGAAAGACGATTCAGATGAAAGTGTTCTTAACAATTTCAATACCGCAAAGGAAAAAAAGATAATTAAATGGTGCGATTCCAATAAAAGCAGTGATATAATCAGAACAACTATCGACGGGAGCATTTTTTATATTCTGAAGATAGATTCAGAGGATATCAATGCCAATTCAGTTTTTTCAGACCCCTTTGTCACAGGAAATTATATAATTTCCGATACCGACTCACAGGAAGAATACGGGATAAGTATCTCATACAGCGGAGATATCAAAAGTATTATCGGTTATGTAGATATTACGGGCGAAATGGATATGATAAGGCAGATAAACTTTTTCTTTATCCTTACCGCTCTGCTCATAGGTACACTGAGTACAATATCGGGATACTTCATAGGACGTAAGCTTGAACAGAACCAGCTTGCACAAAAGCAGTTTTTTGAAAATACCTCCCACGAGCTGAAAACTCCGCTTACAGCCATACAGGGCTATGCGGAGGGCATTGAAAAAGGCGTGATAACCGATCTGCCTAAGACGGGACGTGTCATTACTGCTCAGACGGAGAAAATGAGCCGAATGATAGAGGAGATACTTTGTATCGCACGTATTGAAAGCGGCGCGGTAAAACTTGAAAAAGAGACAGTCGCATTGGACGACCTTATCCAGAACTGCCTCATGCCATTTGAGGGAACAGTGCAGAATAAAGGTCTTGATGTCAGACTGGAGCTTTCAGAGCAAAAAGTCAGTGCAGATGTCGAAAAACTTGAACACGCTGTTTCAAATCTTTTTATAAATGCCATAAAATATGCCAAAACTCAAATTTCTATCTCTTGTAGCAGCAAGAAACTCTGTATTTCCAATGACTGCTCTCCCATAAGCAATGACTCGCTGAAGCACATCTTTGACCGCTTTTATACAGGACGTGACGGAAATACAGGCATAGGACTTTCCCTTGCCAAAGAGATAATAGAGCTGCACGGCTGGCGTATTTACGCCAAAAGTATAAGAGATGGGATAATGTTCACGATAGAATTTGAACAAGCGTAAATAAAAAGCTTCACCGCCTTTAACAGTGATGCTTATATAGAAGTTTATAGTTAATTATCGGGGGAACCCTTTCTGAGGAAAGGTTTTCCCCCGAGCCCCTTTCCAAAGACTTTTATCTGATTTTTCCCCTTATAGAGCGCGTACAGGTAATAAAAAAGACCTGTAATATACAGGTCGCGCTCTATAAGGAGAAAAATAAAACCAGAAGTTTTCGGGAGAGAGTTTGAGAGAAGCCCCTTTTTCAAAAGGGGTTCTCTCAACAATCAGCATAAAAGCTTCTATATCAGTATTGCCATTAAGAGCAGTGAAGCTTTTTTATATTATTTTTTTTGCATTATTTATTCAGCAACAGCTTTCTCATCATTATCATATCGAACACATTTACAATACCATCCTCACAAAGATCGCCTGCCTGCCAGTTTACAAGCTCAGAATTCGGCTTTGCAAGCAGCCAGTTCTGCAATGCTACGAGATCGGCAACATTGAATTCCTTGTCACCGTTAACATCGCCGCGGAGAGCAGTATCATCAGGTTCTTCCCTTCCTGAGTAACTTATCGAAGGCTCATCGACTGCACTGCTGCTTATCTGTATATAGTCAACAGCTCCCTTGAAGCCCTTTCCAACAACTGCAAGATCCTTATCAGAAGCGCTCATAACAGACTTCATATCCAACGAAAGCGACTTGCTGTCTGACTGCTTACCATTTATAAGCAGCGTTCCCTTGCCATTAATGATGCGTATAGTTACCTTGCTCCATTCGCCTTTACTGAGAGCTGAAGAAGCTGTCAGCTTTTCGGTGCTCCTGCCGTCTGTAAGAGTAAGCTCTGCAACACCGTTTTCATTGCTCGGGGTCAACGAGAGATACGCCTTATCATCGCCAAAGTGTAAGATCTCCTGTTTCGTGCTTCCGCCTTTCCAGAGCGCACCGAGACTTATCTGTATATCCTTTGTCCTGAGCTGCGAGCTATCGAGCAGCAGACAGTTCTCTCCGCCGTCAAAACTAATAACGCCATTAGCAGATGTGCGTTCCTTAGACCACTCTGCACCGATCTGACGCGCATTTGTAGCAGTATTGCCGTCCTTTGCCCAGTTCTTTGACTCGCTGCTGAAATCATAGCTTGCTATATAACTCTCAGGAGCGTTATGATGTCCGTAATCATCAAGCCAGCCATAATTCACCCCGTCACTGAGAGACTTTTCATTGCAGTAATCACCGTCAAGGATGACACTGCCTGAATAAGTCGGGCTGCCGTAAACATAAGTCATTCCCTTTGCAGCCGCATTGTCGGTAAGCTTGACAGCTCCCTCAACGAAAGCCTTCTGAAGCACCTTTGCATTGCCTGACACAGAGCAGGCACTCGTTACGACTGCGCTGTCACTGACAACTGCATTGCCGCTGAGAGTGATAGTTCCCTGTTTCCAGCCGTTATCATAGTACCAGCCTCCGCCGTCAACTACTGCATGACCGCTTATTACTGCATTATCCTGCGCAGTAACGCTGTTGGCAACTACAGCATGATCCTCAACACGAACGTTTCCTGAGAGCTTAGCGCTGCCAAGCACCATTGCATTCGGACCTACATAGACAGAATCTGCTACATTCGCACTGTCAGCCACCCAGCCGCCGCCATTGGTATGGATATGTCCCCTTCCCTTGAAATAGCCGCCTGACTGCTGTACATCTGCACCGCTGAGCCTGATCTCGTAAGGATAGCGTCTGCGCTCTGCTCCGTCCTTATATGAAGAAACGTTATCTTTGTGGAAAGCGTTCACCTTTACAAGCTCTTTCGGCATTGCCGTAACTGTAAGATATGCGGAAACCGCACCTTTTGCAGATACACTTACCGACTTACCGCTGCTGAACAGCTCTGAATACGACTCGTTGCCGTCAGCATCAACGGTAACGATACACGCCTGCCAGTCTGCATTGCTGTCGTCAGAAATACCGCGCAGCTCTGCGGATATAGTATCGCCATTTACGATAAGCGGCACTATATTTATACCTGCCTGCATAGGAGCTTCCTCCTGCGGAACTTGCAGCCAGCCGCTGCCGTTATCCTGCAATACAGTATAAACCAGATTCCAATAAAACGGTGACTGTGAGAGCTTCTTGCTGAATTCACTTTTGTAGGCTTCCTGAGCACCGAAATCAAATGTTGCCATACGCTTTGCATAGTGTCCGAATACTATCTGAGCGTCAGTGCCGAAAAGTCGGGTAATAGTGTCAAACGGGTATTCATCAGGCTTTGCTTCCGAAATTATACGTTTTACAGCATTTATCCCAAGTCCGGGGAGGTTATCGGGATTATATGAAATATATACGAGGAAAGGCCATACCTCATAGTAATTACGTCCATGAGGGAGAGTGAGACTGAGATTGCGCAAATACGGTTCAAACCAGCCTGTCTTTGTATTTCCGCTGTAGTAATCACTGCCGAGGTACATTTCTCTGAACCAGTTTGCAAGAGGCTCCCACCAAGCTCCTGTTATATCCTGATCCACCCATGCTTTCTGCTGCATTGTAACAACATGACCGAATTCATGAGCAATAGTAAGGTCATCGAGCATAGCATCAGGACTTATTATCTCAATACCGTATCCGTCCTCAGCACTCATAAATGCCCAGCCTTCGGGATATTTGTCAAGCCCTGTATATGTCAGATAAACATTTGTCTTGTACTTCTGAGAGCTCTTCCCATAAATGTCAACATTCATGTTTTCCATTCCAAGATACTCGCCGTAGCAGTTCCAGAGTCTCTCATATGCCTCAAGATTTCTTCGCAGGAACTCCTGATTGACCTGTCCTGTGGTATCGTTATTACCGTAAAAGATGACAAAATGCTCCGACTCAACATAATTTGCAGTACGGCAATATCCCCATTTGTCGCGTATTTTATATTCTTCAGCCGCTGAAGAATCTGGAACCGTAACATATGGCATCATTGAGGTCACAATAGTCAGAGCTGTCAGAAAAGAGGTTATCTTCTTACGCATTTCCCATTTCTCCTTTAAATGATCTTTTTCTGCGATATAGCATAAAATATGCTGTATCTTTTCATACGTTCCAGTGTTTTCCTAATTATATCACATTCAACGCCGATTTACAATACGATACCACTATATAAATATTCACTATATAAATATAAAAAAGTATCACATACAAAGGCTTATGAAGGCAAGTTCTTACTGCTTCCCAACTAAGGCAATACCGCACAAAGATTGTGCTGAAGATGCGCCGTGAGATTTTTCGTCAGATTGTATAGAAATTCCGCAGGCATACTGACGTATGTCAAGGGATTTCTGTGCAAGATGACGGAAAATATCCAAGCAGATTCAGTACAAAGACATCAGGCGGTCTTTGTGCGGTGTTGCCATAATTCTTGAATTTTCTTGCTTGTCCTGACAGCGAAATACTGCGTCAGAAAGTCGTGAACTGCTTAAAATGAGCGTAAAAATGGTCTTCAGAGTGAACATTAATGTTATGTTCTGAAGACCATTTCGCTATTTCAATAATCCTTCGGAGTCTTGCAAACAGTACATACCTGATCGAAAATACCCTTGAATTCTCCGCCGCAATGTCTGCATCTGCCCTTTTCAATATTGATCGGTTCCTGAGCCTTTATGTACGCAGGAAATGCCCAGAAATGCTTTTGAATATCGTTGTATTCTACATTTAAAAGCTTGGGACAATTATAGAATGTCGCCGCATTTTTCTCGAACTTATACGGATTGCTTCCTCTGTATAATTGAGTATCACCTGCAAATGTGACCTGTTCAAGACCTGTACAATCCGCAAATGCAAGCGGATATATCGCTTTTACATTTTGTGGAATAAAGAGCTTTTTCAGAGCTGAACAGCCTCGGAACGCCTGATTGCCGATGAATCTGACTGTATCGGGAATATTTATACTGCTCAGATTCTTGCAGTTCCTGAACGCATTCATGCCTATTCTTTTAACACCTGCCGACGGATCGTCGTCTGAATGCATACACTCAAATTTTATTTGCTCAAGAGCCGTACACTCTGCAAAAGCAAAGTCCTCTATCGTCTTTATTTTTTCAGGGATAACTATGTACTTCAAGCTTGTACATCCTTCAAATATCCTCCACGGCAGCAGCTCTGTCCTTTTGGGGATATTAACAGATTCAAGCCGTATACAGCCCGTCATAGCACCTGCCTCAATATTCCTGATACTTTCGGGGAATGATATTTCCTTCAGATTTATACAGCCGTTGAACACATCTCTGTCTACGATCTCGACGCCGTCGGGAATATTGACCGTCTTCAGATTTTTACAGCCCGAAAATGCTCCTGCACCTATCTTTTCAACACCCTTCGGAATGTGTACAGACTCTATATTGTTCATGCCCTGAAATGCATTTTCTCCGATAACCGTTATTCCCTCCGGTATCATTATATCTTTTCTGGTGTAACCGTTAAAGCGGACCAGTACGCTTCTTTCTACAACGAAGTCACTATCATAATTGTAAGAAGTTTTTATCACGCTGCCATCATTTGCGGCAGTTTCCTTGAAACAGCTTATTGCCTTTTCTACGATAAACGGTTTGTTACAGAATGGACAGACAGATGCATCCTCAGTCTCATCAACAGCAAGAAATCCACCGCATTTATAACATTTTCCCTGTACATACATTATATCCACCCTCTTTCAATTATATATTGTTTTATGTTTATAATATTATATCGCATTTTTGCCGTCAAGTCAATAATATTTTGTTAATTAACAACAAATTCATACTATCAATGTTTGTACAAACGTAAAAGAGTTCGGATTCTGAGAGTGTTTTACCCGTTATAATTCTTCTCGCAAAAGATCTCGTTTCATAATCATTTTGGATATTTGAATGTCTTGACATCGGATATGTAATGTTGTATCATTTTAAAAGGCAGTCAGAAACGTGAAATGTAAAAATATGATACTGCTCTTAACAAGGAGAAATATATGAAAAACAATATCCTTATAATAGACGATGATACAGATCTTTCCTTTGTCATCACAGATATGCTTGAAGGATACGGCTATAAAGTAACTTCAGCCGAAAGCGCTGAACAAGCCTTTGGACTGCTGAGCCAAAGCAGCTTCGATCTCATATTGCTTGATATTAATTTGCCCGATTCTACAGGCTTTGAGATATGCAAAGAGCTACGCAGGGTATCAGATGTACCCGTTATTTTTGCAAGCGCAAGGACCAGCGAATCGGACAGGATAAACGGATTCGATATCGGCGGCGACGACTACCTCCCCAAGCCATATTCCATGGCTGAGCTCTTCTCACGCATAAAGGCACTCTTACGCAGAGCTTACGGTGACACCGACGACAAAAAGGTCGTATCCTTCGGCAACGTCAAGGTGGACATATCCGCACGTTCTGTAACCAAAAACGGCTGCCCCGTTGCACTCTCACTCAAGGAATTTGACCTGCTCGCTTGTCTTTGCGAACACATAGGAACTGCCGTTTCAAAGGACGCTCTCCTCTCAGCAGTATGGGGAGCTTTTTCCGATGTAGAGCCGTCTACGCTTACTGTGCATATCCGCTGGCTGCGTGAAAAGCTGGAAGATGAACCTGCTTCGCCACGCTATATAAAAACCGTTTACAAGATAGGCTATATCCTGGAGGTAGAACAATGAAAAACAGAATAATCGCCATCACTCTGTTTTTTATGGCACTCATAACAGCAGCCTCCGCTCTGTATGTACATTTTTCACCTGAATTATCCGATTCAGACAGCAGCGGCGAAATCATAGTTGCCCTGAACGAAGTCGAACAGCTCTACAAAATGGGAGAAACTGACATGGCATCGGAAAAAGCTGCTGTTCTCAGAGATACGATCCGCGATCACGAACAGCCTGCAGCAGACAATACATACACAATAGTGCTATGTGCAATGAGCTGCCTTTTCGCGGCTGTTATCTTTGGCTATGCCTATTTTTCCATACTTCGCCCCTTTGACAAGATGAAAGACTTTGCAGAAAAAATAGCACAGGGCAATTTCGATATTCCTCTCGACTACGAACGCTCAAACTATTTCGGTGAATTTACATGGGCTTTCGACAGTATGCGCCGTGAGATCACCAAAGCAAGAGCCTGCGAGCGTGAAGCAATAGGCAACAACAAAACCGTGATTGCCACGTTATCTCATGATATAAAAACACCTGTCGCATCTATAAGAGCCTATGCAGAGGGACTCGACGCAAATCTTGACAACTCTCCCGAAAAAAGAAGGAAATACCTCTCGGTAATAATGCGAAAATGCGACGAAGTGTCAAAACTCACCAACGACCTATTCCTCCACTCCCTCTCAGACCTGGACAAGCTTAAAATACAGTCTGAGCTGTTCGAGCTGACATCATTTATGGAGACTGCTGTCAGCGAAATAGCCGCAGAGCATGATGATATCTCATTCATGCACCCTGACTTCACAGCAGATATACGGGCTGACAGAAACAGACTAATGCAGATCACCGAGAACCTTATCAACAACGCAAGAAAATATGCTCACAGTAAAATAATCATTTCTGTAGAAAAGATGGATAACAGCGCTGTAATACGTTTCCGCGACTTCGGCGAAGGCATACCTGATACTGATATACCTTTCATCTTCGAGAAATTCTACCGCGGAAAAAATTCAGGCAGCGAACAGGGTTCGGGACTCGGTCTGTATATTGTAAGATACCTTACCGAAGCTCAGGGCGGCGAGGTAAGCCTGAAAAATCTTTCGGACGGCGGTCTTGAAGTCACTGTGACCCTTCCCCTGTGCAAATCTGAAAACGTCTTAATTACTTCTTAATATCTTTCGCAGTATAATAAATGTGTCCTAAATAACCGACGTTAGGCGGTTATTGCCCCGAACAGAGTTCGGGAAGCGCAAGTAACGGGAATTTGCGCGTCACATTTATTGATGTCAAGCTCATCCGGCATCTAAAAATTGACTTTCAAAAGCTGTATACAGCCAATTTTTAGTTGCTGAGCAGACATTAATCATAACAGTAAAAGCGAAAGGAACACAAATATATGAAAAATTCGATAATTTCCGCAAAAAAGATCTCAAAAAGCTTTGCACATAACGGCGGACAGGTCCATATCCTTTCAGGCATCGACCTCGAAATCTATGACGGAGATCTTACGGTTATAATGGGAGCTTCCGGCTCGGGCAAATCCACGTTGCTCTACGCTCTCAGCGGCATGGACAAGGCTACCGCGGGCGCTGTTATGTACGGCGGCAGGGATATAGTAAAAATGAGCGAAAAAGAACTTGCAAAGCTGAGATATTCAGATTTTGGATTCATCTTCCAGCAGATGCACCTTGTAAGCAATCTCTCACTATTTGAAAATGTCGCCGTATCAGGCTATCTAAGTAAAAAAAGAGCCGCCTCAGAAGTCAAGAAAAGAGCTGATGAACTACTGAAAAGAATGGGCATCGACCATATCAAAACTCATCTTCCTTCTCAGGTATCAGGCGGCGAGCAGCAGCGCTGTGCTATTGCAAGAGCCATTATCAACGACCCAAAGCTTCTCTTCGCAGATGAGCCGACAGGTGCTCTCAACCGCAAAAATACCATTGAGGTGCTTGATCTGCTCACCGATCTCAATCGCGGCGGTCAGAGCATACTCATGGTAACTCACGACATACGCGCAGCTGTCAGAGCCTCTCGCCTTCTTTATCTTTCTGACGGAAATGTTATAGGCGAGCTATCACTCTCTCCCTTTGAGCAAAAAGAAGAAAAGAGCCGCGAAGCTCAGGTGAATGCATGGCTCGGCTCTCTTGAATGGTGAGGTGAGAAATATGGATATACTCACATTGCTGAAGGCGAATATACGCCGTAAAAAAGGCTCATTCATGAGCATAGTCATTCTCATGTTCATAATATCAATGGCGCTCACACTTATCCTGAGTGTCAGTGAAAGCTGCAATGACTCTCTTAATAAAGCATATTCAACCGCAAAAAGCGGTAATGTTGTCGCTATGATAAAGGAAACTGCATTTACCGACGAAATGCGTGAAAAGCTTGACAGAGAGCCGATGATCGACCACTACAGAGCAACTCCTGTTGCTGTTATATCATACGGTATAGCTTCTCCGAAAGCAAGTTCTTCGGTCTCATGCTTTTTTTCAACGCTCCATGAAGGGATAAGACTGCTAAATGAAGATTGTTCAGGCTATGAAAAAAATATACCTTCACTTTCAAAGGGCGAAATATACCTTACCTACGGTTCAAAAAGCAAGTATAAATGCCATATCGGAGATAAGATAACAGCTCATACAATAAACGGTGATTTTGATTTCACAGTAAAAGGTTTCGTTGTCGAGCCCTTGTTAGGTGCTATGAATATAGGCTGGAAATGGCAGTTCATATCTCAGGAGGATCTCGATACACTTACAGCTGCGATCGCTGAAAAAAACAACGATGAAATTTGTGAAACAGGCTATATTCTTGAGCTTTATAAATCTGATGACTGCAAGCTCTCTGACGGAAAATTCCGCCGTCAGATAAATCTTGATACGGATATAATCTCCAAAGCATGGGGCTCACTGACAAAGGATATGTCCATGCATTACACCAATATCTATTCCGATAGCATACTGGGTATATTGCTGATATTTATACTTATACTCGCAATAGTCGTTCTCATAGTTGCGTGTCACAGCATCTCAACAGGTATCGAACTTGATTACACAAATCTCGGTATACTGAAATCACAAGGCTTCAGCAGTACAAAGATACGTATTTCGATACTGCTGCAATACTTTATCGCAGAGCTCGCAGGAAGCGTTATCGGCATGATCTGTGCCCTGCCGCTCATAAAAATACTTGCTCGGGTTTTCGACCCGATCTCAGGCTATATAACCGAAACCCACACCGCTATGGGCAGCATTTTGCTTTATCTTCTGTGCATATTTGCTTTAAGCATATTGTTTATTATCATCATCACACATAAAGTTTGCAGCGTCTCGCCAATACGCGCCATATCAGGCGGACGTAATGAGATATACTTCGACAGCCGCATCAAAGCACCGATAAGTGCAGGTTTTCTCGTATCGACCCTTGCTCTCCGACAATTCACATCCGCAAAGAGAAGATACTTTGCATCTATAATCATAGCAGCGATACTTGTATTTTTCATGCTGACGGTAAATGCACTCAGCAGTGCAACAAGCTCAAAAAAAGCAGCCGAAATGATGGGTATGGACAGCTGCGACCTGATCGTTTCTTTCGATCAGGAACAGCAAAAAGACTTTGTAGACGATATCATTGAAACAGTCAGAGAATATGACCCGATCCACATAAGATACTTCAAACCGGGTGTATATGTGTCTATATGCGGCGAAGAGATATACTGCGAGGTGAACTTCTACCCCGATGATATACTGATAACAAAGGGAAGAGCTCCTCTCTACGACAATGAGATCATAATAACAGAAATGGTAGCTGATGAACTTGATCTGAAGATCGGCGATACAGTAGATGTTGCCAAGTTTGACGATCACGAAGAATTCATAGTAAGCGGTATCTACCCTTCTCTCAGTGATACAGGTATGAGCTCCTCCATAAATATAAACGCAGGTGAAAAGCTCGGTATACACTCAAAAGTACTAAAGGGCGGATTTATGCTTGAGGACGAAACAAAGACCTCAAAGATAAAATCAGCTCTTGAAAATAAGTACGGTAACAGAATCGAGGTCACTACTTCCACAAATGACACAAATGAAATGCTTTACATTTCAGCTATAAACATTATGAAAGCAGTAATTTATTCATTCTCGCTGTTCTTTGCTCTCGTTGTGGTGTCAATGGTTAGCTCAAAGGCATTCACTCAGGAGCAAACAGACATCGGAATATTCAAATCGCAAGGCTTCACTACAAGCAAGCTGAGACTGCAATTTGCAGTGAGATTCCTTATTATCGCCGTTTTCGGAGCACTTCTCGGAACATTGCTCGGAAAGCTCTTTATAAACAAGATGCTGTCTGTGCTGCTGAGAGGTATCGGCATCACCAATTTCTACGCCAACTTCTCACTGACTGATATACTTATCCCTGCCGCAGCTATCTGCGTATGCTTCTTCATCTTTGCACTGCTTGTGTCACGAAAGATCAGAAAAGTCGGTATCAGACAGCTTATAACCGAATAAACATACAATAACCAATTTCTCGGTTAGTTAAGGCAACACCGCTTAACGGCTTTGTTCGGTTTTGCCTTAAGGCAACACCGCACAGAGATTGTGCTAAAGATGCGCCGACAGATTTTTCGTCAGATTGTATAGAAATCTTGCAGGCATACTGTCGTATGTCAAGAGAGTTATG
>Ga0256405_10004114_pt1 | contig 28025 bp, 20 predicted proteins | sample RumenRJG_02DNA_FD_189096 | JGI IMG/M metagenome (GOLD analysis project Ga0256405, IMG submission 189096) | Bovine rumen microbial communities from Lethbridge, Alberta, Canada - RJG_02 | ecosystem: Host-associated > Mammals > Digestive system > Stomach > Rumen | place: Canada: Alberta... | reverse complement strand
GAAGACCGGGCGCAGTTGACCGAACTGGGCTGCGGTGTGGTGGACCTGAAAGGGGCATATCAGGCCGCGAAAGAGATCGGGGTGCAGTGGGCGATTTATGAACAGGATGTCTGCTCCGACACCTTCCGCAGTGCAGAGATCAGCATAAAGTATATGCAGCAGCTGAAAGAAGGAAAAGCCTGAAAACAGGAAAGGAGATACGAAAATGAAAAGAAGTATGATCGTGATCCTGGCGGTTCTGTCGCTGGGAGTCAGCGCGGCCGAGCCGGCCGTACAGGGATTCAACGAAGCAAAGTTGTGGGGGAAACCCGGCAAGGCCATCAACGGCCAGCCGGCCCTCGAAGTGGTCCGGGAAAACAACGCGGTCCGGGTCACGCAGCCGTTCGGACCGGGCGGAATCGCATCCATGCGCATTGCCCAGTATCCCTGCGACGGAGGGAAGGATCTGGAGAAGGAATATGAGGGCATCGCATTCGAGGTGCAGGGCGACGGTTCCATCGAATGGGGCTGCATCCAGGTCGGTGAAACCAACGCCATGATGGGAAAATATTATTTCCCGGTCGCGGACAAGAACTGGAAGGAATACCGGGTCAGTTTCGCGGACATGGCTCCGGCGAGCGTCCATACGACAGGTCTTCCGGCCAGAATGAAAGCCGGCAGGATCACCGAGATCCGTTTCGGCGACAGATGGAAGATCCGCTGGGAAAACCAGAAACGGAAACCGTTTTCCTATCAGGTCCGTAATCTGCGGCTGATCGAAAAGATCCAGCCGTCGATCCAGACCGGGAAATACAAACTGCGTCCGCTTTCGGACGTGGTGAAGGATATGAAAGCAGGGAAAAAAGTTCAGGTGACCTGCTTCGGCGATTCGATCACCGCGGGAACCAGCCTGCGTTCCGGAGAAAAACGCTATGCGATCCTGCTGGGTGAAAAACTGGCGGCAAAATTCAAGAACCCGAATATCAAATCTGTCTGCACCGCGGTCGGCGGCGCCAGTTCCTTCGATTCGATCTCCTGGCTGGACCGGGATCTCTCCGCAGGTGTGCCGGATGTTGCCACCATGCTGATTGGATACAACAACCGTTCCGGCGGGCAGTCCGCGGAAATGTACCGGAAGCAGCTGGAAATGTGGCTGGACCGTCTGGCGGCAAAATCCCGTGGAAAGACCGCGGTCATCCTGATCCCGTCGGTTCCCGGCGTGCCGCGCTGGTTTGCGCAGGACGATCTTGCTGAAGTCACGCGCGAAGTTGCCAAAAAATACAACTGCACCGTGGCGCCGATCGACCAGGCGATCAAGAAGATCGGTCCGCAAGTTTACCGGAGCAAATATCTGCGGGATGGCATCCATCCCGGTCCGGTTGGACACGAACTCTTCGCGAAGGTCCTGATGGAGTGTTTCTGACCGTTAACTGAAGAAACCGATCGTAAAGGAAAGACGGGCGTTATTTATGCCCGGAAACCAAACAAGACCGCCGGTTTGCCGGCGGTCTTGTTTGTTGTGCAGCAGAGAAGCGGAAAAGTTATTTTGCTTCGATCAACCGGAGGAAGCGGGCAAAGGCCGCATCGAATTTTGCGCGGTCGTGATCCTGAACTTCATACACATCCGGAGTAAAGGAAGCGCGGACGATGCCGCGGGCGGCTTCCAGGTCCTTGACCTCGCCGCAGGCCATTGCTTGCGCCAGGATGTTCCCCGTCGCAGTGGCTTCCACGGGTCCGGCGATCACGCGGACATTGCAGATGTCCGTGGCGATCTGCATGATGACTTTGGCATTGGAGCCCCCGCCGACTATGTTCAAACAGTCATAGGAAAGTCCCGACAGCTTGGCCATCTGCTCCATCTTGGCACGGAAGCAGAGTCCGAGTGAATCGTATACGCAGCGGATGGTTTCCGCATCGTTCGGGGTGCCTTGTCCGGTGCGTTCACAGAAACGGCGGATCTTGCCGGCCATATCGCCCGGAGCGAGGAATTCATGGGCATTCGGATCGATGATGAATTTGAGCCCTTCGGCTTCCATCGCCATGCGGTCGATCTTGCTCCACGGCATTTTTTCACCGTCCCGTCTGGCCCAGTCTGCTTTGAGTTCCTGCGCCAGCCACATGCCGATGATATTGGTCAGGTAACGGATCTTTCCGTTCAAGCCGCCTTCGTTGGTGAATCCTGCCCGGAGCGATTCCGGAGTAAGCACGGGGGAATCCAGTTCGGCGCCGAACAGGGCCCAGGTCCCGAAACTGATGTAGATCCAGTTTTTGTTGACGGGGGCGGGGACCGAGGCTACGGCTGAAGCGGTATCATGGCTGCCGACCTTGCAGATATCGATCTGCCGGCAGCCGAATTCCGATGCCAGTTCCGGAGAAAGTTTTCCGACCACGGTCGAGGGTTGGGTCAATTCCGGAAAGAAACTGCGCGGCAGTTTGAGCCGGTCGATGATCTCCCAGTCCCAGTCCCGTTTGGCCGCATTGAGCAGATTGGTGGTGCTGGCGTCGGTATATTCGCAGGTCTTGCAGCCGCAGAGCAGATAGGCGAGGGCATCGGGCATCAGGAGCATGGAATTGCCCTCGGCGAAATCTTCGGGATGAGCTTCGCGGTGCGCATAGAGTTGATAGATCGTATTGAAGAGCATGCGCTGCATGCCGGTCCGGGCGTAAAGTTCCTCCTCGGGGATCACCTGGAAAACCTTCTCCGGCACGTTTTCGGTCCGGGCGTCCCGGTAGTTGTAAGGATCACGGGTGAAAGTGCCGTCCGGCTTGAGTACCACATAGTCCACGCCCCAGGTATCGATCCCGATGCTTTCCACTTCCGGATGGGCCGCGACCGCTTTCCGGATACCGGTTTTGACTTCGTCGAAGATGCGCTTCAGGTTCCAGAACAGCGAAGAACCGCGTTCTTCCGGACCATTATCGAAACGGTGGATTTCCTCCAGGGAAACTTTCCCGTCCGCCAAGATCCCGACGATGACCCTTCCGCTGGATGCGCCCAAATCGACCGCAATAAATTTTTTTTCTGACATGAATGATCCTCCCATTTTTTTGAGTTGTTTTCAATATCCAATAATATCTTGGCCCGGGAGCAAATGCAATTTTTTTTATATGAAAAAAAACATTAATCTTATGAAGAAAAAAACAATTTCTTCCCGGTTGATTTTTCTGGAAAAGCGGTTACATTATTTGGAAAATGAAAGGCGGTCGGGCAATGGAAGAACAGTTCAATGCGATCAATACGGCGGAGGATGTGCGTTCGCTGCTGGCGTTTGCTGAATTGAACAGTGCGGACCCCGAACCGTTGAGGAAAAGGATCCTGGCCGGGTTCGAGGTCGAACAGATCAAGCAGAACCCGAAGCGGAAGGTCTACCGGCTGAGTTGTCCGGACGGCTCGGTGCTGTATCTGAAACTTTTTGCGCGGCAGGGATTCCTGAGCCGCGAATTCCGGTTTTATGCACAACGGGAATATCAGGCAGCCCGCGACCTGGAAAATCTGGGGCTGCCGGTGATCCATTATCTTGCCTGGGGACGTCTCCGCCGAGGCGGATTTTGTCTTTCCGAGGGTATTCCGGCAGCCGTTCCCGCGAGACGTTATTTTTTTGAAACGCTCATCCATCAGCCTGAGTTGCGGATGGTTTTTCTGGACCGGCTTTCGAAAACGGTTTTGCAGATGGTTCGGAAGCGGATCTGCCATCCTGATTTCCATTTGGGAAACATCCTTTACAGCACAGAGGAAAGGAAATTGTATCTGGCCGATCCCTGGGGCGTGCGCGGAATCCGGTGGTTCTGGCGTAACAGTCATCTGGAACTGCTGTGCCTGCCGTGGGTGGAAATGAGCGGGAATCTCACGGAGGAAGAATTGCTGACGGGCGTGCAGGGATCGGGGCTGGCATCCGGCCCGGAATCCGCGCGGATGCTGCTGTCCCGGACTCAAGCCGCCTGGTCGCGACGTCTCCGCAAGCATTGGAACAAACTTTCCGCCCGGATCCTGAGCGGTCACTCCAAGTTCGCGACCGAGGTCAATTTGCCTTGCGGGCGCTGCTCGTTCCGTCATACGGAATGGTTTGAGGCTCCGGAGAAATTGGAACTGGATGCGGCATGGAGGGAAGAAAAGTTCAATTCTGAGGCTGGATCCCGCAAGGCCTGGCTGGATTCTTTCCTGCGGATCCCTCCGGCAGAAAATCCGCCGCTTGCCCGGCTGGTCCGGCCGGATGGCTCTTCATCGCTTTTTTATCAGGATCCTTCCGAAAAGTGAGGAAAAATTGTTGTAAATCACGCTTTTTCCCCTGCAAAAACGCAAAAAATGGCTTTTTTTGAAAAAAAATTGATTTTTTTTTGATTTTTTTTCTTGTAACTGCTTGTTTTTCTGTTGAAGAGTGAAAAATGCGTTGTATATTACCACCAGAAAAAGGGAAATAGAATCAATACTCACGGTGAGTATGAGATAACCCTAAAACATGGAGGATCCCATGAAGTACGATTTTTATGACGTGAAGAACCGCAAGAAAGTCAAAGCCGAAATCACCGAATTCAAGACCTACGGAAAAGCCACCCAGAAACGTTATGCTTTCAAGGCCAAAACCAGCGACGGCCGCAACCTGACGACCTTCGTCAGCAAAGATACTTGGGAAGCCGCCAAGAAGAAATAATCTTTCTTTCAGCTGATTTTAAGCCGCAGTTTCGACGCTGCGGCTTTTTTTATATCTAAAAACGGATACCGATTTTTTCCCCGGTTTCATGGAAAGGAAATTTTACCTGTCATTATCCCCAGTGACAGAGCCGTTTCCCTGAGTCTGAAATCTTTCCCCTGATGGATGAGGCCGAATTCCGTCCCTTTTTCTCCGATGATTTTTCACTTCCGGATTTGCATTCCGTCCGAAGGGGATTATATTTATTTAAAACTTTAAATGGAGGGATGTCCCATGTATGATGAATCACGTTATGAGATCGGGTCTGAAAACCGTTCCAGTTCACTGTCCCGCTGTCTGACCGGTGTTTACTGGTGGATGGCTTTTGCGCTGCTGGTCAGCGGGATCTCCGCCTATCTGGTCGGGACGTCGCCCGAACTGACCAAAATGATTGTCCAGAATCCTCCGGTGTTCATGGTGCTTGCCATTGTGGAGATCGTGATGGTCATCGGTATCACGGCCGGGATCAATAAACTCAGTGCAGCGACGGCTACCGCGCTGTTCATCCTGTATGCAGCGATCAACGGATTGACATTGTCTTTCATATTTATTGCTTATACCATGGGTTCCATAGCGGCAACTTTTGCGATCACCGCGGGAACATTCGGGGCCATGGCCGTGATCGGGACCGTAACCGGGAAAGATCTGACCAGTCTGGGCAATCTGCTGTTCATGGCGCTGATCGGGCTGATCATAGCGTCGATCGTGAATATCTTCTGGACCAATGAGACATTATACTGGATCTGCACCTACGCGGGCGTGCTGATTTTTGTCGGCCTGACCGCTTATGATGCGCAGAAGATCAAGAAGATGTATCTGAACGCGGGGACTGATGACCCGGAAACCGTGCGGAAGATCGCAGTGCTCGGGGCGTTGTCCCTGTATCTGGATTTTGTCAACCTGCTGCTGTATCTGCTCCGGCTCTTCGGACGCCGCCGCTGACTGAAATGAAGGTGTTGGCCTGATGAAAAAGCAAGTTCCCGCCGGAGACGACCGGTTCCGCGGACTTTTGTCCGGGAAAATCAGTGATCCGCACAGTATCCTTGGAATGCATACGGAAAAGCCGGGTATTGTCATCCGGGTATATGATCCTGCCGCCGAAGCGGTAAATATCCGGGTGTCCGGCCGTGTGAAACCGATGAAAAAGATCCGGAAAGAAGGCTTGTTCGAACTATCCTTTCCCCGGCAGAAAAAGCATTTCAATTATCTGGTAGAAAAACATTTTTCCGATGACGGGACGTTCATTTCCGAGGATCCGTATCATTTCCTGCCTGGCCTCGGGGAAATGGACCTGTATCTGTTCAACGAGGGCGAACATCACCGGATCCACGAAATGCTCGGGGCCCATGTCCGGAAAATGGGGGAAGTCGACGGCGTTCTGTTCGCGGTCTGGGCTCCGAATGCCCAGCGTGTTTCGGTGGTAGGCGATTTCAACTGCTGGGACGGGCGGCGTCACATGATGCGCAAGCTGGGCAATTCCGGCGTATGGGAACTGTTCATCCCGTCCCTGTGTGCGGGCGACCTGTATAAGTATGAAATATTGACCTCGGACGGGAATATCGCCACAAAACTGGATCCTTGTGCGCAGTGGACCGAGAAACGACCGGGGAACGCGGGCCGGGTGCCTTCGCCGGAACCGTTCGAATGGCATGACGGCGAATGGATGGAACGGCGGAAGAACCAGAACATCCTGGAACGGCCGATCTCGATTTACGAGGTCCATCTGGGTTCATGGGGCGGGCCGGGCCTGCCGCCGAAAAAAGATCCGGAGGACGAAGACGAGTTCCCGAACTACCGCGAACTGGCGGAAGCACTGTCCGCTTATGTCAAGGAGATGGGTTATACCCATGTGGAGCTGCTGCCGGTCTGCGAACATCCGCTGGACCAGTCCTGGGGATATCAGGTGACCGGGTTTTATGCACCGACCGCGCGATATGGAACGCCGGAGGATTTTGCGTATTTTGTGGACACGATGCACCGGAACGGGATCGGTGTGATCCTGGACTGGGTGCCGGCGCATTTTCCGAAAGACGCTTTTTCACTGGGGCGTTTTGACGGGACGGCGCTGTATGAACATGCCGATCCGCGGCAGGGGGAACAGCTCGACTGGGGGACGTATGTATTCAACTTCGGAAGGAACGAGGTCCGGAATTTCCTGATAGGGAGTGCGCTCTGCTGGCTGGAAAAATATCATGCCGACGGACTCCGGGTGGATGCCGTGGCGTCGATGCTGTATCTGAACTATTCGAGGCGCGACGGGGAATGGATCCCGAACAAATACGGAGGCAACGAGAATCTGGAAGCGATCGCTTTCATGAAGCATCTGAACGAACTGGCGCACAGCATTTGTCCGGGGATCATGATGGTGGCCGAGGAATCGACCTCCTGGCCGGGCGTGTCGCGTCCGGTCTACACTGGCGGGCTGGGATTTACGTTCAAGTGGGACATGGGCTGGATGCATGACATGCTGGACTACTATTCACTGGATCCGGTTTACCGCAGTTACCATCATTCGCAGCTGACTTTTTCCCTGTATTACGCATTCACGGAAAATTTCGTGCTGCCGCTGAGCCATGACGAAGTGGTGCACGGCAAGAAATCCCTGCTGAACCGGATGCCCGGCGACTACGAACAGAAATTCGCCAATCTGCGGGCGTTTTTCTGCGGCATGATGACCCATCCGGGCAAAAAACTGCTTTTCATGGGCGGGGAGTTCGCCCAATGGATCGAATGGAACTGCAACCAGGCGCTGGACTGGAATCTGCTGACATATCCGCGTCATACGGAAATGCGGCGCATGAACGCCGAATTGAATCACCTTTACCGGAATGAACCCTGCCTGTGGGAAGACGATTTCACGCCGAACGGTTTCCAATGGATCGAAGGCGGGGACACGCAGCAGTCGGTGGTTTCATATCTGCGCTGGAACAAGGCACATACCGAGGCTCTGGCGGTGATCTTGAACCTGACTCCGGTGGTCCGGGAAAATTATACCATCGGCGTGCCGTTCCCGGGAGAATGGCGCGAGATCTTCAATACTGACGACTGCCGTTTCGGCGGGACCGGTCTGCTCAATGACCGGCCGATCCGGACGGAAAAAGGGATTTTCCACAATATGGAGCAGCATATCTCGCTGCGTCTGCCGTGGCTTTCCGGCGTGATCCTGAAACATGTCGTTTCCCGGAAAAAATAAGATGCTTGTCCCCCGATCCTGGCAAAATCTCTATATCCATGTCCCGTTCTGCCGGCGGAAATGCGGTTACTGCGCGTTTTATTCCGTGCCGGACGGTGATTCCCTGATGCGGCCCTGGCTGGACAAGATCAAACGGGAACTGAAAGCCGGACTTTCCGGCGTGAAACTGCACACTGTCTATATCGGCGGCGGTACGCCGACGGTCCTGCCGGCTGTGCTGATGGCGGAACTGTTGGAGTCTGTCGCATCCCTTGATTCCGGCGCGACGGAAATTTCCATCGAATGCAATCCGGAAACGCTGACGACGGAAAAAGCGGCCGTTCTGGGGCGATATGTCAACCGGGTGAGTCTGGGGATCCAGAGTTTCGATCCGGTTTTCCGCAAAAGGATCGGGCGGCAAGGGGATCCGGGAAAGATACGGCCCGCGTTCGAACTGCTGCAGGACAACGGTCTGGAAAACCTTTCCTGCGACCTGATTTACGGTCTTCCCGGACAACGCGTGTCCGATTGGGAAAAGGAGCTGAGGCAGGCGTTGTCGCTGCCGATAAAACACCTTTCCGCCTATTCGCTGACCGTGGAGGAAGGCACACCGCTGAGCCGGGACTTCACTGCGGACGCGGATTCGGATATCCGGTCGGCTCAGATGGACAAGGTCACGCGGAAAGTGCTGAAAGAGGCCGGACTGAAACAGTATGAGATCTCCAATTATGCCCGGTCCGGTTTCGAATGCCGACACAATCAGAACGTCTGGCATGGCGAAACGTATTGCGGACTGGGTCCGGCCGCCTGTTCCTTCAACGGAAAGGATCGTTTCACACAGTGCGCTTCCGTGCGCGACTGGCTGGACGGCCGGGAACCGGAAACGGACGTGATCTCCGACGAGAGCCGACGGGCGGAGATGCTGATGATGGGGCTCCGCACGGTGCGCGGCTGGCGTCCGGGAGAATTCGAGGCTGTTGCAGGCATTTCGCCGGAAACTCTTCGGACGGATCCGATCGATTCTCTGCGGCGGAAAAAAATGATGAAGCGGAAACAGATCGCCCTGACCCGGCGCGGACTGGATTTCTGGAACAGTGCGGCACTGGAGCTGTTATGAGCGAACGGGATCGATGGCTGGAAATGTCTCCGGAAGAACTGCTCGGAGAATGCGAGCAGGAATTCCGCAAGGCGAGGGGACACGGCGGACAGAAGGTCAACAAAACCTCCTGCGCAGTCCGGCTGCTGCACCGCGCCACGGGTTGGAGCGTCACTGCCGACGCCAGCCGGAGCCAGCATGAGAACCGTTTGCACGCGGTCGCCAAACTGAGGAAAAAACTGGCCTGTGACCTGCGGGAGGTCCCGGATGATGGGAAACCGTATTTCCTGCAGCCGGAACCTTCGGAGCGCAATCCGAAACGTCTGATCTGGACCGCGCATGTGCTGGATGTGCTGGCCGCGTGCCGATGGGACCCGAAGGCCGCGGCGCCGAAACTGAATACGACATTATCGCAGCTGACGAGGTCGCTGTTCCGCGATCCGGACTTGTGGCAGATATTGAACCGGGAACGGAAAAAACTTGAACTGCATCCCTGGAAAGGAAACTGAGCATGAAAATATTCCTTGAAAAAATGGCTGTGAGCGCCGCGGGCAAGCCGCGCAGTCTGGATTTCGAACTGCACCCGTTCATCGCGGCGAATTGCGGGATCCGGCCGGACGACATCATCGACTATACGATCGTGAAACGAAGCATCGATGCGCGGCAGAGACCGGATATCAAACTGCTCTATACGCTGATCGTTGAAATTGACGACAAGGTCCGGCCGAAACGCACCTGGGAAGAGGCTCCGGCGCAGAATCCCGTGGACCCGCCGGTATTCCATTGTGCGGAACCGCCGCTGCATCCGGTGATCGTCGGCGCCGGTCCGGCCGGTTTGTTCTGCGCTCTGATCCTGGCCATGGGCGGCTGCAAGCCGGTGATCCTCGACCGCGGACGAGACGTGGTCCGCCGGAAACAGGATATCGACCGTTTCTTTGCCGGACGCGAACTTGACGAGGAAAGCAATCTGCTGTTCGGGGAAGGGGGCGCGGGCGCCTGGTCGGATGGCAAACTCTATACCCGCATCCGCGATCCGCGCATCCAATTTGTCCTTCAGGAGATGATCGAGGCAGGCGCACCGGAAAATATCGGCTACTTCAGCCATCCTCATGTCGGTTCCGATCTGCTTCCCGGTGTCATCGCGAACCTGCGGGAAAAAATCATCCGGCTCGGAGGGATCTTCCGCTGGGATTGCCGGGCTGAATCCCTGCTGGTCCGGGACGGGATTTGCCGTGGAGTGGTCCTGGCCGGCGGGGAAAAACTGGAAGCGCCGCTGGTGGTGAGCGCCTGCGGACACAGCGCCCGGGATTTCATTTCAGCCTCGATCCAGGCCGGGGCCGCGTTCCGGATGAAAGGGTTTCAGATCGGCTGCCGGATCGAACATCCGCAGGATTTCATCAACTGGATGCAGTATGGCGTGCAGGAGACGATCCCCGCGCTGGGCAATGCGGAATACAGCATGATCTCCCGTCCGGTCCGTTCCGGCGGGGCCGACGGTGTGACCACATTCTGCATGTGTCCCGGCGGCGAGATCATTCCGGCGACACCGAAACGGGAGCGGCTCTGCACGAACGGGATGAGCAATTCCGCCCGGTCGGGCATCTTTGCCAATGCCGCGCTGGTGACTACGCTCGGACCGGAAACCTTCGGTTCTCCGCAGGAAGCGTATGCGTTTCTGGACCGGCTGGAAAGCCGGGCGTATGAAGCCGGCGGCGGGGATTATGTCTGCCCCGCGCAGCGTGCGATCGATTTCCTGCACGGACGCGAAGGCAAACTGCCGAAACACAGTTCCTGGAAATTCGGACTCCGGGCTGCACGGGTGGATTCTCTGCTGCCGGACAATGTTTGCCGTGCACTGGGCCGTGCGCTGATCCATTTTGACCGTATGGCGGGTGGATATATTCGCTATGGAACTCTGCTGGGGGTGGAAACAAGAGTGTCCAGTCCGGTCCGGTTCGAGCGCGATGCCGTGACGCGGCAGAATCCGCTGACCAATTTTTATCCGGTCGGGGAGGGCGCCGGTCTGGCCGGCGGGATCACCTCGTCCGCGATCGACGGGATCCTGACTGCGGAAAGCATTTTGAAATAAGCCGGGGACGAAAACCCTCAGACAAGTTTTGCGCCGATGACGCCTTCTTCGGAAACGGAGCAGACCTGAACCTTGCAGAATTTGCCGGTGACATCTTCTTTCGCGCGGAACCGGATCCTGGCGAAATTGGAAGAAAGGCCTTCGTAAAGATCTTCGGAACACTGGCGTTCGGCAAGAACGGTTTCCTGTTGGCCGATCAAGGCGTGCGCGAAAGCCATGATGGTCTCGTTTTTAATGGCTTTGGCGCGTTCCAGCCGTTCCATGATCTGCTCAATGGGAATGCGTCCGGGCAATTCTGCCGCGGGTGTCCCTTTTCGGGGCGAATACGGGAATACATGCAGATTGGAAAAATGCAAAGATTCGATGAATTTGCAGGTATTGTCGAAATCCTTTTCCGTTTCTCCGGGGAATCCGACGATCCAGTCGGCTCCGATATGGATGCCGCTGACCAGTTTGCGGGCGTTTTCGACCATGGCACGATATTCTGCGCACGTGTATTTCCGCCCCATCTTCTTGAGGATCTTGTCGGTGCCGGACTGCAACGGGAGATGGAGAAAATTGCATAAGCGGCTGTTCTCCGCAATGCGCTTGACCAGTTCCGGGATCATCGGTCCCGGTTCGGTGGAGCTCAGACGGATACGGAAATCGCCTTCGAAAGCCAGCATTTCATCCAGCAGTCCGGCGATATCGGTATTCCCATCCCGGTAATTGCAGATATTGACGCCGGTCAGGACGATCTCCTTATATCCGTGCTCGAGCAGCTGCCTGAAATCCTGAAGGGTCTCCTTCCTGCAGCGGGAACGTTCCGGACCGCGGACGTGGGGCACGATGCAGTAGGTGCAGAAATTTTCGCAGCCTTCCTGGATTTTCAGATTGGCGCGGGTTTTGAACGGAAAAACGGAGCAGGCACCTTCCGTAAAGACCTTTTTGTCCTTGGACAGAAGATTGTGGACCCCTTTTTCCGGCGAGATATTGAACCGGCGTTCCAGCATGGTTTCGAGCTTGTCTTTGTCCGCGTTTGCCAGCAGGATGTCATAGTCGGAGGTGTCGGCAGCCTCATCCGGACCGGCTTCCGCGGCGCATCCGGTCAGGACAATGTATGCGTAAGGATGTTTTCTGCGGAGGGAAGCCAGGGTCTGCCTGGTTTTCCTGGCCGCGGTGGCGGTGACAATACAGGAATTGACGATGATCAGATTCGGGCTGTCTTCCCCATCTTCTTCCACAATTTGAAAACCGGCTTTCATAAGACGGTCGGACAGCAATGCACTGTCGGCCTGATTCAAGCGGCAGCCTAAAGTTACAACCGCAGCAGTAATGGTGATCATAAAAACTACAAGCCTCTTCTTGCAAAAAACTGTATTTCATGATGGATTTCCCGCAGGAAAAACATCACATGTCTTTAGCGAGGTATAATACTCTATTCTTGGCGAAGTTCAAGCCCGGAAATCAGGAAAAATTCGTCTTTTCTTCATTTCAGGCACCGCAACCGCAGCATTTGAGGGTAAAATGAACTGGATTTTCATGGCAGGACTTTGCCTCCAGCCATGACGCCCTCACCGCCGATATTTCACGGCAGCATGAAAACGGCATATTTTTTTCCGTTTTTCTTTGGATTTTCCCAGGAGCCGGACGGTTCGGTCCATTTCAGATTGTCCAGTATCTGCTGACGCAGGGCAGGGGACTGGATCGCCCGGAAGTAACGAAGCTGTCCAATGATCATTATCGGCTGTCCCGGACGGTTTTTCTGCAATTCTTTTGCGGTTTCCCCTGCATCTTCGGCATTATTGGAGTCCAATACCGTTATTTTGCGGGAACGTTTCAGATAGAAACTCGGATTGGAATAGTTGTGGTTGAAGAAGAAGACACGTTCCGGCGGGATCTTTCCCGAATCAAGATATTGTCTGATCCCGGTGAAGAATTTCTTTTCGCTCCGGGATATTTCGCTTGTCTGGGGCATAAGGACTCCGAAAAAGCCGATAAGGATAACGGACACACACACGGCGGCCAGTGCAAAGTCTTTCCCCACCGGGGCCGGGAACAGGGACGCGGGGAGCTGACGGAGAAAGGTCAGCCAGATCACCAGCAGGACCAGGGCGGAAAGCAAAATAATGCCCAGGATCAGATACAACTCTTCCGGCGTGGTTGCTTTCTTCAGATACTTTGCTTTTCGCATCCAGCCATGGATCACGAGTCCAAACAGGAAAATGATCAGTGCCGGAACCAGCCAGCCATAAACTTTCAGCACGATATTGCGTATTTTTTCGAGCAGACTTTTTTCGCCGGACAGCATGAAACGGGCAGTCAGGACCGCACAGTAGGGCAGGATCGGCAGGATGTAGTAGACCCGTTTGGAGTCGGAAATGCTGAATACCAGGAAGATCGCCACGATCGACACCAGCAGCCAGCGGTCCGTTTCGTCTTCGGTTTTCCAGCGTTTGACCGCGGCGATCAGCGCCAGGAGCAGGAACGGAGTCCAGGGCAGGAAGAGCTGCGGCAGATGAATGAAATAGGCATACCAGGCCTGTTTATGGTCGAGTGAGTTGAAATATCTTTGAATATTTTCCTGGAACACCAGCTGCAGCCCGTTGTCCGAATAATCTTTTTTGAGCGATGCCAGCAGGAACGGGACCAGATATACTCCCAGCGAGATCACGCCGGCAGCACAGATCTTCCAGTTGAGATGGCGCTTCCAGCTCCTGGTCAAGGCCAGGTCGACCAGTATGGACAATACCGGAACGGCTACGGAACTCAGTCCTTTGGTCTGACCTCCGACCGCGCACAGCAGACCGAAGACCAGGTAAGCTTTCAGGTCATTTTTCTCCCGGTTCAGCACATACCAGCCGACTGCGAGCGTGCCAAATGCCAGATTGAGCATGTCCGCTTCGCCGAGCCGTCCCCAGAAAGGAAAACTGTAAACGGTCAGCAGGATCCAGCCGGCAAAGATCCCGGTGGTTTTTCCCGCGTAACGGCAGGCGATCAGCCGCGTGGCCCACAGCGAGACCAGCCCGGCCAGTGCGCTGGGGATCCGGATCAGCAGTTCGGTCACTTCCCCGCCGGAAACGGCGCTCCCCGCGGAGATCGCCCAGTAACTGAACAGCGGCTTGTCGAAATAGGGTTCGAAATTGATCATCGGATGCAGGAAATCTCCGGTCAGGAACATGGTCCGGACCACATCGGCCCAGCGTCCTTCCGAGCCGCGCAGACCGCCGATATCCAGATTCAGGAACAGCATCAGAACCGCCAGGACCCAGAACAGGATCTCTGCTATTTTGGAATAGGGAACGGGCCGGGCGTCAGCCGGACGGGAAACAGGGGTATTCATATTTTTCTCCATATTTTTTTGTTCGTTCCAAAATGAAAAATCTTGATAATATATCCCCTGAATCAGTAAATTCAATACATAAATACTGCGATTTTCATCTCACATGGGATCGGACGGCCGATCATTCCTGCTCCCGCCAGACGATGCCAGCTCCAACGGCCAGTTTCGAATGCTCCGCGGATGCCTCTCCAAAAAATCTGCCCGCTGAAACCGGATCATCCGGACGGAGCTGATTTTTCCTGTTTCCCGCTTGAAATTTATTCTGTTTTGCAGTATAATACCGGATAACGTTTCAGCAGTTATATAAGCAGACGGATCCTTTTGGACAACAAAGACGGTATCTATGGATGAGATTGAAAAAACGATAAAAATAGAAAACCTTGATTCCACCATAGTCATGGACCGCACGGAGAAAAATACCACGTCCTTCCGGTCTATGACTCACCTGAGCGACATTATCAAGGGAACGCCGCGCGGGATCGACAGCCGCGATCTGAAGGCGGATTCTTCCGCAGAATTCCGGCGTCAGCTGGAAAACACCGGGAAACGTTACAAGATCCTGAAAATGATCGCCGAAGGCGGTTTCGGCAAGATTTTTCTTGCCAAAGACCTGATATTGGGCCGGGAAGTGGTCATCAAATCGCTGAAAACGGAACATCTTTCCCGTCCCGAGAGTATAGAAAAATTCATTTCGGAAGCAAAACTCAGCGCCCAGTTGGATCATCCGGCCATCGTTCCGCTGTTCAGCCTGGACACTGACTCGACTGACGGGCTCCACCTGGCCATGCAGTTGATCAACGGCATAACGCTGAAAGAATTTCTGAACCGCTGCCGTAATAAGGATGCGGCGGGCAAAAACACCCCCCGCCGTTATGAACGCAGCCTTCAAGTCCGGCTGGAAAGTTTTCTCAAGGTCTGCGACGCGATTGAATACAGCCACAGCCGGGGAATCATCCATTGCGACCTGAAGCCGGAAAACATCATGCTGGGAAAAAACGGCGAGGTCTATGTCATGGACTGGGGCATCGCCTGTCCGGACGGGACCGACCGCAGGGAGAGTCTGGATGGGACACCGGCGTACATGGCACCCGAACTTTTTCAGGACGGGATCGCCAATCCGCAGACGGATGTTTTCGCGCTGGGCATGATCCTGAATGAGATCGTGACTCTCCGCAAATCGGTTTCCGGTGCGGCCCCCGAGGAAGTCATCCAAAAAATACGGGCCGGTGAATTCGAGCCGTCCACTTCGGTCAATCCGCGGATAAAGATCCCTCAGGCCCTGCGGGCGATCATCGAAAAAGCGCGGGCGGTCGATCCTCTGGAGCGTTACAAGAGTGCCAAGGAACTGGCGGCGGATATCCGCCACTACCTCTTCCACGAAGAAGTTTCCGCATATCCGGATTCCCTGATCCGTAAGTTCATGCGTTTCCTCTTCCGGCACTGGCTGCTGATGTTCATTACTACCCTGACCATGGTCGCATTGGGGGCGGTGGCAATATCGTTTACGCTCTATAAACAGGTCAAGGCCGAAATGGTCGAACAGGCCCGTTCCGAATTCCGCAACAAACGCGACTACGAGTTGGGACAGCTCCTCAGCCAGGTGATCGGCGTCAGCAGGACGCTCGACCGGCAGATCACCAATCTCGAACACGACCTGACTGCGATTTCCACCAACGCGCTGATGCTGCTGAACATTGATGTCCGGCCTTCCGCGAATGATCCGATCTATTCGCGCACGATGCTGGCACAGGGGAAAGTTCCGCCGACCCTGTCCATGGCACGGGGATTCGGCTACGAGATCGACCTGGAAAACATTGTTTATCACATCGCCCCGGGAGCGAAACCGGCGAACCCCGAGATGCGGGTCCGGCGGCTGTCGCTGCTCCGGCCCGTATTCCTGCGGGCCCTGGTGGAAAGCCGGCAGGACCATACCCTGGCGGAACACAACCTGCCGGTCCTGAAAAAACGGCTCCTCAATTCCGGTGCGCCGTTGATCGATGCCTACCTGGGGTTTAAGGACGGGCTGTTTGTGCTTTATCCATGCTCGAAGATCCTGCCGGAAAATTTCGATCACCGGCAGCGCCCGTGGTATCAGGAACGCATGAGCAATTTCCGCACCACTGCCGCCGCCAAATGGGGGAGTCCTTACCGTTCCGTGGACGGCGACATGATGCTGCCCTGCACACTGCCGATGCTCGACATTCATGGAAACTTCCACGGCGTCGCGGCAATTGATGTCTCGGTAATGAAACTCGTGAAATCGCTCCGCGGCATGGGCGGGAAAGGCAGATATCTGCGCGAAAAGACCATTGTTGACGCCGACGGCTTTGTGGTCGTGGATAAAGATGAATCGTTTACCCGGGAAACGGTCTCCGGCGGCGGAAGCATTGATAAAAACACCTCCCGCAACCGTTACAAGGATATGCGGCTGTTCGATCGCATCAAGCTGCGCCGGAACGGCATCATGATCCGTTCGGAAAATGGCAGACACATGGCCTACATCTTCTCCGGGATGTATTCGGTCGACTGGTTTTACATCGAAAAGATCAATCTGGACCGGCTGCTTCTGGAGCGTGGCGTGAAAGTGCCCGACGGCATGAATCCGGGAATGTGATGTCCGCTGCTCCGGAAATGGTGCTGTCTTCATGACATGCATATTTCCTATTTACTATTTACAGAAAATTTTTGTCGTCTTTAATCAGCCTTGTTTTGAGGTGATAAAAAGATGGGAATTTCAATAGGAACAGCATTCGGTTCTTCGACGGATTATGACAAGAATGAGCATAAAAAGAATCCGATACGGAGTTGAAGAAGACCGGCATATCCTCTGTTGTTTAATGACCAAAAAATGAAAGGAAGAAAGATGCAGGTCATCATCAACAGCAGGAGCCCGACTGCATATATGCACAGTATGGATCTCACTTTTTTACCGTCTCCCGCAAAGTTCGAATGTCATAATACCTTTTACTGTTCCATGGCCCCGGGATCCTTCAGAAATTCGGCGAGTCCGAGGATCAGGAACCCGTCATCGTTGTGATAGGGGGCAATATCGTCATAGGTGACGATGATTTTGCGGAATCCGTCGCGGATCGTACGCAGCGGACGGGTTTCCTGCTCCCGCTTGGCGTCATCGGGGATCTGATAGGCGGATTGAATGTAATACCGGCGATGTCCCTGATTGGCCACAAAATCCACTTCCAGATTCTTACGGACCTGCCGTCCGTCCGCATTTCTTTCGTATGCGCAGACCTCTCCGACATCCACGGAAAACCCGCAGCGGCGGAGTTCGTTGCAGATGACGTTTTCCATGAGATGGTTCCGTTCGACCTGCCGGAAATGCAAAAGCGCGTTCCTGACCCCGACATCCTCGAAATAATACTTTGACGGTGAATCGATATACTTGCGCCCTTTGATATCGTAACGGACGGTCTTGCTGATCAGAAAAGCTTCTTCCAGAAAACGGCTGTAGGAACCGATCGTGTTGACGGAAAGCGAGACGCCTTTCACGGATTTGAAGGTATCGGCAAGTTTTCTCAAACTCGAAAGCGAACCGACGGAGGAAGCATAGAACGCCAGCAGTTCCGCCATTTCCCCCGGATGCTGGACATGATTGCGTTCGACGACATCTTTCAGGTAGACCTCCCGGCACAGATTTTCCAGATATTTCGTCTTCTGCATTTCGTGATAGAACAAAAATGCTGTTTTCTGCAGAAATGTTCATTCTTTCCCCAAAACACAAAGACGGCAACACCAAGCCCCGCCGATCCATTTGGACCGGCAGGGCCGTTTGCGCGTGGATTTATTTCACGTTAGTGATATTGGTATTAAATCACGCTCATCCGTGTCACAGAGCCTCAAAGAGCCCAACAATAATATCCGATGGCTGATCCGGCAGGCTTACGGGTTCCGGGATCGGGAGTATTTTAAATTAAAAATCTATCAACTGCCGGAGATTTCCTGCGTGAAAGAGGTCTGAATTATGTCAGAAACCGTCAAAGAGGCCTTTTTTGTCAAGTCAGAAGAAATAATGGAATATCTGTAGATTTCGTGGATTTTTTCAAAACAATATCGGGGAATGAACTTGAATAGATGCTGGAAGATGCTATATTAATACATCGTCAGGTTTTCTACGTTAAAGATTTTAGGCACCTTTGATGCATAGTAGAATCCGATTTTAACAATCAATCCCGGGATTTTTACCGGACAGCAGTGGTTTACATTACACTGTATCAGGATAGATTGCAATGGGAACAGGGATACGCGAGCGTATCAAAACATGGGAGTATAAAATGAGTGCTTTTGCTTGTACAAAATGCGGCAAAAAATATGATGCCGGGATAAAATTCTGCAGTGAGTGCGGAGGGGAAGTAACGGAAAAACAGCAGCCTTCCGTTCCGGTATTTGCCTGCAGCCAATGCGGCAAAGAATATGATGCCGGGATAAAATTCTGCAGTGAGTGCGGAGGGGAAGTAACGGAAAAACAGCAGCCTTCCGTTCTGGTATTTGCCTGCAGCCAATGCGGCAAAGAATATGATGCCGGGATAAAATTCTGCAACGAGTGCGGGGGAAAAGTAACGGAAAAACAGCAGCCTTCCGTTCTGGTATTTGTCTGTGGTCAATGCGGTAAAGAATATGACGCTGGCACAAAATTCTGCAACGAATGTGGTGGGAAAGTCGTGGAGCAAAAAAAATCATCATCTTCCTCAGCTTGTGCAAAGACAGCGTCGCCTGCAGCGAAAAAAATGACTGCGCTTGAATGGGTCCATGATTTTTTTGGCGAAAGTGTTCAAAAACTTTCTAATCCTGGAGTTCTGCGGGAGGAATTCTTTTTTGCCGGGAAATATACCGAAAAGTTCGTTATTACTCCTGCAAAAGTCAACAAACGTTTGCGAGAATGGTCTGCTGATCCGGTGGATGTTGATTCTCTGATATATTTTTATGAACGTCCAGCCGTTTTGAAGGACGAGGTGTGTGGTGGGTATTTTTCTACTGAAGGCATCGCCTGGTTTACCTGCAGCAGCAGTTCCTTTAACCTCAAACGATGTTTTTTGGGCGGAGTCAAGGAGATTGCTCATTTTGTCCCATGGAACGAAATTCGTGATATAAAAATAGTAGGGGACCCCGGCTCTGTCAAGATAGCCCGGAGAACTATTGAGGGTACCAATGACAGATTGACATTCAAGGATGCAGCGAAAGGTTTCACGACCCGCATGCCATACATCGTAATAAATGATACGCATACGGTTGTGATAGGGCGCATTTATCCTCTCGTTGCGGAGCTTTATAACTTTTTTAGCGCGATAGCCAATTGCCAATGCAGTATTTATACCGAAGATGAATTGAAAACTGCAAAATAACCTGCAGTTTGAAATCGCGCGACTTTGCGGTCGAGAGATATGTTTATGGATTTCTGCTCTTCTGGAAATCCATATCTGAATGATGGAGGCCAGAAATGAGTGATTTTCTTTGTTCCCAATGTGGAAAAAAGTATGGAGCCGGGATAAAATTCTGCAGTGAATGCGGAGGAAAAATAACTGAAAAGAATCCTGTTACTGTATTCGCGTGCAGTCAATGCGGCAAAGAATATGATGCCAGCATAAAATTCTGCAGCGAATGTGGAGGACGAGTCTGCAATCAAACTTTTTCTTCGGCCAATTCGTCTTCCTCGATGGCTCCTGTGGAATCGAAAACGCAGGTGAAATTAACTCGCGCTGAGCGGGACACCCTCGTAAAAAGAATACAAGGCAAAAAAACAAATGTTATCATGTCTTGCATCACAGCCATACTCGTAACGGTCATTTGTGGGATTACAATTCTCATTGTCCGTGCAGATATCACGATTGTATTTCTAATAGCAATAGGGCTTCTGTTTATTATATGTTTGATCATTGTTGCTGTTGTGAATCAAAAACAAGCTGATGCATTGCAAGATAAACTTGATAAGGATTCTTGAAACGCAGCGGTGTTATAATTCGTTGCAGGATTGATCTCTCGGAGAGAGACTTTTTCGATGATGAGCGCATAGATTTGTTGCCATGGAGAAAAATTCTACGGTATAATCTGGCTGCTTTATTTAACGGGGTTTGATTTTGCCGTGTTGATTGAAGCAATCAGCGTGACCCGGATTTCCCGGCATAGATTTTCCAAACGCTCATATTCGGTTTGATTAATGATACTTGTCTTGACCAGGAGCAACAGCCAATAACTGGTCTCATTGGCCTCCTTCAGCGCGATTTGCAACTTGGAAACAAAATCCGCTTTGCCGTGGGCGTATTGAGCTTCGTGGATATTCGCGCCGATACTGGTCCCGGCTCGGCCGATTTGATTGCAGATGATTGTCTCATGCTGGCTTTTGAGATATTTCACCAGATTCAGTATTTCAACTGCAAATGCTACAGATAAAACTATGAGTTTGTTGTTTTGACGTTCCATAATGAAATCCCTTTCATTCACAATTATAAAATACCATGACTTTCGCCTGTTTTCAACATTGCAAACTCACATTTTCATAATTCTCCCATAATGCGAGCAAAGCGAGCGCATCATTGCGGAGCTGCTTCATATTGTGAAGCGAAGCGGAACAATGTTTCATCGTCAGGCGGGATATGAAGCGCGGCTTCGCCGCATGAAGCACTGCTTCGGTGCATGAAGCGCCGCTGTCGCGGCATGAAGCGAAGCCTGACGGCTTCATTTTTTTTACCGAAGGCAAAAAAAATGGTCGGGGCAGCGAGACTCGAACTCGCGACTTCCTGCTCCCAAAGCAGGCGCGCTACCAACTGCGCTATGCCCCGTGGTTTTTCCCCGGAAAATGCGTTTCGGCAAAGAACGTTTCCCGGGACAAATCATTTGCTAATATACATCTTCTTCCGCAAAAAAGCAATCTTACTTGTGGTTTTTCAGCAGATTTCTGACGAAAAAAGTATGGCGACGCGACAGACAAAAGCCCCGGAAGCCGGGACCCGGCCGGGCCATACCGGAAAACTTGCAACTTTTTTTCGGTTTTCACTTGAATTTGCCATCGTTGGCATTACAGTATGGAAGCAATTTGATCAACCTGAATTTTTTATCAGAAGGAATGAGAAAATGAGTTTCAAACTGCAAAAAGTCCCGGCGGAAACCGCAAATCTTTTCCCGAACGGAAAAGACTTTACGTATTACGCGGATTCCCTCCAGAAGATCTCCGGCCTGCAGGCATGCATGGCCCGCGACCTCGAATCCAGATTTCTGCTGCTGGTTTCTTCCGAAAACAGCGGCGCATTTGCCGAATTCGAAGGCGAATGTGTTTCCGGGAACGGCGTCTTTGCCAAAAAGGCTCCGCTGACGGAAAAGAATGCCGCCGCACTGCGCAAGGCGTTCCCCTGGACCGCGCCCGTTCCCGTCCTGCATAAAAAATGTTCCTTCGGCTGCGGCGACCGGCTTGGTCTGGCGACCTCCGCCCATGCGGAACTGTTCAAAAAATACAACGCGTTTCCGGTGTTCGCCCAGCAGTCCATCCGGGAACTGAATCTGACCAAACGCACCTACCGCAGCGTCATCGACGATGCCTCGTTCCAGGTCTTCCAGGCCGGTTACACCGGCGGTTTCGGCGCGGATGGCGACCATCTGAAGAGCTTTGAGCATATCGACATGGCGCTGGAGGTCGGCGTGACCATGCTTACGCTGGACCTTTCCGACGAACTGCATCCGGCTTTCGCGGAGGTTTCCGGCGCGGAACTGGAAAAAGCCTACGCGGGCTGCCCCGCCGGGGTCCGGTCCGAGTGCGAAAAACTCTATCTCTCCGGTCCGATCCAACTGAAATCCTCCACGCTGAATTTCACGAAAGAAGAACTGATGCGCTGCGTGCTGATCTACACCGACGCGATGGATTTCGCCGCCAAAGTCAGCGAACGGCTGCGCCGGCACGGCGCGGGGAAGGTCGATCTGGAGATCTCGGTCGATGAAACCAGCGCTCCCACGCTGCCGGAACACCATTACTTCGTCGCCAACGAACTGAAACGCCGTCAGGTCGTCTTCGCCTCGCTGGCTCCGCGGTTCATCGGCGAATTCCAGAAAGGCATCGATTATATCGGCGATCTGAAGGAATTCCGCAAACAGTTCGGCCGGCACGTTGAGATCGCCGACTTCTTCGGCACCTACAAAGTCAGTGTGCATTCCGGAAGCGACAAATTCTCCGCGTTCCCGATCATCGGCGAACTCACGGGCGGACATTTCCACCTGAAGACTGCCGGGACCTCCTGGCTGGAAGCGGTGGAAGCGATCTCGTATGCCGATCCGAAACTTTTCCGGGAGATCTACACCAAAGCGTTCGCCGCTTTGCCGGCCGCGCTGAAACTGTATCACATCACTGCGGATTTTTCGGTGCTGCCCAAAGAGGAAACGCTTACCGATGCCCAGCTGCCCGAACTGCTCAAATGTGTTCCGGGCCGTCAGCTGCTCCATATCACCTACGGCGCCATGCTCGGCGAAGATCCGGCCATGCACGATAAGATCTACCGTGCGCTGTTCGTGCATGAGGAAGAATACCAGAAGCAGCTGGACGAGCATTTCCGCAAGCATATCGAACTCCTGGGGATCCCCGCCCGGTGACACCGGACGCAAGCGAAGTATGTTAAAGAAGATTGCAAACTTGTCATAAACCAAATAAGGAAAGGAATTTTGTCATGACGAAAAAAGCAGACATCGGGTTGATTGGTCTCGCCGTAATGGGGGAAAATCTGGTCCTGAATATGGAACGCAACGGATTCACGGTCGCCGTGTTCAACCGGCACACGGAAAAAGTGGATAACTTCATCAACGGCCGCGGCAAAGGCAAGAACTTCATCGGCTGCCATTCGATCGAAGAACTCTGCGCCAATCTGGCCGCCCCGCGCAAGATCATGCTGATGGTCAAGGCCGGAAAAGCGGTCGATGAACTCGCGGCCCAGCTGCTGCCGTATCTCGATAAAGGCGACATCATCATCGACGGCGGCAACAGTTTCTTCCCGGACACGATCCGCCGCACGAAAGAACTCGGAGAGAAGGGGATCCGCTACATTGGAACCGGCGTTTCCGGAGGCGAGGAAGGCGCGCTCAAAGGTCCCTCCATCATGCCTGGCGGAAATCCGGAAGCGTGGCCCTATGTCAAACCGATCTTCCAGGCGATCTCCGCGAAGGTCGCCGGCGGCGTTCCCTGCTGCCAGTGGGTCGGCGACAACGGCGCCGGTCATTATGTGAAAATGGTCCATAACGGCATCGAATACGGCGACATGCAGATGATCTGCGAAGCCTACTGGATCATGAAACAGGTGCTCGGCCTTTCCGCCGAAGAACTCCATGAAGTCTTTACTGAATGGAACAAGGGCGAACTCAACAGCTACCTGATCGAGATCACCAGCGAGATCTTCACCAAGAAGGATCCGGAAACCGGAAAACCGGTGGTGGACATCATTCTGGATACTGCCGGACAGAAGGGCACCGGCAAATGGACCAGCCAGAGTGCGCTGGACCTGGGCGCACCCGCTCCGACCGTGGCCGAAGCCGTGTTCGCACGCTGCCTGTCCGCAGTCAAGGAGGAACGCGTGGCGGCTTCCAAGATCATCGGCGGCGGAGTCACTCCTTACACCGGCGACAAGAAAGCGTTCATCGAAATGGTCCGTCAGGCTCTTTATGCCTCCAAGATCTGCTCCTATGCGCAGGGCTATCAGCTGCTGCGTCTGGCTGCGAAGGAATACAACTGGGATCTGCATTACGGCGAAATCGCGCTGCTCTGGCGCGGCGGCTGCATCATCCGCGCGACCTTCCTCGAAAAGATCAAAGAGGCGTTCGACAAGAATCCGAAACTGGACAACCTGCTGCTGGATGATTTCTTCCGCGGCGCGATCGGCAAATGCCTCAATTCCTGGCGTCAGGTCGTGGCGCAGGCCGTGCTTTCCGGCGTGCCGGTCCCGGCGTTCTCCAGCGCGTTGTGCTATTACGACGGCTACCGTTCGGCCTGCCTGCCTGCGAACCTGCTGCAGGCGCAGCGCGACTATTTCGGCGCCCACACCTATGAACGCGTGGACAAGCCCCGCGGCGAGATCTTCCACACCGAATGGACCGAAACCAGCGGAAAGACCGTTTCCGGCACATACAACGCCTGAGTTTGGAGGCTGTCATGAGTATTTTTGTGCAGAAAGGCGCGCCCGACTGCTCCATTTCCGATGACGAACTGCGCACTTTGGTGCATCAGACCATCGAAAAAAGCGGGAAGACGCCGAAGAAAATGCTGCTGCTGCCGCCCGACCATACCCGGCTGAATTCCCGGGCCGGGCGCATCACCGAGATGATCTACGAGGACTATCATCAGACTTGTCAGATCGACATCATGCCCGCGCTGGGAACGCACAGTCCGATGAATGACGCCCAGCTGGAAATGATGTTCGGCAAAAAGATCCCGAAATCCCTGTTCAAGGTCCATGACTGGCGCAACGACGTGGTCACTCTCGGCACCGCTTCCTCCGATTTCCTCAAGGAACTTTCCGGCGGAAAACTCGATTACGAGGTCAAGATCCAGGTCAACAAGATCCTCTTTGAACCTTACGACCTGATCCTTTCCATCGGTCAGGTCGTCCCGCACGAAGTGGTCGGACTGGCCAACTACACCAAGAACATCATGGTCGGTGTCGGCGGTTCGGACATCATCAACAAATCGCACTTCCTCGGCGCGGTCTCCAATATGGAAAAGATCATGGGGCATGCCGATTCCCCGGTGCGCCGCCTGTTCAATTACGGTGTGGACACCTACCTGGCGGATCGTCCGCTGGTGTTCATGCTCACCGTGATGGCGAAGGATCAGGCGACCGGAAAAATGGCGATGCGCGGCTTTTTCTCGGGGCAGGGGCCTGACGCATTCAAGGCGTCGGCCGATCTCTGCGTGAGAACGAACCTCGAACTGCTGGACAAACCGCTGAAGAAAGTGGTGGTCTACCTTGATCCGGAAGAATTCAAGAGCACCTGGCTGGGCAATAAAGCGATCTACCGCACGCGGATGGCGATCGCCGACGACGGCGAACTGATCATCCTCGCGCCGGGCCTGCGTGAATTCGGTGAGGACAAGCAGAACGACAAACTGATCCGCAAATACGGATACAAAGGGACTCCCAATACCCTGAAAGCCGTGGCGGAAAATCAGGACCTGCGCGACAATCTCGGCGCGGCGGCCCATCTGATCCACGGATCCAGCGAAGGCCGCTTCCGGATCATCTACTGCCCCGGCAAAGATATGTCCGCCGAGGAGATCCGTTCCGTCGGATTCGAATGCGGCGACCTGGAAGCGATGACGAAGAAATACGATCCCGCCAAACTGAAAGACGGTTTCAACACCGTTGACGGCGAGGAAGTATTCTACATCAGCAATCCCGCTCTGGGCCTGTGGGCGCTCAAGCGGAATTTCATTCAGTAAGTTTCACTTAAAGACAACAGCAGCCGGCCGGTCTGGAAATCAGATCGGCCGGCTGTTTTGTCAGAGTCCTGCGGCGGAAACTTCAACCCTGCATTCTGTTCCTTCCTTTGCACCAGTGATACAGCACCAGCGGGACCGCCATGAAAAAGAGCGAGCCGAAAAACAGGAACGCAATGTAAAGGATGACCGCATGGGTGCCTTCCGCGCGGACATTGCCGGTCGGGATGAAGCCGACCGCGATCGCCAGCAGCGAGGTCAGGAACGCGATGCCGGAAACGATCCACATGCCGAGTTTCCCGCCCGGGATCTTGTAAGGACGCGGCACATCCGCTTTGGAATAACGCAGTTTGATCGCGGCCGCAAACATGAAGAGATACATGATCATATACAGCTGCGCGGTCAATGCGGACATGATCCAGAACGCGCCGCTTATGGTCGGCATGAAGAAGATCACCAGCGACAGCACCGAAGAGATCGCCGCCTGCAGGATCAGGATCCGGGTCGGCATTCCGTTCTCATTGCGGTGCTGCCAGTATTCCGGCAGATACCCTTCCCGCGCCACCTGCAGCACGCCTTTGGACGGTCCCAGCACCCAGGTCGCGACCATGGTAAGCGCCCCGTAAGCCAGCAGGAAACTGATGATCGGAGTCATCCAGCGGATGTGGAAGATATGGAACATCTTGTCGAATGCCTGAAGCGCTCCCGCGGCGAGGCTGATGTCATTCTGCGGGATCACCACCGCGATCCCCAGCGAGCCGAGAATGCTCAGGAGAATTATGATCACGCAGGAGATGAAAACCGCACGGGGAAAATTCTTTTTGGGGTTTTCCACGTCGGTCACATGCACGGCGGACATTTCCATGCCGGAGATCGCCACCATCATGCCGGAAAGCAGCATGATCTGGTTCATGTTCCCCAGATCCGGGATCAGCGCCTTCGCCGAGAACGGGATCGAACTGGGTTTGCCCATGGCGAAGAAGAGAAGCATCAGCAGGATGATCAGCACGCCCGGAATCAGGGTGCCGGCAATCGCGCCTGAACTGCTCAGGAAGGCCGAAAGCTTCATCCCCCGGAAATTCAGGAAAGTCGCCAGCCACAGACTCGCGATCACCACGATGAAGACAAACCACCGGCTGTTCGCCAGCGCCGGATCGAACACATACGCGATCGCCGAGGCGACGAAGGTCAGCACCGCCGGAAACCACGGCAGATTTTCCACCCACTGCATGGAGATCGCCACAAACCCCCATTTCGGCCCGAAAGCCTCCTTGACCCACAGATACACTCCGCCGTCCTCCGGCCAGGCTGAAGCCAGTTCCGCCGAGACCAGTGCCGACGGCAGGAAGAAACAGATCGAGGCCGCAGTGATGTAGAATATGATGCTCCAGCCGTATTCGGCCTGGGAAGGCAGATTCCGGATCGAAAGGACCGCCGCCACATTCAGCATGGCGAGCGTAAAGACACCCATGCCCGCTTTTTTTACTATAGAACCGCTCACGATTCATTTCCTCCTTTTTCAATTCAGTTCGCAACTGGTCCCGTTTTTCAGGACCATGGTGGTGAAGACCGTTTTTCCGTCTGCGGTTTTGCGTTCAACGCCGTGAATATCTCCTTCGTAACCGGGGAAGGTCTCCTCGAATTTCTGTCTTGTCAGCAGATAATCCAGGATCGGAGCGGCTTTTTCGTTGAAGATCTCGCCGCCCATGATCACGGGGATCCCCGGCGGGTAGGGGACCATCATCACTGCCTGGATCCGCCCCGCAGCCCGGCTGAGTTCCACGGTCTCCACGTTTCCGAGCACCACCTGTCTGTAGGCTTCGGCGGGTTTCACTGCCTGGTCGGGAATGGTTTCGAACGCCGCATGCATCTTTTCCAGCAGACGGTGTTTGACGATCCATTCATGCATGGCCTGACAATGGTCGCGCAGACCGATGCCGCAGTAGGCTTCCGGATGGGCGGCGGTCAGTTCCGGGAAAATTTCGCGCAGGCATTTATTGGAATCGTAATCCGCCTTGAATTTCAGCAGCGCGGCCAGCAGCGTGCCCGATTTTGCGCGGGTGGTGCCGAGCGAATTGAGCATCAGGAACGAATAATAATCGGTCTTTTCGCAGACAATGTTGTGTCCGATCAGGTAATTGGTCACGATCGAGGCAGGAATGCCCCATTCGGCCATGACGCCGTCCGCATGGATCCCCGGCGTGGTGATGGTCAGTTTGATCGGATCGAGCATGGCGTAATTGTTTTCCATATCCGCGAAGCC
>Ga0256405_10004112_pt1 | contig 28031 bp, 3 predicted proteins | sample RumenRJG_02DNA_FD_189096 | JGI IMG/M metagenome (GOLD analysis project Ga0256405, IMG submission 189096) | Bovine rumen microbial communities from Lethbridge, Alberta, Canada - RJG_02 | ecosystem: Host-associated > Mammals > Digestive system > Stomach > Rumen | place: Canada: Alberta | collected... | reverse complement strand
CTATTTTATTTTTAAAGCAAATATACGTTAATAGACAGTATATCAAAATACATGTCGCAAGAAGGTTTAAAACGCCGAAGTGAACGAAAATAGGTCCCATATCAAGAACATATTCGGCAACATAACTTCCAACGCTCCAAAGCGTTGCTACAATCGCAAGAACTATTCCACGTTTAATATTACTTCTTGAGAACGAGCATGAAATGCCACAAATAGAGAAGAATAACCAAATTACTATAATGTGGCCATAAAAACGCAGTGAGCCATTAGTATAAGATTGCGCCAAATTACAAATCCATACTAGGAAACTATTTCCAGAATAAACAAAGTGATCAACATACCATGAAGTATGACACCATGCAAATGCAAATTCAGAATAAATCAACACCATGAGATGGTCCCAAAGCATAAGAAGAATACAAAAACCCCTAATAAAATCTAGTTCCCAGATTCGTTTTGAAAGGTTTTTTTGAGGAGCTAAAAAGTTTAAAAACTTTTTAAACTTACTCTCATTTATATTATTCTCTAGACTTTCTCCCATATCTATTGTTTTTAAACTCCGTTGATACTAGTACTAATTGGCCATCGTGTTCTTCATACAAGTCGTAGCGATTCTTATATTCATATACTATGACGCCTGGATTTACTCTGCTCTTGTAGATTTTAGGCGCTTCTGGCATATTTCTCTTGAGTTTTCTCTCATCATTATCATCATATTTTATTACATCTTTTCTGCTAAAAATCTTTTTGAATGGTTTTACAATTAAATTTTTAATTGTAATTATTACCGAGATTCCAAGGCATAGGATGAGTCCAACGAAGTATAAGATGGAGTTTGTATCAAGTGAAAACATGTAAAAGTCTTTATAAATAAGCTTTAGGATGCCGCCATAAGCTAAATATAATAGTGGAGCCCATAATCCAAGATAGATAATAAGTTTTGCTATAACTTCAGCAATAAACTTAATTACCTTCCAAAAAATAGTAAATATGGCAACAATGCCTGCTCCAATACCAGCGCCTTTAATCATGTTTGTATGTTAACATAACATCTTTTACTTGTCAAACACGGAAGTTTTCTTCCGTGAAAAATAGTAAGATTGACTATGAACAATTATATGATATAATATTTTAAAGGAGAAAAAATGAAAATCGTTCCAAAACCAAGTTTAATAACAATGCTAGAAGGCTCATTTGTATTTTCTGCATCCACTGAAATAGTTGGAGCAACTCCTTTCATGGAAAAAGATCTGGCAGAATTCATAGAACTAGGATATGGTGTTAAGAACAAATGTATGTTTGTTATTGACACGATAGATGAAGATTACAGAATAGAAATTGGTGAAAATATTGTTGTAATTGCAAATGATAAAGAAGGACTATTCCATGCTATTCAGACATTAAAACAGCTTATTGTAGAATATATGAAAACTGAATATTCATACATTCCAAGATGCATAATTGAAGATAAACCAAGATTTGAATATAGATCATTAATGGTGGATGTTGTAAGACATTTTTATGATGCTGATACTATCAAGAAATTAATAGATAGTATGGCTCTTTTAAAGATGAATACTTTACATATGCATCTAAGTGATGACCAGGGATTTAGAATACAATTAAATAAATTTCCAAACCTTACGGAAATAGGTTCCAAAAGAGCTGGAACTAGAGGTGATGGAAAGCCGGTTGAGGGTTATTATACTCAACAAGAGATGGTAGATATTGTTCAATATGCAAAACAAAGATATATAAATATTATTCCTGAAATTGATTTACCTGGACATACAACTGCTTTGATTGCATCATATCCAGAATTGGGGTGTACTGGTAAAGAAATTAATGTAAGCGAGTACTTTGGCATTAAAAAAGAGGTTCTTTGTGTTGGTAAAGAAAATACATATAATGTACTATATGCTATTTTAGATGAACTAATTCAAATTTTCCCATATAAATACTTTCATATTGGTGGAGATGAAGTACCAAAGATACAGTGGTCTGAATGTGAGTCTTGCAGAAAACTTGCTCTTGATAATGGCTTTAAGACATATGACGAATTGCAAGGTTATTTCACAAACAAGATAATAAACTATCTAATTAATAAAGAAAAAACCCCGATTGTGTGGAATGAGGCTCTAAAGGGAGATTCATTAAATACAGATGCTTTGGTACAATTCTGGAAAGATGGAAGTAAGAGTATTAATGTAAAGAAAGCACTTGTAAATGATAGGAAGATAATTTGTTCAAACTGTATTGCCTATTATTTAGATTATCCTCATTCTGTAACATCTTTAAAGAAAACATATTTATTTGAACCATTCTTTAAGGATTTATCATATGGAAATGAGAATATTATTGGTATAGAAGCGCCTGTTTGGACAGAATGGATCAAAACTAATGATAAGTTCTTTAAACAAATATTCCCAAGAGCATTAGCTGTTGCTGAAAGTGGATGGAGTGATGGCACAAAAGATTATAGGGATTTCAAAGAAAGAGTTAAATACTTCTTGTGTTTATTAGATATCCTTGATATTCCGTATACATCTATTCGTTCAGCTAATCCAGATGTATTTACCAGGATAATATCTTGTCTTGGATTCTATGGAAAAATGATAGACAATAATACATTTGAAACACTTAAAAACTTTAAAAAGATAAATATGAAAGTTGAATAATTATACAATATTATGCATAAAATTGAGGATAATATGGAAGTATATAAACCAAAAGATTCTAATGAAAAGATCGTAAAAAACATTGTCATCGCAGCTCACAAAGATGACGGTGAGATGATTGGTATTAAAGCAATAGATGACTCATTTAAAAAAGATGAAAGTTTGGTCATGATTATTTTAACCAATGGATCTGGTTGTCCAAGAGTTGGTGAATTTAAATCCGTGTCAGATGAAGACATGGTCGAAATTAGAACAGCTGAGCAAAAGAGAGCTGCAGAAATAGGAAGATACAATTGTCTCTATTTGTTAGAACATTCATCAAAGGAAGTTCAGGATATGCACACAAACATAAAAAATGAATTGGTGGAAATTCTGAAAAAATATCCAGAAATTGAGAACATCTACATTCACAACCCTTTTGACAAACACAATACACATGTTGGTGCATGTGAGTTAGCTATTGCTGCAATTAAGGAATTATATGCCGACGGTGCGCTTAAGAAGTTAAGCAAGGTTCTTGGAGTAGAAGTGTGGAGAGGTCTAGATTGGCTTCCAGATAAATACAAGGTTACAATTGACACAACAGGTGCAGAGTTTATTTCTCAAAATATAATGAGTGTCTTTGTTTCTCAAAATTCAGCAAAGAGGTACGATGAAGCAATTTCTAACAGAAGACTTGCAAATGCCACTTTTGATGCAAGCCATGAAAGCAATATTTGTACGAGTTTAATGTATGCAATTGACCTCATGGGAGTGGTCCAAGATGTCAACAAAAATCTCTCTGATTTATTAACAGAAAATTTAGATTTGTTTGAAAAAGAACTAAGAAAAAATTTGTAAAAATTTTATTACAACGATTATCTAAGTGAATTATAGATATTTTAAAAAGGAGCATTCTAACGCTCTTTTTTATTATTTTTTTAAACACATTTGTCTCTTTTGTATAGTATTGTTTTCGTGAATATATAGTATTGACTATATAGTTGAATTTTGGTAAAATAAATTTATCTATAGTGTATATGCATACGTGCGAGAGGCGTATGTATATGGAGGAAAAATGAAAAAATTACTAGCAATTTTAGTTGTCGTACTATTAGTGGTATGTTGCTGCACATTGTTTGCATGCAATAATAGTAATGACAACGTTGAACCTCAAGTTATTGACGTTGATACACCTGATGTGGATCAAAGTCTTAACACAGTCAGTGGTTCGTATGCTTGGGAAAAAATCAAGCAAGCGGCCCTTAATAGTTCACCATCAACTGGTGGGTATTTAAATTTCAACCATATTCTTGGATTAGATTTCAAAAAGAATGGTGACGGAAATAAATATACCTTACAGATTGCTGGTTCCGTAGACCAAGGAGATACAAGTAATTCGCGTCTCTTATTGAAGATTGATAAGATGACCGTAGATAATGTAACCTCCCAAGTCGTCGCCATTTATTACATTGATGGGGTTTGCTACGCAGACCTTACTGGAATAAAGAAAGGCGCGGAAATAGTTCATACAGATAATATAGACCTAGGATATGTCGTAGATAGAGTCGTCCATATGTTTGAGGGAACAAGCATTGCCGACATCTTCTATAACCAATTGATGGGCCTTGATTTAGGATCGTTGATTGGTTTCAATATCGGTGACTTAGGTTCTTTATTAACAGGTATGTTATTACCTGAAACTGTTGATATTAAGGACTTAGGAAACGGTGTTGAACAGATTGACATTCCATTCCAACTCAAAGACCTAATCGGTATTGTACTTGGTGTGGTTGGCGGCTTCTTAAGCGATGATATTCAAAATATCATTTATCAAATCCTTGGATTAGATTTGGCAAAGCTAGATGCTGTTGTAACTGATGAAGTTGCAATTGTTCTTTCTGCAAAAATAGAAAACAACGTTTTATCCTCCCTCGGTATTTCTATGGACTTCCCTCTCGATTCAGCCAAAACAGATACATATGATGATTTTGGTTACTTTACAGAAGACTTAGAAATCTCTCTCGGTGCCTATAAGCTTACCAAAGGCACAGATCCAAACTTACTCTTCAAAGATGAAGCAGAAAGAGATGGAATATCTGAGTACGTCCTCCTCCCAGATACTCTCAAGTCTGTAACAAGAGAATATTCAGTATTTGACTTTGATATCGCTATTTCAGCTGGTATCCATTTAAGTGAAAAGAAAATTACTGTTACTCAAATAGATAGTGCTTTAGGAAACTTATTATCAAAATTACTCAATACTACAATCCCAGCAAGTTCTTCAATTTGGAACACATTAATAGATATTAATGGCGACCATGACTATTCAGTTAATATTGAAATTAAGGGTAGTATTTGCGTTATGGATAACACAAAGACCAACTTATCTATCACTATCAAGGATAAAGGTTCTGATAATGTTAGAGCAGCAATATACTATGTAGGTGCATATAACTCAATCTATGTAGACCTTTCTGGTATGATTGGTTCAATTGGTCGTTATAAGATTACTGATGTTGATTTAATTGGAATTATTGATGATGCTTTAAGCGGAATCAACATTAAATCATTATTAACTAACTTGTTAAGCGGATTAGGTATGTCTTCTGGTCAAGCATTAACTCAAGCTGAAATCGAAACATATGAACAATTACTTGAAATGCTTGAAAATGGTACAATCCCATACAGAGTTACAAAGGCAACATCTCAATCTGGTACAGTAACTTCAACGATGGATTTAATTATTAATATCTTCAACCACATTGAAATTATTAAAGAAGATCCACCATATGACAATTTATTCAACATTAAGTCATTAATCATTACAGTTGTAAATGATGCTTGTGATTATATTTCAGAATTAATATTCCCAGCAAAGAAGAAGGATGATAACGGAGTAGAAATAGACAATCCAAACTATGGTGCTAAACTACCTATTACAGAAATCGTTCTCAACTACTATAACTCTGGTGTTGGTGAAGAAAAACTCATTGGTTTAACAGTCACATTAGGAGACAATCAAGGCATCTTTAATGGTGCTGCTATTAACCTTGGTGTTAATGCAAAATTCGGAACAACAACATGTCAAGCAAAAGAATCAGTAGACCTTGTTGGAAATAATAACTTCGTATCTCTAGGTTCAATTGGTTCATTATCTGAAATTTCAGAAGTATTACAAAAGATTGACCTTAGAAATATTTACTTAAAACTTGAAACCAAGTTAGATTTCTATGTTGCAAAGGGACAACTTGCAGATATTGAAATCAACTCTCTTGAAGATTATATCTTCTCACTTCTTTTAGATGTAGCTGAAACATTTGATAATCAATTCTTAATTGAAATTGAAGCAAACTTAGACGTATCAGATGGATTAAATAGCATCCTAAATTCAACAGCATGTATTGAAATTTATGATAGAACTAGATCAGACTCAACAACAAGAGTTGGTAAAAAGTTAGTTCTTGGTTTATATCTAGAAGATCAAACTGTTTATTTAGATGCAACAGCTCTAGGTATCCAAAAGATTAAGATGGATATTTCTTCATTTATTGGAGATTTATTAAAGAAAGACGATGAAGAGGCTACATCAGCAGCAGATGATGAAAGTGCATCAGGTGGTATTGATATCATGGCACTTCTTTCTGCAATAATTGGTGAAGTATCTCTTGGAAAGAATTATATTGAAATCGCATTCGCACAAGAATTAATTTCTAGAGTATTCGAAGCTCTTGGAGTAGATCTTGGAAATAGCGTTTCTGTAAGTTTATTTGATGCTCAAGGAAGTGGCGGATTAAGAATTACATTAGGTGATGGATTAAATTTAGCTGAATTAGAGTTAAGCTTATTCGCAACATTACAAGATCAAATGGAACTTAATATTGCAATAGGTGGATTCGACTTTGCAATTAACTCAGACACATTAGAAGTACCAAACCCAGAAACATTCGTAGATGTATGGTACAACCCATATGTATGGTTAGATTTAGCCGGTGAATTATCTATTAAGATTAATGCTGAAACAATTGATTTAACACAAAATGATGCATTAATTACAGCAATGCAAGCTGCAGGATATGATACAGAAACATTAACAACAGCAAGTATTCAAATACTTGAAAAAATTGATGTTCAATATGCATTAGCAATTCAAGCAGCTATTGATTTAACACCATTATTTGATTACTTAAGAGGCGACACAGTTATTTATACAGACAATAACAATTCTCAATTGTTAGTCCAAATTGATAAGATTTCTGCAGATGGAACCAAGAAGTTAATTGGTTTATATTACGTTGGTGGAATTCTTTATGTAGATGCAAGCAACTTTGGTATTGATAGAATTGCAATTGAGTTAGACTTATTCGAACTCATTGTAAAACTCATTCTTAAGGATAAGTATATCGAACTTAAGGGAGATGAATTAAAGACAGTTGCAGAAGGCGGATATGCTGGACCAAGATATGTAGCAAATAAGGATGCTGAAGGCAATGTTACATATGAAAGAGATGATGTAAATGGTACATATAAGTACTTATTTGACGTTATCAAGATTAACCCAGAAGATGAAGCTACATCAGCAGCAGATGATACAACAACATTAACAGATGAAGAGAAAGCAAAACTTGCTATCGTAATTAAGGGCGAGATTTCTAAACAAGGTGTCATGATTAGTGTTGTAAAAGGTATCGTTGAAATGCTCAATGATTTAGTTGGATTAGACTTAGACGGTATTTCATTATGGTTGAACTTAGGTATTGAATCAGAATATGTCGAAGACATAAATGGTGAATATAAGTTTGTTCCAGCAGATGAAGGCGAATATATTCTCAACAATATTAGAGGTAATTACGTAGCAATTGAACCAGGTGAAGCTTATACTGGCAAGACATATAAACATCTTGGCGCATTATTAGATAGAATTGGTGTCCAAATTCACTTTGGTATCACAGATGCTAATGGCGAAGATAACAATGGTGTAGATGTAATTGTATCTAAAGTTGGTTTAGAAATCGGTGATGGAACAAAAGAAATAGACACAACCGAATTAGAAAATACAGAATACGAAAGCATTAAGATATTCAATGATAAAGGCGATATAGCTATCAACCAAGCTTATATTGAATTAACAGGTAATGTTCAATTATCAGCAACAGGAACCGAAGGTTCTTATGAAGATTGGTCTGTAGGTGATTGGATTTCAGCAGTTGTTTCTCAAGATTCAACAACAGCTCAATCCATTTTACATGGATTACTTGTAAGAGTAGGTGTAAATGCTAATATTTCAACAACAATTGGATTTAGAATTGCACTTCTTGCAAGATTTAATCCAGAAAAATTATTAGATGTAAATTACATCCTTTCACATTCTGATTTAAGAATTGAAATATATAAAGGTGATTACGGTGCAGTTGGTTCAGAACAAATGCTAGCAATCTCTCTCATTTATGAGGGTGACAAGGGCGGTATTCCAAACAGCACATTATTCGTAGATGTTGATATTAATATTCTCGAAGAAACACATCTTTATATCGATGGTATTAATCTTGTTACACTCTTAGGATTAGACAAGAGTGAAGATGAAAGTGGTAATGGTGGTGAATCTTCAACACCTGAAGCATCTACTCCAACAGAACCATCACAACAAGGTTCAGGTGAAGAGGCTCCAGCTGCTGCAGCAGAAGAACCAGGTATCTTAGACAAGATTAAAGATACAGGATTATTAGATGACGTTGGCGGATTAATTAACAACGCTATTTATTCTATTACTGCAAGCATGGATGAAATCAAAGTTTCATTCGCAAAGAACTTAGCAGCATTCGTTGCATCAGTAATTATTGGTACTGGTAATGATACTTATGTTCCACTTTCTGAAGATGAAAATACTACAGTCGCATTTACAGATAGATATGCAGTAATCTTCTTAGAAGTTTCAGGAACTACAGATCCAAACTATGACGAAGCTATTTACTATCGTCACAGCAATGGTAATTACTATTTAATCAAGAACTTAGAAACATATTCTGGCACAAGATTCTATGCAGTTTATGTTCCAGTATATGAAAACTTATATTATCTCAATTCAAACGATGAATACACTGAATTATTAGAAACCGAATACTACACAAGTACAAAGCAAAGATATGTAAAATATCACGATAACTATTATGCTATTGACAATAAGTACTTCTTATTCGAACAAGATAATGATGGCAATTATAATGAGTTTGAAGATACAAATGGTAACTTCATACCATTAACAGATGCTGAAGCATCTGATGTATACAACGGCAAGAGATATAGACTTAACTATATTGAAGATGCACAAGGCACATTCAAACTTAACGAAGATGGTGTAACATATTCTGCAATTACAGCTGAAGAAAAAGAAACATACACCGGAACACGTTACAGTAAAGAATATGTCGAAGATGCAAATGGATCTTATAAGTTTGTATATGCAATGTATGATTACATCGTTGATAAAGATACAGGCGTAGAGACCAAGTGGTTAAAGGAATTCTTCCCAATCAATCCAGAAAATTCATATATCGCATTGAATTGGGGACAAACATATTCATTAGGAATTAGTGTTGGTATTTCTCCAGTAGCTCTTGGAATTAACCTCAAACAAATTAGAATTTCATTAAGTGAAAATATTGCTGTTACTGAAGCTGCAATCAACAAGTCCAACTATACAAACATTTTAGGATTTGATTCTCTTGCAATTCAAACAACAATTTCACTTGATTTTGCTCTCGCAGGATGCGATGAAACAAACCCATATAGAATTGGTGATTATATTTCCGCATTACTCGCAGAATTAGTATTAGACTTTGGTGTAACAATTGTCGAAGAAGATACTGATCACAATTTATTAGCAGCTGATATTAAGGCAAACTGGGTATTAGAACTTGCAGCTAACTTGAACTTACAAGATTCAGCAGCAGCAGAATTAATGCTCGAAATCAAGAATATTAAGAGTAGCGAAATGATTCTTGGTATCTACTTAGTAAATTCAAATCTCTATGTAGATATGGGACTTTTATCAGACTATGACTTTGTCATAGAAGGTACAAACTTCGCAGCACTTCTAACAAACTTACTCAATCAATTATTAGGATTAGACTTTGGCAATAGTGAAGCAACTTCAGCAGCAGATACAACAAATGTTGATGCAGGTATCTTATTACAACTTGCTGAAAGAGATATCAAGTTGAAGATTACAGAAACATTGTTATTTGCTATTATTGGTGCATTAGTTGGTAGTGGTGATGTAGACAACGTAGTTGATTCATTAACAAAACTCGGATTAAAGCTTGATATCAACTTAGATTTAGATATTGCAAACGTTGCATTATCATTAGATGTCAACTCAACAATTCTTGATCCTGCAAATTCAGTTACAGAAACAGACGTTGCAGGTAACAAGGTTTATACAACAAAAGTTTATAGAGATTTCTTCAGCTTATCTATAGCAGTTGAAAATCCACAAATTTCATTTGCTCCAACAGATGAATTTGCTGCATCCATTGATGCATTAGTAAAGAATAGAATTTATTCTGGCATTAAACTCATAGAAGTAAGAGATGCGGATAGATCAAATGATAACGCAGTATTAGTTGCAACACCACAAAAGATGGAACAAGATGTTGATTATGTAATCAATGAAGTAATTCCAGCTGGTGTATATACATACTTTGATGGATACTTCTATCCAGCAAATGGTCAAGATGCAACTGGATATGCATATCTCTATGAACCAAATGTAGTTTACTTCACAATTACTACAGTTGCAGATCATTCAAGTCTTGATGCAACATATAGAATGTATACTGCACGCAGATTCGAAACAGATGTAGATGCAGATAAAGAATTTGACAGATTCGATGTATTTAATAACAATCCAGTATTAAGCTTCGAATTAAGCTTATATGTTGACCTCAACATTTCATCCACATATATCCAAGTAGATGAAGCAGTTGCTGCAAACTATGCTGCAAAAGATAGATATACAAAACGTTTATCTGATGGCAGATTTGTACAAGATCCAGATGGATTATATATTGCACAACAACTCAAGATGGATGAATTACTTGATGCAATTATGGAATTACCTGCAATTCAAGATTTACTCGCTGGATTAAAGGATAATGAATCTATGGGTGATATTCTTGCTCCATTATTAGATACTCTTAAAGCAAGATTATCATTTGCTGCATTATATAATGCAGAATTGAATTCAATTATCAAGATTACAATTAAGGGTTCACTAGACCTAGGCATTTTAGGTATTGATACACTCTTAACAACAGGTGATCTAAATGCAATCAACTTCTCAGTTCCAACATTATTAAGTGCTCTCAATGTCGGTATTGAAATTGATTTCAATAGATATGATAGTGCATGTATGGTTGGACTCTATCTTGTAAATGGTCAAGTAGTTATTGATTTATCAGATCTCAGTGGTCCATGTATTAAGGCTGGATTATTTGATATCTTAGGTATGTTCAATGTTGATATCGGTGGTTCCGAAGCAGGCGCTGCTGCAGATTTAACATCTGGAATCAACATGGAAACAATTGGTAATTACTTAAATGCAATTGTTAAAGCAATTGTTGTTAAGACAGGAAAACAAACAATCCCATTCAATGCTGGAACTTATAAGACTATAGACAGCCTAAATATCTTCTTCCAATCTGACATTATTGAAAGAGTACTTTCATTATTGTTTGGTAGAAGCTTCGGTATTGAAGGATATGAATTAGATGAGAGTAGTTCTGGTATTTATCTCAAGTTCAATGATAAGAGATTCTCAGAAAATCCTGCATTAGTAAATGAAGATGGTATCAACCCATTCAAGGGTGTTGCTCTTGAATTAGAAGCATCTCTTGTCAATGGTATGTACTTCGATATGGCAACAGGTTTGGGATTTGCTATTAGAGTAGGTACAGAAGTTGAAGATATCTTATCACAAGAACAACTCAATAAGGCTGTAAGCATTACAGACTATTTAGAGAACTTATTCGGAACCTTCGGATTAACAGATCCAAAGGGAACATATATGTCTGTTGATACATATGAAGCAACATATGGCACAGACGAAACAAGAGTTGATGTAACAAAACGTTACACAACAACAGATGGTGGCATTTCTTATGTACAAGATAATGCTGGTGAGTATGTATTCATCGAAGATGGAGTATATGTAACAGTTGATCAATATGCAAGATACTTTGGTGTTGCATCACTCGCAAGCAAGTCTCGTTATCATAGAAGTGCAAACTTCTTACAAAACAACGATGGTGACTATGTTAAACTTGAAAATACATATGTAACTGTTGCTGGATATACAGCATATACTGGAATCGCAGTAGCAGATATTGATAAGTCACAAAGATATGATTTAACAGCAGGTGGTTATGTACAAAGCGATACAGGTGCATTAGTATTTGTAGATTTAATTTATGTTGGAATCGACAATTACTGCAAAGTTCAAGTTAAAGATGTTGCAGATGTCGATGTAACACTAAGATATGTTATCGCATCATATACATATACAGAAAATATTGCTGGTGAATGGGTTAAGATTGTTGGTACAACAAATGCTGGTATTGCAGAGAAGGGCGTATTAGTAGATTATGACTTATTCACAACAATAGTTCCAGATTCTGCTCGTTACATGTTTGTAAAGAAAGTTATTACATCAAATCCAAATGGCGATTATATTAGATTTGCAAAGGGAACTAAGTTAACAGTAACTGAATATGAATACTATGCAAAGAAAGCAGCTTCATCAGATATTAGATGTGATGAGGACGGAACAGAAAATCCAGATGGAAGCTATGTAATTCTTAAAGAAACTGTAATTGCAACATTATTAGAATATTGCACATATAACAATATTTCAGATGCAAATATTGCATCTAAGGTACCAGTTGTATTAAGAGTCGCAGTTAAAGACCAATACGACAAGTGGGCAGATGAAGATGCAGATGGATATAAAGATTGGACAGATTCAGATAATGATGGAAAAGATGATAAGACAGGTATCAAGACATCAACCAAGTTAACATTGAAGGATTACAATATCACATTCATTCCATCTGAATATTCTTCACAAAATATTTATGTATCACTTAGTGCAAGATTATACTTCAATTCAAGCGATATCAATACAATCAGTCTTGGTGATTTATTAGCAAATTGGATTGGAGATCAAACAATCTTAGCATCTATTAACGATATTACATCAGATGGTATTGCTGCTCGTATTGCTGCAAACATCGACTTAGCATCTCTTGATTTAAGTGATGGATTTAATAGTATCCTTGATTCAGATTTCAGCAACATCGAATTAGGTGTTGAATTTATCAAGACAGATGATCAAGGTTATATTGTTACAGATAAATATGGCAACACAACAGCTCTTGCTGGATTATATCTCTATCATGGAACATTGTATCTCAATGGTTATGGTCTCTTCGAGGATGCAAACCAATACTCATATGTTCCAGATTTCATGAATATCGTAAAGAACATTGCAAACTATGGAATGTCATTCGAGGAATTCTTGAATGGTTTAACTGCAGAAATCGGTATTGCATCATCTTCAGCAGAATCATCAACAAGTTCTGAAAGAGATGCAACTCTTGAATTATTTGCACAAGATACAAGTTTACAAATTGTTATTACAAAGGCATTAATCTCAGTAATCTTAAGCGTAGTTCTTCCAGAATTAGGAAGTGTCGATGAAATCTTCGATGCATTCTCAATTTCATTAGGAATAGACTTCGGTACAATTGATTACTACAACTTTGCAGGTGCAGATGCTGCAGAAACAGCTACGAACCTTGAACAGGTATATGTTGAGTTTGCACAAGAGGCACAAAGATATACAATAGATGCTGCCATTGAACGTGCATCATATGTTGCTGGCGATGGTGCTGCATATTTAGCAACAACAGATTATGCTGGAGAAACAATTTACGTATATTCATCAGAAGCACAAATTCTTAATGCATTAACAAATGATCCAGCTACAAAGGTATACGACGTAACATTTACTGCAAATACAAATGGAATTTATAAAGCAGTATACAATGTAGATGGAAGTAGAATTCTTTACTATGCATGTATCTTACCAACAAATGAACGTTATACATATCATGCTACAGTTGATTATGAATTAACCAATGGTTATGAATCAAGCACATATGTAAATAATGTTAAGGTTGTTTCACAACAAGGTACATATGCTAAGGTAACAATCAACAATATTGACACATACTTCAATACAGAAGATTATCCACTCTTATATTCAAAGGATGGAGAACTCTTCTATTCATCATTAGCAAAATATTACGAAGCAAAGAGTGAATATTTACAAGCTGAAATGGTTACAGCAGGTGATTATTTCGAAGGCTTATTAATGATAACAAATGGTGCTAATAAGTCTTACACTTACATTAATTACAATGGTGTACACTACGAAGTATCTGGTTTATATAACAGATTAAGCGGCTATGTAATTGATCCAGCTGGAACATCATATAGCAAACTTAGAGTATTCAACAATATTTATGAATATGGTATTACACTCAACATTAATGTTGAGGATATCAATCTTGGTGTACAAATCACTGGATTAAGAATTGAATTCGGTACAGGTTATTCAATTATGCCAGATTACATCGTAGATGAAGAGACACCAGGAACATATCAACTCCTTACAACCTATTTAGCACAAACAGGAAAGGATATTAGCGAAATCGCTAAGAAGGATAGATATGAATTAACAAATAAAGGTTATGTACAAAATGATGATGGTGAATTTGTAAGATATGATTACAGAGAATTCCCACTCGTCATATTCTATGATAGTACAATTTCAGTTTCATTCTCAGTCGAATTAGAACTCTCAATCGATGAAGGTGTTATCGATGTTGGTCCACTCTTCGAAGGATTATTAGGAGACTTAAATGGTGTTAAGATTGAAATCCCAGCAACAACAAAGGGCTATTCATCAGCACATTTCAGATTAGACTTCAGCTTGAAACTTGATATGTATGACATCACAAATTCAGAAATTGTTGTTGAGTTATATGCAATCGGTATTACAGGTTACGAATCATTATGGTTAGGTTTATACTACATCTCTGACGTAATTTATCTTGATGTAGCCTTAATGGGATTACCAAAACTCAGCATTACAAGTTTCGGATTTGCATCATATCTCAATGAAATTATTAGAGATATTATTGGTGATTCATATTCAGAGAACGTACTTCCAGATGATGGAGACAGCACATCAGAAGCAACAACATCAGATGATTCTGCTGTATCACAAGCATCAGCATCCGCACTTGATTATGATGTATTAGTTGCATTCAACAGAAGACAAATTGCTATTAACATTGCAGACACATTCATTAGATGGTTACTTAAACTTGTTGTAATAGATAAAGAATCTGGTGCAACAATCAATGACATTGTTTCTGAATACTTAGCTGCATCTGCATCATTAGATGTAAACTTCAGCAATGGTGTCAACCTTGATTTAGCAGTCTCACTAGGTATTGAGGGTGCTAGATATACAACAATTGCTAGTGAAGAAGATAAGGCACTTGCAAATGGTAAGTTCTATGCATTTAAGTCAGCCGAATTAGGTGCATATGTAATTGAAAATGGTATCTTCAGAGCATTAAAGCCATCAGATAAGGCATCTTCATCATTACGTTATGACTTAGTTGCAAATGGAGATGATAACTTCTTCTCAACATATGAGGCAGCTGAAGCAGCTGGCAACGCAGTTGCATATCAATCAAAGGTTGCAAATGGTATCAATGTTGAAGAGTATGATTATGATTTAACATTAGCAATTGGTATTAAGAACTTGAATGTTTCATTCAATGCATTACATGAGTTTATTTTAACCGCAGAAGAAATGCAAGAATACACCGAGATTGGTGAACTTGAACACATTGTTCTCAATGAAGTAATTGATATTACATCATTACTCAAGAACAACTCTAACATTGATTTAGTACCAATCATCGAACACTTCTTCCCAGAAATCGATGCTGATTCAATTATTACAGAAATTACAGCATTATCAGATAATGGTGGAGATATTCATAGAGTATTCGAAGCAGATATCACAATGGATATTTCTGTTGCTGCATTGATGAACTACTTCAGACAAATCTTCACAATTGGAACAGCAAACTTCAATTCAGACTTCTCAATTTCTGACTTAGTAAATATCATTACAACAGTTCTTAACAAGAATGATGAATTTGATCTCTTCACATTGTTAGATGATGTTACATCATATATGGATACATCAATTATCATTCGTACAAAGACTGCATATGATGAAAATACAGAAGAATATAAGGATGTCCATAATGTCTTAGCCCTTTACATGGTAGGAGGACAATTCCAAGAATTAACAACAAATACAACTGGTGTTTATGGATATAAACAAGACAGAACTACATTTGTTAATCCGGAGAAGAGATATTCACACTACTTCAAAGCAGCAGATGGTCGTGGAACATATTACTATGATGAACAATTAGGTTCATATGAATTAGTAACTGCAAACTATGTTGGTGACACATATTATTACGATTCAACATACTGCTACCTCAATGAAAAAGGTGAGTACTATCGTAAGAATGGTGGTGTTTACTTAGACTTAAGTTACTTCAATGTTCCATCATTACATATCGAATCAACAACAATTGAAAACTTACTTAGCTCATTGAATTTAGATGATACAATCAATGGATTAGTTGGTTCTTCTGAAGCATCTGCACCAGCAGAGGATGATGGAGTATCTGTAGCAGAAGATGTTGCAGTATCTCAAGCTTCATTCCCACTCTTAAGTGATGAAGTAACTCAATATATCCGTGCATTCTTATATGGATTAGAAATCACATCATCTTATACAAAGATCTTAGTACAACCAAATTATATCAACGCATTAATGGCATTATTAATGGGTGAAGACTCATCAATTAAGTTTGATTATCTTGATGATCCATCTTATGACAAGAAGTCTTCATTAAAGATTTCAGTTGATACAGCTTCATACAACTTCATTACTAATGTATTTGCATCAGAAAGAGAAGAAGGATTATCCAATTCAAGATTCTATCAAGTCTTGGATATGGAAGAAGGTCAATATGTATTGAGCCTAATTGAATACATTATGTCAATCGCAGAATTCACAGAGGAATTCGGTGATCCATCCGATCCAACTGTTATTGGATTCTTCGAACCAGGATTTATGTATCGTTGTAACAGTATTGGACAAGCACAAGTCGATGGTGACCATGTATTGTTCAAACGTTATGAATATCAATCCAGATATGACTTATCTGCAGCAAAACTTGAAGCTTATGAAGAAAATGGTGGAATGTTCTATAGCATTGAAGCTTCCACCGCGTATGTATACGTAGGCAACGCGTATTCATTAATATATAATAGTACATCAGAAATTCCAGCAACACTTGAAGGATATACATATTTCTATGGATATGGTTTAGTTGAAGTTGAACCATCAGTATTTGAAAATAAATATATGCCATTAACTTATAATGATGGATGGAAGTTTAATGGTTCCTCATATACTGGAAAGGTTTATGTCCCAGGTGGAAGAATCGAAAAACTTGCAAGTGTAACTAAGTCTGAAAAGAAATATCAATATACAGATCTCAATACATACTATGAACCAATTCTTTATTCAGATGGTCCATGGGTATTAATGGATGATGGAACATATAAACTCTTCCTCGATTTATCATTATCTGAACAAAATAAAGTAGATAATGCTTCTGGCAGATACATAATGATAGATATGGCTCTCCATGGAACAGTAGTTGCAACAGGTGTTGATACATATGAAAGTATTTCATTAATCAACTCTGATTCTAAGACTGTACTTTATAGAACATTTAATATAAACAGTGCAGATAGACCAATTGAGATGATTAGATTTAATACATCATTGAAGTACAACAAGTATGTTGCACAAGTAAATGGTGCAAATCAAAACATCTATGTACCAGCAGCTGTCGATTCACTCTTAATCCGTGGCACAGCATCTGAAACAAATGTTTCAGCAGCAGATGTTGAAGCTGCAGCTATCACAGGAACATTCAAGTTCTATGGATACGATATTACAGCACAACAATATAAAGCATTAACATATTCAGCAAGCAAGTGGATGTTAAATGGTGTAGAGTACACAGGTATTAAATATATTATGAGTGTACATGATACATATAATCCATATGTAACAATTCCAAGTAGCACTGTTGAAGATGAAGCATTCTTATCATTGAACATTTATCTCTGGGAACACTCAATCACAGTTGATATCTTCTTCCCAGTATTCAGTGGTAATGACTTCACATATCAAACAGTTCCTGAATATGCATACATCAATGGTTCTGAAATTGATAAGGCAACATATGCAACAAGCTTTACAACAAACTGTGCATATACATATAGTGCAACCACATATTCTAAGGATAACTTATATGTAACAGACACCAACAAGATGGTTAAGTATTCTGCAGCATTAGGTGCATGGGTAGAAGTTACATCTAATGACCAATATGCTGGAACAGTATATTACATCGATTATGATGGCAGCTATGCAGTACTTGCTAATAATGAAATCATTTCTGTTGTATACAGCAAAGAATTAGAAACATGGGTATATGCAAGCAATACAACACGTGAAGTTACAGGTGATATTCTCATCGCAAACGGAAGTGCAACATTCTATGGTGTAGTTGCAGATGAATACGTAGCAGTAACATATGATACAACAAGCCATGATTGGTATATTGCTGGCACAGATACTCAATATACTGGCAATGTAAGACTTGGTTCAGAACCAGTTAAGGCTGCAAGATTCAGTGCAGAAGCTGATTATGTATATACACCAATTGATGAGGAAATCTTTGCATTCGATGCATCTGTAGATTACTTCTTCTTAAATGGTGGAGAGTATCATGAATTAAGCAAGAATTCTATCTATGTCTATGTAAGAGCAGATAGAAAATATGAAAAGGTAATCGATCTTGATGATACATTCAATGGAGACTTTACAACACCTATTATTATTGGTGGAATTGAATACTCAACATTCCAAGTTGGTATGCCTCTTGAGAATCCAACAACAATCAAGAAGATTTCACTCAACCATGTATATACACGTGCTCAATGTAGAACTGAATACACAAGAGATGAAAATGGTTCTTATGTAAGAATTAAGACACCAACATCTGTAAGCTATGGCAAGTGGGCATACAAGCTCATCGATTCAGTTACATATACATCATACTCAGCAAGTGATGCTAAGATTTACGTATATGATGAATTAACATATACATTCTTAACAGTTGCTCAATATAACGATAAATATGAAACAACATTAAGTGAAGGTGATTATTCATACAAGGATATCTTATTCGTCTTTGACGATAAGATTGATGCGTATGTATCTATTGCAGATTATAGCGTAGAACATAGTGGCTTTGATTTCTCACATGCATCTATCTATCTTGCAAGTGGTATCGAATATGTAAATACAGATGATGTTTACTACATTTCACTTGCTCTTGATGGTAAGTTCTACATGTCAGCTGCAAAAGTTTACATGTCACTTTCTGAATATGCAAGAGAGAGCAACGCTAACAAATATAATGAACATACAATCTATCAAACAGGAGTTGTAGCACGTCACAGTGCAACTGGTACATATGTTAAGGTTCTTGATCCACAAGGTGATTACTATATGCCAGTAAATGATTACAAGGCATTAGAAGTTAAACCAACAATTGATTTAACAACCAACTACAACTTACGTCCAGAAGCTGGCGGAACATATATCCCAGCAACAAATGGTACATACTATTCTGGAAATGGTACAGATTTCGTTAAGTTGGCAAGTGAAATGCTTGATGATGGTACATTAACAGTAGATGGATCAGGAAATGTAAACAATATATATCTCTATAGACATGGAAGTTATATTTCTGCTGGTGCAGTAAGCAGCACAGATTTCATTAATAACAGTGTAGAGACAAATTACTACATTCTTTACTCATCTGGTGCAACAAATACTCTTGCAAATGTTCTTGGTGGACTTGTTGGAGACTTAGAAACAGCAATTCAAATTGCATCAGAACTTGAAGGATCTGTATTGTTCACAATACAAATCACATATGGTGGTTCATTATTACTTGGTACAAACCTTGAAACAAATGAATTCCAATTCGGTTTAGATGTTTACAACGTAGAAATAGCAATCGACTTCTGGAGAGCAGTTTATTCAGATGGAACACGTAACCACGTATTCGGATTGTACTACGATAGAGATGATACTGTTGGAACAAGTGGCTTATATCTTGATATGTCATACTTACTTGGAGACGAAGCAAAGATTTATGTCGACACAACAGCATTCTCAGTAGAAGACTTACTAAACGACCTCTTATACTACGAAAAAGAAGAAGTATTTGAAGCTTCTGCAGCAAGTGAAGATGCAGCAACATCAACAAGTATGTATGATGCAATCTCACAAGCAACAGGAACAAATGTAAATCTTTCTGCAGCATACTTCAATATCTATACACAAGCATATGGTATTGCAATTAGCGCTGGATTCTTAAAGATGTTACTCAATGAATTAGTAGCAGGATTTGAGCAATACGAAGGATACATTCCAAACTTCACAATCTTCGTAAGAGGCGAATTAAACCCATACAGCTTCTCATTAGGATTAATCTTAGATGATAACGAAGGAAAGTCAATGATGGAGGCAGGCTTATATGTAAGTGGATTATCTACAAGCATTGATACCGGCTCCGTATTGAACTTCGGTGGATTATCTAAGTACAACAATATTAACCAAACAACAAAAGATTACTCATTCTACTATGGCAACTTCATGAGAGTTGACAGAAAGGGAACAGTATCTAACTATGATAGTGCACAACAATACTATGGACTCGATGGAACAGCAAAGGGTTATGTAAAGATTGAATCTACAGACCATTCAGGTGTTGCTGGAACATGGATCTATTCAGAAAGCGGTGTATCTGCAGTTGCAGGAAATACCTACTCAAGTAAGGTATATACAAGAGATGGTATGGTAAGAGTTGCAGATGCTGCAAAAGCTGCTTATAGTATTGTTTCACCAATCGATTATAAGAAACACAACTTCACAAATGAAAAGGCAAATGGAGACAAGTACTACGGCTTCGTTAATAATGAATTCGTAGAATTAACTTATGATGTCTTTGGTATCTTAGATGATGCAGCATCTGGAGATGATAATGATGGATACTGGTATTACACATTATCTAATGAAGATGCAAAAGTTCTTGCATCACAAAGATTCAGAGGAACAGTTTACTCAACAATTCCTGCATACACAGCAGATGGAAAGAACAATGCTATTTATAATAAAGAAACAGAGTTATGGACATATGTTGAATATGATGCATTCGGAAATGAAATCGTTGATGAAAACGGTGAAGTAGTAACTCATATATATAATGATGATGTCGTATTCTTATACAAAGATACATTATATGTATCAACACAAGTATATGGCAAAGTTGATGGCACACAATATGAATTAACTTACAACGATGGTTGGAAGTATACAATTGGTACAACAGAATATGAATTTGAAGGTGATGCATACAAGATTGATATTGCTGGATTATCCACAATGGATTACACAAGACTCATCACACTCAACCTCAAAGATTTAATTGATGGTATCAAGAATGATAACTTCGATGTATTCAGCTTACTTGGTGGACTTGAGTCAGCTGAAATTGGTGCAGAGGCAGAGTTTACTGTAACAGTAAAAGATATCTTGAACTTCACACAACAAATGTCAACATTCTTAGAAAGAGACTTCAACTTCGTAGCAACAGCTCTAACAAATGCTGGATATAGCTTCGAAACAGAGTTTGATCTTTCTATTGACTTAAGAGCGTATGTAAATCTCTCAAGCTTAATCGACGGATTAAAGAGTGGAGATAGTGATGTATTATCAATGCTTGCTGGAACAGCAATTTATGCAAATATTGGATTAAGAACAACATACTTCTCAACGTTTGATTACAATAAACCAACATGGGAACCAACAACAATCCAATTAATTGCTCAACTCGTAAAAGATGATGACGGCAATGTATTGTTAAATATCTATCTTGACTTATCTGACTTCTCAGTACAATTCCCAAATCTTGGTGATTTATTCGATAAGGTTAAGTATGAAGGATTGAACTTATCTAAGTTAATTGGTGGCGGTGAATCATCATCAGCAGCTGATAGCAATGCTTATGCAGCAGCTATTGACAATGGTGATGTAAATATGGGATTACTCGGAGAAATTGGAATCGGCGGTACAATTTATGCAATCCTCGATGCAGTTGTAGGAAAGATTATGATTTCCAACGACGTATTAACAATTGGATTCAAGGAAGCATTAATTGGTTCTATAGTTGAATTACTTGGAACAAACCTTTCAGATGAAGCTAAGGCAGCTCTTCCAACATTAAGAGTAAACGATAGCAAAGATACATCAGGTATTACATTAGACTTTGACGATGATGGACACATTGCATTATATGCAATCATTGGTATTGAATCTGGATTATTAACATATTCAGACGAAAGCAAATACACATCAATTGCTGGAACAACAATATCATATGCATATGATTCAATTTCTAAGACATACTATGTATCACCAGTATCTGCTGATAACACATATGTAATGATTTCCGATAGTGAATATGCTTTGAAGAAATATGTTGATGTTCTTGATAGAATTGAAGATGATTACTACAGAACATTATCACAAGCAGAAAAACAATTATTTAAGGCAGTTTATACTAAGGATGGAAACAACTATGTTGCAACATTATATAATCCAAATCTTGATGTAACATATTATAAGGAAGTATCAGCAGGTGTTTATGAAGAATTAACACTTGGTGATAAGTACTTACTTGTTAAGACATTATATGATGCAAGCCACAACGTTGTTGAACCAGCAAACTACTCTTCAATTACTATAGGCGCTACATATTATGTAGAAACTGGCAACTATACATATAACTTAGTCAAAGAGTACTCTGCAATTACAAATGCAGACAGAGTAATTCTTGGTGCACAATTATATAAGATTAGTGGCAACAACTATGTTGCAACAACATTTGATAGAACAGCTACAACAACTCAATACTATATCAAGAGTGGTTCAAGCTATGTTGCACTTACACCAGAACAAAGATTAGTCTTATTAAAGGCTTTATATACAAAGTCTGCAGACGTTTATACATTAGCAAGTTATGATGCTTCATCTACAGATACATATTACTTCTTAGATGGATATTCAATGCAACTTGTAAAAGATGGAACTGGTGCATACATTTGCTTAGGAGTATTCGACATCGAGTTGAAGATAGGCAGAATCAAAGGAACATTCAACAAGCCATTCTCAATCAACCTAGAAAGAGACCAAGATGGTGTCCCATTCAAAGCATACAAGGATATCACAAGTATGACACTTAACTTAAGTGTTGAATTTGATATCTCACTCTTTGGAAATAGTGATCCAGGACAAAGTGGTAACGATAACGTAGTTGATTTAAGTGAAATCTTGAACTTAATTGCTAACGTTGCACAAAGTGCAGAATTAATTCAATCATTCGCCGGTGCTGAATTATATACAAGATTCAAGGGCGATATTGGTAGCAATACTGCACCATCATATAAGTTATCACTCAACTTATTCGTAGACTTAGCTGACTTCAGCAAGTTACAAGCATCAATAGTCATTTCAAGATATGACAATTATGCATTAGATCAAACAACAGAAATTATTACAATAGTATTATTCAATGATAATATCTATGTTGATTTACATGCATTACTTGGTGAAGCAGGTTATATCTCAATTGATAACCTTGGATTAACAAAGATTTTAGAAGATGCAGTTGGTTCATATCTCGGACATGAAACAGCAACAGCTACATCTACAGCAGATAGAGATGCAGTTTCTTCAGAAGCATCTGCAGCAAACATTATCGATGATAATATCACAGATGTAACTGGAGTATGGGGCAATGCTGGATACTTATTAATGACAACATTCCCAAGAATCTTCTTAGTACAACTTAACTCTGCAGCAGTTAATGCAATTATTAATCGTATCAGAAATGCACAAGGATTAGAAGATTCCAACTATATCCCAGAAATTGGTGCATTAATGCTTGCCTTCGATTCAGATAATGATCAAGGACAATTATTCACCAATATCTATGCTAAGATTACAGATAGCTTCTACTTCGCACTTGAAGCAACAAAGACAGTATGGAGTAGAGAGAAAGCACCTGCTGCACAAATGGCTGGATTAGTAATGGATACAAGTATGAATGTATTAGGTACAAATTATACTTCTTCAAGTTCATACTTCACATCTGGACATAGAAATACAATCTATGGATATCAACAAGGTGGTTACTATGCATTAACAGATGCAGAAGCAGCAGCATATGATGGAATCTTATATTTAGATTACACAAGCGATATAACAAGACCAGAATATGTAGTTGATTCAGACTTATTATTCACAAAGTCTGGACGTAACTATGTATACTACACAACCAGCACAACAAAGGTTTATATGGCACCTTGGGCATACGAAACAGGAAAGGGAGACTTCTACTTCTACAAGTATGTACAAGATGAATATGAAGAAATCACAATGTTTGAAGGTACAAGATATTCATACGAAGGTGGTAAATATGTTGAAGATAATGCAGGTACACATAAGTACGATGCAGAAAATGATACATACATTGCATTAGTTGGTGGAACAGCTGCACAAGTTAAAGCAGGTGAAGCAGATTATGTAAATAACTTCACAGGTACAATTTATGTAAGTCCATATCAAACAGTATATGATATTCAATCTGGTAACATTGGCCTTGAAGTTGTAAGCTTAAGTGTAGTTGGCGAGCTCAACCTCTCATCACAAGGATTAAGACAAGACCAAGCTGAATATACAAATTCATTCTCAGCATGGGTCGGTAGATTCTTGGCAGACCTACTTGGTGAAGGAGACTTGTTAGGTGGTGTATTAAGTGGAATCGATGGAAATAATATTATCCTCAACTTACCATCTCAAACAATTAACGTTGTATTGAATGTAAAAGCTGATATTAATATTGCAGCTATTATGAAATATGGTATTTCAGGATTATTATTCAGTGATTTAGCTATTGAAGTTATCGAAGGAACACCTATTAATAAGACCTTCATGGAAATCTATTATCTTGGTTCTTCAAGATTAGAGAAGACAGGTAATATTTATACATTAACAACAAACGGCAATACATTCTCAGATGCAATTTATCTCAACCTCGAAGGTTTAGGTTTAGGTGGTATTGCATTCCATGGATTAGCCGGATTACTTGGTGCTTCAACCAAGAAGTTATCTGGAACAGCTTCATCCAATGCAGAGGCTGCTGATGCAGTAGCAGTAAGCACAGCAAGTGATGAAGTTGCCGTATCACAAGCAAGTGGTTCATTATATCTTGAATTAGGTATTGAGCATGGTGGATTATCTATGAAGTTAGAAAAATCCGTTCTTGATCTCTTAATCGGTATGATTGGACTTGATATTGACTTAAGCGATATGCCAATGGAATATCTCGAATTCGACTTAAGATATTCAGTAGATGATGGTGGTATTTCAAGCGTTGATATTACTGCAGTATTAGATAGTGTAGGAACACAATTATCCATCTCACTCGGTGACTTCAGCATTAGTATGAAGGAAAGACAATTAGATGTTGCTTCATTGATTGCTAAAGCATCATATGGTATGGCTGGATTAGCATTATCTAATGTATCTGGTGCAGGTGCATTGATACAAACAGTTATTGATAATATTAACCTTGGCTTATCAATTCATATTGATAGAAAGGCAGATACAATTCTTGAAGGCGGTGTATTCTTTGGTGGTGTAAGAGCACAAAGAGTCAACAGAGTATCTTCAATTACCTTAACTGGTCAAAAGGAGTGGTGTAGAGTAAATGAAGAGCGTGCGTATAACTATAAGTTACATTTGAACTTAACATCATACCATCCAGGATATTCTGGAATCACAGAAGGTAACGCAAATATTTACTTCTACAACAATGACTTAGTACTTGCTGGATTTAACTTCTTAACAGGTATTGCAAGCTGGTTCCAAGGATTATTAGATCCATTAGATTTAGGTAGTATGTTAAAGAAAGAGAATGGCGCATTATTCAATTTCGCAAACGAAATGGGCGCAGACCTTGGCGGATATGAAAAACCATCCTCATCATCTACAATGGCTCCAGCAGATAGTGGAGCAGAAGAAATCACTGGAGATTTAAGATATAAGGAAGGTAACTACTCATATTCTCCAGATTTAAGTGGATTAATTAAGTCAATTGAAATCGACTTCTGTACAAGTAATAACTATCACCCATACTTTGCAGGTATGAGTCAAATTGCCGTAGCTGCAACAGATATGAAGTACACATCACTCCACATTGAATTCGATAAAGAAGCATTCAATGAGTTACTCTGTATGATCTACATCATGCTATTCTCATTGTTCCAAGGTGGTGGAAAAGATGAAAATGGTGAAACAACAAAAGGTATTGATAACTCTGATACATCATTCTTCGTAGATAAGTCTTCATTAACATGGCAAGCAAACGGCAGTGGTGATCAAAAGTCATTGACTGGTTATGGTGGAACAAGCAACGCATTGTTCAACTTATTCAAGTCATTCGATTCATTGACAACAACAGCTGCAAGAGTTCAAAAACTTGAGCCATATGTCAAGTCAATGCCTGTAACATTGTTAAGATACATCTTAGCAATGGCTGGATTCCTCAACCTTGAAACTGTTCTTTGTATGGCAGCTGGTGAAACTGTATCCAACTTAACACACTTAATTGGTGCAATCTTACCATTACCATTCGCAAGCATGGGATCTAACGTTGCAAATCCAACAGCTGAAATCTATATTGACTTAGACCCAGATCCAACAAAATATGGACTTTCAAGTTCATATACTATGACTCCTGGTATTCAATCTATTGAGTTATATATTAACGCAAGTAAGACAGTATACAATTCTGGTAACCAAGCATATGGTTCTCGTACAGCATATTATGGAAGCAATGTTGAGTTATATGGTTATACATCTGAAAGAAGTGCAACTTCTACAGCAACTCAAACAGTATTCCAAAATGTACAATTACCAAAGACATCAGCTCATAGTGAATATAGTACAAACGCACAAGAGTTCGTAATTTTGAGAATTGATCCATACAATACTGAATCAACATCAATGACTCACTCATTGTTAGCATTCGATGAAGCAGCTGAAGTAACAGTAGCGGGGTCAATTCCAACTGAAGTTGTAATTGAAGATCCAGCAAATAGAGCTGGTTATGCAGTAGTTGGTGGAAGTCAAAAAGAGGTCGTATTAAATGCAACAGCATATCAAGATACATCATTATTCCCAGCAAAGGCTAATATCAAGTTCTTAAATGGATATTATAGCCAAGGTGAAGGTTTACTTGGTTCACAAATCACATGGGATTCAAGTACAGTAGACTTCACACCAGCAGAAGGCGAAGAAGAAAGAGTATTTGCTGGATATATTTATGGATATGCTTCCAACATTACAATCGCAGCAGTTCCTGTATATGTAACTAACGATTATGGATTCAAGTCTCTCAAAGCTTATACATATAACTCTGGATGGAAAGATTCAACAATCACAAGAAATATGACATCCGATGTATCTGATTTACCAGACTTAGTAAGGATTTCATTCCAAACTGGTGGAACATGGACATTAGGAACAGTTGCAAAGAACTTAGTTGGTGGCAACTTGTCATTCAACTACAAGACTGGTTCAACACCAGCATGGAACTACTATGTCAATAGAGACGCAAATGGAAATGTAATCTTAACTACAGGTACATATAATGCAGCTGGTACTGGATTCAGTACTACTGGAACAACATATTATCAACACTTAGATAAAGATGGAAAACTCTACTATACAACTTTATTGAATGGAACAACAAAGATTTATCCAGAAGATGTAACAGATCCAGTCTATGCACAACTCAATACAAGCAAGACTAAGTTAACAGGTAGAACAGTTCCAGCTGGAACAATTGAATGGGATTATTCATCATACAGATATGACTTCGCATCAGCATCTGTTGATTTAAGATTCACATATTCAATTGGTTACATGAGCGG